>JABEBX010022975.1_pt1 | contig 13011 bp, 14 predicted proteins | sample 7245971 | NCBI WGS metagenome assembly JABEBX01 (sample SAMN14506365, study PRJNA622280) | hot springs metagenome | biome: hot spring [ENVO:00000051]|acidic hot spring [ENVO:00002120]; feature: spring [ENVO:00000027]|sediment [ENVO:00002007]; material: sediment environment [ENVO:01001048]... | reverse complement strand
CTATAAAAATGTTCATTGGCAAGGGTCCTTCCATTTAGGTAATGCGATAAAAAGTCCCAGCCTACGCCATTTGCCCAGTATACCTTCAATATTATTAAAGAGACCAGCAAGAATAAAGCCACTATGCATATTGCCTCGTATTTTTCTGCATTGCTTTGCATGCTTTCCCGCCTGGCTATTCTTCTTATGCTGCGTTATTTGCAGGGGGTGAGATTTGAACTCACGCAGCCCTAAGGCGCAAGGTCCTAAGCCTTGCGCATTTGACCATGCTCTGCCACCCCTGCAGCTTCGGTAGAGAAATATGAGGCAAAAAGGTATAAAGGCATTCCCATAATGCAATGCCATTTGCATATATAAAAGCATAGGAGGGCAAAGCAGGCTTATGCCTATGCAAAGCTATAGCCAAGCTGTGCATTATAATGGCAATGCTATGGACTCTTCTGGGCAAGCTTTGTTACTTCCCTTTCAAATTCATCTACATCAGACAGATCGCTTGCCTGCGCAAATATTTCCTTGTCATATGCTGAATCTGCATATGCATGTATAATCCTGTTCCTAAGCTCCCTCCTTCTTTTTATGCTGGCAATAAGGCTGGCGCTTAGCTTCTGCTTCATCCTTTCTATTATTGATTCGTCATCCCCCGCCAAGTCAAGCTCTAGCGCCTTGTAAAGCAGCACCAATACGTCAAGTTCTGTGTCGCTCACGAGCTGAAGGGTCCTTTCAACCGCGCTCTTGATTATAAAATTAGCTTCAAAGTAATCCTTTGCATTTTTAGGCACAATATCTGCAAGCCTTTCTTTGTATATGCGCAGCAATGCAAGCTTTCTGTTTACCCTTTCTGTGTCAATCATTGTGTCACTTGCTTACCATAATGCTTAGCCTGGGCTTGAAGTCAGACCACCTTTTTATCAAGCTAATGCTATAATCATAAAGCTTGGCATTGTCTTTTGCATATAGCACAACCGCCTCATTAAAGATTCTGCTCTGTATGTCAAGCGGCAGGTCATTCAGTATTGATATGTCAACAAGCCTGTTTTCGAAATTATCTACTGCAGATGCATACTTAAGCAATGCCTTTTGGCGGTCTGCTTTTTCATCAAGCAGTATGGCTACATCAACATCCCTGTATGCATATTCTTTCCTTCCATAGCTGCCAAAAAGGATGACAGCCACTACATCTTTGTCTGCCTTTGCAGCGTTTACTACTGCATCAAGCTTCCTCGATATTTTTTCCGTTTCAATAAGCCAGCGTGTTATGGCTTCTTCTGCAGCCTTGCTTATGGAGCCCCTGCCATAGCCGAATCTTTTCATCGCCTGCTCCTTGAAAGCCCCGCCCAGCTTATCTGACATATAGATTTTCATTTCCATAATATACCTTTAGGGATAAAGGTATTTATACCTTTATTATGTTAAAATTGATTAGAGCTTTTGGCCAAAAGTTGGCGCTTAGGCTTACAAGCAGGAATATTAAAGGCAACAATGCAAGCCCTTAGAAAAGCAGCAAGCCAAAGTAAGCTCAAATTCGTTCTTCTATGAGCTTATACATAACAGAATAAGCAAATATAGGGCAATTGCCTGCACTGCCCATTGCCGCTTTTCACTGCCGCAAATGCATTGGCTTTCCGCCCTTGATGCCAAAAAGCATTTCTTTTCACCGGCTCGCCTATGCATTCTTTTTCTATCTTTCTTTTTCTATTGCCTAAGCAGCATGCTGGTCCTAAGCTTCCACGCCAGTTTAGGATAAGCACTGGCAAGCTCATCAAAACTTTTCAGCTCCTCATAAAGGCTAAAGGTTCTGCCATCAGCATCAGCATTCCTGCTTTCCGCAGCATATGCCACAATATACCCTTTTTCCGCCTTATATAATACAACGTCAGTTAGCCTGTAATCTCCTTTTTCTGCCTCATCTATATAAGCAAGGAACACTGCCTTCTTTTTGCTTACTTCTTCCAAACTGCTGCCTTCCATTCCTTTTCTGAAATAAACATAGCCGAACTTGCCTTTGCAGTACTTTTCTAATTTTTCTTCAATCAAGTCAGCTCCAATGGCAGTGCTTTTAAACATAGAATCTTTATCCGCCTTTCTTATATTTATTGCTTGCGATTAACTTGATTTTTGCTACTGCCTGAATGGCCTGAATGAGCCTAGTGTATAAACTAGTGTCTAAATTATTGGAATTCGGGGTTCTTCTTCCAGTGCATATGAATGCATGCAGAAATGCAAGGGAGCTTGCATTAGAACTTCATTAGCAGTATGCATTGCTTATTTCATGTCTGCTGCTTAGGCTATAGCTACGGCGTAAGCCTTTTTCTGTCCCTTGGGAAGAGGCAGCATTCCCTTATGTTCTGCATGCCAGTCATTGCCATTGTAAGCCTTTCAAGCCCAAGGCTCCATCCAGCATGGGGGGGCGCTCCGCACCTCATTGCGTTTATATAGCCCTCAAAGCTCTTTGGATCCATACCCCTGCTTTTTATTGCCTCTATAAGCAGTTCAGGCAGATGTATACGTTGGGCGCCGCTCGATACTTCCAAACCCTTGTAGATGAGGTCAAAGCTGTTTGATATTTTTGGATCACTGCTTGGCATCGAGTAGAAGCTTCTTATTGCGGTAGGGTAGCCCTTGACTATAACCGCATCGCCATATTCATGCTGCACTGCCTTTTCATGCTCCCTTGAGAAATCTTCGCCAAATTTTATGCCAGTATAAGATATCCTGTCAATTACATCTGCATAATCAACAATTTTTACATCAGGCATTTCAAGGCTTATATTCAATGCCTCAAGCTCCTTCTGGTTTTTTTCCATTACGTTCTTTACCATTCTTTTTAGCGTGCCTGCGAGTATCTTTATTACGTCATTATGGTCTGCAAATGCCATCTCTATATCCATTTGCGTAATCTCATTAAGGTGGGCTGTTGTATTTGATTTCTCTGCGCGGAATACGGGCGTTATGGTAAATACCTTTTCAAGCCCGCCTATTGCAGCAAGCTGCTTGTACAGCTGCGGCGATTGTGCAAGGAAAGCATCCATTTCAAAATACTTTACGCTGAAAAGCTCTGCTCCGCCTTCTGTTGCCTCAGCCACAATTGACGGAGTCCTGATGTGTGTAAAGCCTTCCTCAATGGCATTTTCTATGAAGCTGTTCGCTATTGTTGACTGTATTCTAAATAATGAGCTTGTTTCAATCCTTCTTAAGTCTATGTACCTGTAGTCAAGCCTGACATCAAGGTCAGCATCAACCTTGCCTGTAACCTCAAAAGGGATCTTTGCTGACAGCGGATTAAGGTTTTCAATTTCAGTTGGAATAACCTCAAGGCCCCTTTTTGCTTCTTTGTTTGCCTTTACGATGCCTTTAACCCTTACAACGCTTTCCTTTGGCAATTTCATCTTTTCTATTATTGCCTTGTTGCTTTTCCCTATTATCTGCACAATTCCTGTTTTGTCCCTGAGAAGCATAAAAACTATCGAGCCCAGCTCTCTTACCTCGTGGACCCACCCTGCAAGCTCTACCTCATTGCCATCCATGTCTGGCGTCAAATCCTCTGCATAGTGCGTGCGCATCATACTATCATTTTTTCCTAAGCACAACGAAAAGGTGCATGCTGTCATATGGCTCTATGTCAATCCTTTCCAGGACATCAAACCCCTTTAAAGCGCTTATTTCCATATTGAATACCTCTTCAGGCTCCCTTGCTATGTCAATGCTCTGGGACTTTATGACAAAATATGCGAAGCCCCCCTTTTTCAGCATATGGCTGTTTTTATTGAGTATTTCTGCTTGATCGGGCGATGCTATATCTTGATATATGGCATCGCACTGCCCTACCTCCTTTTCATATTCATTGGTATTGTTTGCATCTGCAAGTATAGGAAACATGTTCGGCCTTTTTTCACACACCTTTATAAGTTCTCTCATGTTTCTTTGCGAGATTTCAACGCAGAAGACAGCGCCATTGCTTGCTATGTCGCTTACATGGCTTGCCGTGGTGCCTGTTGCAGCCCCAAGGTACAGGACATTGGATTCCTTGCCTATCTTTAAGTTTTTAAGCCCTTTTAGTATTGCTGCTGCCAATTTGCTTCTGTATGGATTCCATGTTCTGTATTCCCTGCCGTTTACCTCAATGAGCTCTTCATTGTATACTCTGTTTCCTTTGCTGAGGTTTGCCGTGGCAAGCTTTCCATCTATTGCATATACCTGGCTGAAAAGCTCCTTAACCTCCATAAAGCTATTCCTTTTTGGCTATCTTTTCAAGGTGCCTGTTTGGCACTATGAGCACCTTTTCAGCGTTAAAATCCCTTACCTTTACAATATAAGCCTGGCCCCTCTTTCCAGTCACTGTGCCTATCTTGCCCTTGTACCTGGGGTGCGGCGCATCCTTAACATTGCCTTTGGGTATGATTGCAACCTTGTCCCCTATGTTGAACTGCTTTATAAAATCCTTGACTGCCAAATCTGACGGCTTGTGGTGCCTTGATAAATTCCTAGACCTGCTGCCAATAAGCCCTAATGATCTTTTTGCCATTGTATCACTGTGCTAATAAATTGGCAATACAAATATATATAATACTTTATTAGGAATCTATATAAAGGAAAAATAGAGGCGTATTGAATGGCAAATCCCCAAAAACCTAAAGTTTCTGATTCAAAACACAGCAAAATCGTGCTTAAGCCTACCTACGTGGTAGTCAACATAGTTGCCAGCGCAGAGCTACATGTAACACTTGACCTTTACAACCTTGCAAGGCTGTCAAGGGATATAGACTATGAGCCCGAGCAGTTTCCCGGCGCAATATTCAAGGTTTATGACCCAAAGGCTGCACTCCTCCTTTTCAATACAGGCAAAATAATATGCACAGGCGCGAAGACGGTAGAAGATGTTAAAAAGGCTGTTGACCATGCAGTTCAGCTTGTAAAGAAATATTATGAGGTTTATGGCAAGTAATTTTTCTTACCTTCCTCCAAGAGTTATGCAGAAAGCCTTAAATAATGCTTCTAGCATAAATCTTTACCATTCGCTGTTTTGGCGTTAAGAGCTATTAATGCTAATTCTGTAACAACCCTATTCTCATCCACCTGGGGCGCATGCATTGCATGCGCCCCAATTCTGTTTACATAGCCAAGCTTTTAGCTTGCCTTGAATAAGCAATTCCTGTAAACAAATTTACTTATACTTTTATATATTTTGTCTCCGAATTAAATACAGGATTAAGATATTGATGATTATAATGCTTAACGCGATCTATGCTTTTATTTGCAAAGTAAGCAATCGTCAGGCTTTACAGCCATAGCAGCACTTCATATATCTTATCCTGAAAGTGGTTAAAATGGCAAAAACCTATATAGATATTGTAAAATATATGGTAGAGGCAAAGTTTGAGATAAACGGGTTAGTTGAAAAGCCAGATATAATCGGCGCTGTTTTCGGCCAGACCGAGGGGCTTCTTGGCAGCACCCTTGACCTGCGCGAGCTCCAGAAAAATGGAAAAATAGGCAGGATAGAGATAGAGCAGAGCATTTTAGGCAATAAAACCCAGGGCAGGCTTTTTCTTCCATCTTCGCTTAACAGGGTTGAAACCTGCATACTTGCTGCAGCAATAGAGTCTGTAGACAGGGTTGGCCCGTTTGAAACCTCATTTAAGGTTGAAAAGGTTGAAGACACCAGGGACGAGAAAAGGAAGCATATAATAGAGAGGGCAAAAGACCTTGTGAAGACCCTCCTTGCGACAGAAATGCCTGACAGCAAGGAAATCAGCGAGCTTGTTGAGACTGACGTAAAGGCGAGCACAATAAGCACATATGGCCAGGAAGCGCTGCCTGCAGGCCCTGACGTAGGGAAAAGCGACGATGTTATCATTGTAGAAGGAAGGGCAGATGTTCTCAATCTTTTGCGCAACGACATTTCCAATGTGGTTGCAGTTGGAGGCGCATCAGGAACAATACCCAGGTCTGTAATTTCCCTGTGCGGAGAGAAGGATGCTACGCTGTTCGTTGACGGGGACAGGGGCGGCGAAATGATAATAAAAGAGCTCCTTGAGCAGGCGGACGTTGACTTTATAGCCAGGGCTCCTGACGGAAAGGAGGTAGAGGAGCTCACTAGGAAGGAGATAATAAAGGCGCTGAGGAGCAAGATCCCAATAGAGCAATTCCTCCAGCAGAACAACAAATACAGGGAATACAGAAAGCACGACGATGATGCAAAGATGCAGGCCAAGCACAAGCACAATGCGCCCCAGGAATACCAGCACGATGCGCATGAAATGTATGATACGCACAATGCCTATAATGCCAATGCCCAATATGAAGCGCATGATGCGCGGCAGCAGGACAACAAGATTATAAGCCCGTCGCATATTGTGCAGAACATGTCAAGGCAGGCCCAGCAGCCAAGCCCTGCTCCAAGCACTGTTTCCAGCGAAGAGGAATTCGGCTTGCATGAAGTAGGAAGCGGCGACGCAATGGATAGCATACCCAAAATGGACACCAGCAATTTTCCCGAAAAAAAGTACACTGATGCGTTGGAAGAGCTCCACAATACGTTGCGCGGAAGGCTTTATGACCAAAGCGGCAACCTTATAAAAGAGGTGCCTATAAGGGAGCTCATGCAGGCCATACAGGAAACAAAAGGCGTCTCTGTAATAGTCTTTGACGGCATAATCACACAGCGCCTTATAGAATTTGCCTATTCAAGCAACGTGCAGCAGATCTATGGCATAAGGTCAAACCAGGCAATAAAGCCAAGGCCGGGCCTAAGCATGTATACGAGCGAGTCCCATCCTGCTGCCTAATTCTGCAAGCAGGCTTGCATTTAGGCTGCTATTCAGCCCCAACGGGAACGCATTATAGCCTATTCTGGCAAGGTTTGCTGCCATAACCTTGCTGTTTGGCCCGTATGCAAATACAATCTTTGGCTGCACCTCTTCAAGGTATGCTACCGCTTGGCTGAAATCCGCATGGTCGCTCAGCGCAAACTGGGCATCTGTTCCAAACCTTATGGTTTTTGCAAACCCTGTCGCCATTGCGGTATATGTCCTTTTTGCGTATACCTTTTCAAGGGCCTTTGCAAGCCCTTCGATATCCCTTAAGTCTGTTATGCCAGCAAAGTTTCCTTTTACCGCATCATCGCAGTCAAGCTTTTCGTCGTACGCAGACATATACTCAAGCTTTATTCCGTGCTTTATATATACCTTGTTTATCTGGTCTATATCCTTGCTGACAAGAGGTATTATGCCGTAATTATTCAGGAGTTTTACCAGCTCCTGGGCTTTCCCCATTCTATATGCGGTAAACAGCACATTGCCTTTTTCAAGCGCCTTATTCACCCATCTGGCCATGTTCTCCTTTACCTCTTCCTTGCTGCCAAACTTTACCTGTGCATAAGGATAAGTTGAATCAATTATTGCAATGTCAGCCATTTTTGTTTCTATCGGCTTTACCGTATCGCTCCTTTCCATCTGGAAATCCCCTGTGTAAACAATGCTTTTGCCACTTTCATAATCCTCTACAAAAAGCTGCTTTGACCCAAGCATATGCCCTGCGCTGAGAAGCTCTATTTTTGCATGCCCAAAAGCGGCATTTTCTGGCTTTATGTCAGAGCCATAAACGGCATTGATCAGCTCTATTGTCTCATTGCTTGCAGTTATCCTTTTGTTTTTCCTGGCGCCGCGTATATGGTCGGAATGGGCATGGGACACAAAGTGCATGTCTGCATGCGGCTCATTCCTGTCAAGCGAGATTGCATAATTTTTCAGGGAAAGCATCTGGTCACTCCTTTTTATTTCTTTGAGAAAAAATATATGCATTTATGCATTGCAAATTCAGTGGCGCAAATCAAGGCATATAGCGCATATGCAATCTCTTAGGCAATGCTTAGGCAGCGATTTATTGCAGCCATTAGCGCAAGGCTTCCTGCTGCATAAGCACGCTTTGAAGCAATGCAAAGAAAAGAAACAAAAACATATAAAGCATTTTGCAGAGAAATATAAACCATAGCTATAGCCCTATCGTCCAGTGGACATTGCTTGTGCAACCATAAAAGGACGCCAGGCTCTGGACCTGGAAACCTCAGTCCGAATCTGAGTAGGGCTATATTTTATTTGCTCGGCATTATTTTATTTGCTTAGCTTTGTTTACCGCTTTTAAAGGTTGTATTGTGAGGAGGGAAAATCTGCCAAAGCTTTTTGAGATCAAGAACCTGGCACTGGCTGACACTGTGCTTGTAATTGCATTTACGCTGACATTTATGGGGGGCATAGTCGGCCTGATGTCTAATAGTGCTGGGCTTTCTGCTGCGTTGGGCATAAAAGGCGCCCCTGCATATCTTGTATTTGTTTATTTGCTTCCCATCTCATTTGTAGGGGTTACGCTAAGCTTTATCTTCCATGAGCTTATGCACAAGTTTGCTGCGCAGCATTACGGCGCCATCGCCGGCTTCCGTGCATCCTACAATGGCCTGCTTATAACGCTGATAACAGGGATGTTCGGCTTTCTGGTAGGCATACCTGGCGCAACAATGATATACACAAACAATTTCTCTAAGAAGGAAAATGGCATTGTATCACTTGCCGGCCCGCTTACCAATTTTACTGTTTTTGGCATATTTCTTGCAATTGAGCTTGCATTTGGCAATTTGCTTGGCCCTTACCTTTCAATGATGGTATCATTCACGCTATTCATAAGCATACTGCTTGCGTTCTTCAATATGCTTCCTGTGTTCCCGCTTGACGGCAGCAAGGTGCTTGCATGGAACAAGCCCGTATACTTTGGCACAATGGCAGTAATATTTGCACTGATGATGCTTACAAGCATGATTCCATTGGCGTCAATACTTCTTATGATAATAATGGCTATTTTCCTGTCTTTCGTATACAAAGGCATGTTTTAAGCCATTCAAATCAAACGCTTGCCCCCATATAGGCAAGCAGCTCTCTCAGCACCTCTTCCCTGCCTCCATCCCATGCAAGCACCCCAGCTGCAGATTCGTGGCCTCCGCCTGTAACTCCATCATGCTCTGCCTTTATCTCCTCTATTCCCTTCAGTATGTCCAATTTTTTTGATACCTTCCTGCTTACCCTTATTGATATGCTGTTTTTGAATGCAACTACCGTAACGCTTTCCGGATTCATCGCCTCAATCCTTTCGTGGAGCTTTGAGCTGTACCTGCCTGGCAATACATAGCCCGAATATTTTTTTCCTACCACCTCAAAATCAACAACGTTTATCTCTATGCCGTCCTTTCCCATATGCCTTTTTGCAATTTTGATGCCCATGCTTACCATGTCATCAATAACCATGTTTGCATATGCATTTATCTCATCAAGCTTTTCTTTGTCCTCAATAATTTTGGCAAAGTAGCTTGGCACCAGCGGCCCTGCAATATATCCTGTGTATTTTTTCACCCCTGTAATGAAATCAAGCACTGCTGCAACCTCCATTGCATCGGCATCATTTTTGTCTGCATATATGCTTGAGTCACTTATTAGCGATGCCCCCTTCAGCCTTTCTGTTTTTATGCCTGAGATGCATTCGGCAAATATGCATGCGAGATACCCAGCAGTGAAGTCGCTTGTGCCCCCGTATACAATCGGGTTGATATATGCTTTAAGGCCTTTGCTAAACCCTTTCGGAATCGGATGGTGGTCTAGCCATATGACGTCTATGCCTTTTTTCCTTATCTCATTGACCGCATCGTTGCTCTCAGGCGAAGTTCCAAAGTCTATGATTACCAATTTAGGCTTTTCCGCGCTCTTGCAATTGCTGAAAAAGCCTATGTCAGAATATAGCGAGTCAATAGCATAGGCTATGCTGTGCTGTGCCTCCCACCTGACAGAAGGCATGCTTTTGCCCAATGCATTAAGCGCATAATAAACGGCCAGCGCCCCAGTAGCTCCGTCGCCATCGCTGTGGAACCGTATCGATATTGGTGCCCCGCTGATAAATGCCCTTGCAAGCCATTTTGCGGCCCTCTCTAGTTTCCTTTCCATCTTTTTTGCAGTAATAGCAAGCTCTGCATTCTCTATCTTTTTACTTTCGTGCCCTTTTGCCATCCTGCCTATTGCAATGCTGCATGCCCTCTTGCTTCCATAGCCAGCAAGCTTTATCTCATTTTCATTGCTGAGCACTACTTTGTCATATAAGGAAAATGCCGCTTTTGATGGCACGTTCAGCACGTTTTTCCCTACTAATGTATAAAGCTTGTCTGAAACTCTCTCCTTGATTGCAGATATTATATAAGTATCCATTGCTTGCACTATGTTGTTATGCACCATTGCTAAAAGCAGTGAAGCTTCCTGCATGCCTTAAATGCATCTATGCAAATGATGCCTTTTTCACTTCCTTGGTATGCAGCTGCATATTGCTTGATGCATTGGCACCCCCTATAAGCTCTTCATCTGCCTCTTTTATTATGTGTATTTACACATTTATACTTATGCCAGTATGCTTTTCAAACTCTTTGTGCAAGAACCTCTGGCAGCCGGCCATGGTCCTTTTATTTATTGCATCTTTGCCATGCGCATGCACGAATGCCAAGCTAAGTAGTATTAAAGAGACCATAGCATTCACTGTATAACATCTGGCTTTTTATGTATGCGCAATCGCTTTCGTTTTTCCATTTCTGCGCTACAGAAAATATGCATATATCTGTCATATTGTATAAATTGTTGTCAAGGCATATTGAAACATTTCCAGTACTGATTGCCCTGTATGCATATATGCTGCCTATGCAGTTTTCCTTTTCTGTACCGCTCATGCCCTTGCAAAGCTCTTCCGGGTTGCCTGTGCTTATGTTAATAGTGGCATTGCCCGTTTTATTTACCTGGAAATTTGCCTCGCATATTTTGCTTGCATTCCCTTGAAGCATGCCGCATATGCTTTCATTTTTGCTTAAGGCCGCAATTTTTATGTAGCACAAATCCCTTGCCGTTATATTGTAATAAGCAGATAACGACAAATATTGGAAGCTTTGGTTTGCAGCTTCAAAATAAGCCAGGTCGGACAGGCTTGCATTTGAAGGTATATTTTTGCATGGCGCGCTTGACTGGCTTTGTTCTGCGGTTCTGAACCAGTATACAGTTTTGCATATGTCCCCATTGCTTTCATTCATAAGGCTGCAGTATTGCGCATTGCTGAAGTTTCCATCCTTTGCAACCTCAAACACGCATGACTGGTTGCCTGCCTGTTCGCATGCTGTTATGTTGTTTGTGCTAATACCCATTCCTGATATGCATGCATTCATTGCGCTTCCATTTATCAGTCTGCAGGTCGCAATGTTCCCAGTCTGTACTGCTATCGTATCTATGCATTCTGCCTCTTCATATCCATTCATCATTGTGCATATTGATGCATTGCCGTTCTGCTCTGCATAGCCAAGATAGCAGGAATATCTAAGGTTCTGCGTTATCTTGTGGCTGCAACTTGCAGCGCCTTTTCCGTGCATTAAGACTAACGCCAGCCCTATGATAAGGATTGCTGCAACAAATATGGCAGGCAATGCAAGCTTCTTATACTCTTTTTCTTTGTCATGCAGCTCTTCCACTCTATCAGCTCTCTATAGTAAAAATCCTGAAGCCAGCAGGGGTTATCTCGTACGGCGCAAGTGCCCAGCTATGGTTTGATCCCCTTGATTTTATAATCTCAAGTTCAAGCATTCTTTTGTTTTCATCACTCTGCGGGTAAGTGACTATTACATTGTCAGAGATGAAAAATTCCGGCGTAAACTTCACATCCCTTCTGTCTAAGGATGCAACCTCGCTTACAAAGATTGATGTAACCTTAAGCCTTTTCAAATTTGAAACAAGCGCAAGCAACGCCTTTCTGTAGGCACTTTCTGTTGCAAGCACGAGCCTAAGTACTGATATCGAATCTATTGCAACTACTTCTGAATTATTTGAGAGTATTGCGTTCTCTATGTCGGCAATAATCCCGCCGAAGGCATACGACTCAGAATCTGTGGCCTGCTGGACCTTTAACGACGGATCCTCTCCATCTACAATCAGCTTTTTGCTTTCTATTAGTTCATCTATGTCAGTAAAGTTGGGAAATGCGATTTTCGCATTTCTTATTACCTGCTTCGGGCTTTCCTCTAAGGCTATAAATACAGAGTTTATGCCCCTTTTTGCGCAGTTATAAAGTATTTCAAAGGTCATTAGCGTTTTGCCTGTGCCCGGTCCCCCTGCAAGTAACATTTGGTTGCTTTTTTCAATTCCTCCATAAAGCATCTGGTCCAGGCCGGCTATGCCTGTCTTTATTTTGTCTCCAGCGTTTTCTTCATAATCATTTTCATCCATATATTTTCACCATAATTTTACTTATGCAACAAAACATATATACTTTAATGCATAATAATAAAGAGGGTTGTGCATTCCCTTGCGGTGCATTATTTGATTATAAAGGCAATTGCAAAGTCTATTAGTGAAATGGCTAAAAAGCCATTTACCCTTCAATATCCTGAGGAGAGGGAAATGGTTGCTGACAATTACCGCGGCGTGCACAAGCTTGATATTGAAACCTGCATTGGATGCGGCGCGTGTGCAAGGATATGCCCAAACCAGACAATAACGATGCTTGAACCTGCCGCCAAAGGCGGCAAAAAGCTTCCAAGCATAAACCTCGAGCGGTGCCTATTCTGCGGCCTCTGCGAAGAGGTGTGCCCGACGAAATGCCTTGTACTGACCAAAAGCTATGATTTTGAGCGCATGGACAAAAGGGAGTTCGTAATGCTCCCTAGCGATTTAAAGTGATCTATTGCCAGAGTTAACGCTTGCAATATTTATGATAGTTGCTGTTTTGGAAGCAATAACCGCAGTGCTTGTCTACACATCAAAAAAGCTCATTCATAGCGTTGTGGCGCTTGCGCTGCTGTTCATAGCCAATACGCTGATATTTGCCATATTTTCTCAGCCTTTATTTGCAGCACTTCAGCTTTTCATAATGGTGGGAGGGGTTTCTGCCTACATCTTTCTAAGCGTTGGGCCACATATGGCTGTCTCTTATACACATCTGACGCTGCCGACG
>JABEBX010022596.1_pt1 | contig 13035 bp, 10 predicted proteins | sample 7245971 | NCBI WGS metagenome assembly JABEBX01 (sample SAMN14506365, study PRJNA622280) | hot springs metagenome | biome: hot spring [ENVO:00000051]|acidic hot spring [ENVO:00002120]; feature: spring [ENVO:00000027]|sediment [ENVO:00002007]; material: sediment environment [ENVO:01001048]... | reverse complement strand
GTGGGCTGATGTTGGGGAAAAAGATACTGTAAACCAAACAAAAGAAGTATTTAATGGACTTTTTGTATGCGGTATGGCAGCCAATGCTGTAAGTGGTGCACATAGAATGGGCCCAATATTTGGTGGTATGTTAAATTCTGGAAAAAAATGTGCTCAATTAATACTAGAACAGTGGAGTAAAAAATGATAGTAGATGAGAGTGTTTTTAGAGAATACGATATAAGGGGTATTGTAGGAGAAAACATAGATGAACAATTTGCTTGCGTTTTGGGCCAAGCATTTGCACTCCATTTAAAACAAGTTTTAAATAAAGAAAGTTTGAGCGTAAGCATTGGATATGATGCACGATTAAGCTCAAAAGATTTATTTAACGCTTTGTGTTATGGCTTTAATAGTCAAAATGTAAAGGTGATAGATATAGGCCTTGTTGCTACACCCGTTGCTTATTTCTCTTTGTTTAATCTGGAAATAGATGGCGGTGTAATGATAACTGCATCACATAACCCGCCTCAATACAATGGCTTTAAGCTCAGTGTGGGGAAAAATACTATATTTGGCCAAGAGATTCAAACTATTAAAACTATCATGCAAACAATAGATAATACACACATAGGAAAAGCTGAATTTACCACATACGATATCATAAAAGATTACACAAACTACATGCTCAATCAGTTTAAAGAGCTCAAAAATATACCAAATAAACCAAAAGTTGTATTAGATGCTGGCAATGGCAGTGGCGGTTTTATTGCTTATCCTATATTAAAAGAGTTAGGTTTTGATGTGATTGGACTGTATATTGAACCAGACGGAACGTTTCCAAACCATCACCCAGACCCAACGGTTGAAGAAAACCTTAAAGATCTTAAAAAAACACTTAAAGAAAACTATTGCGATATAGGAGTGGGTTTTGATGGCGATGCAGATAGAATTGGCGTAGTACTAAAAAACGGTGATATCGTTTGGGGTGATCAATTACTGTTGTTATTTGCCCAGCATATATTAAAAGAACACAAAGGCGCAACCATTATAGGCGAAGTAAAATGCTCACAAATCCTATATGATAAAATTGCTCAAGCAGGTGGAAAAGCTATAATGTGGAAAGCAGGCCATTCTCTAATAAAAGCCAAAATGAAAGAAGAAAAGGCACTTTTAGGTGGAGAAATGAGTGGGCACATATTCTTTGCTGATAGATATTTTGGCTATGATGATGCCATTTATGTGTGTCTTAGATTACTCGAAATCCTATCAAAAGAACAAATAGATTTAGAAAAATGGAAAAATGATTTACCAAAAACATTCAATACACCAGAAATCCGCATAGATTGCCCAGAAGATAAAAAAGTGCTTGTAACAAAAGAGATTGAAAACTACTACATTGAAAACAAAGAAAAATACGGTATTACAAATATAATCACAATTGATGGGATACGGTTCAATACAAAAAATGGCTGGGGGCTTGTTAGGTCAAGCAATACACAACCTGCATTAGTGCTTAGATTTGAGGCAAATAGTTTAGAAAACTTAGAAACACTAAAAACCGATACGCTTAATTTGGTTAACAAAATAATTTCAACAGCATAATGTTTAAAAAACAAACAATAACTTATTACATAGGCTGGCTAACGCTGGCCTTTTTGAGTATATCAATCATATCAGGTTTTTTGCTCTTATACAGATTTGACCCTACTACATTTCAAAAAGCTCAAGAAAGCATGTTCCTCATTAGCGATGCGTACCGTTTTGGTTGGTTGATACGCAGTGCTCATTTCTACTCAAGTGAATTATTTTTTATTTTTCTACTTATACATAGTGTTTGGCATGTATATTTGGATGATTACCAAGAAAAAAGATACATTTATTGGTCTGCCCTGGTCTTAATAATCGTGGTAGCATTTTTTGAAATGTTTACAGGTTTTGTATTAAAAGCAAACAATGAAGGCGACTCTGCATCTTTAATAATGCAACATATAATTTTATCAACACCTTTTTTTGGAGAACATTTATCAAGTTTATTCTACTCACAAGATTATCCTTCTTTGTACTTTTACTTTTACCATATAAGCATATTGCCAATTTTATTAATTATGCTAAATTATTACCACATCAAGCGAATATTTGCCAACTATGAAAACACTTTAATAGCATTTTTTGTAACGATTTTTCTAAGTGTATTTTTTAGCCTAAATGCTCCATATGATGTTGTGTCAAGCGCCAAACATCCAATTATATGGGGGCCCTGGTTTTTTTGGCCAATACAGCAAAGTTTGTTTTTTATTGCACCATTTATAGCAGGCGTAATCTTGCCTATCCTAGGACTTACAACGTTGTTTGCATTACCAAATAAAAAATTTTACTTTTTAAAACGGTTTTTTTTTGTTGGTATTATTTTGTATTTTCTAGTCATTTTTTATATAATGCTTTTTAGATGAAAAAAGGTATAATATTACTTATTGTTTTTAGTATACTGATTTTATTTTTTGCCATTTATAGACAAAACACAAAACCCACATTTAACCCAAAAAAAGAATCTTGCATAGTGTGTCACAAAGGCATTCATATGGATAGTGCTCACCCAGTTGATCAAATAGGTTGTGTGGTCTGTCACAAGGGCAACCCGTACACCACAAACAAAACCCAAGCACATATGGGCTTAATTGTTAATCCTGCAGATTTGAGGTATGCTGCCCAAACGTGTGGAAAGTGTCACAAAGAGCAAGTAGAAGATGTAGAAACCTCACTCATGGCAACAAATAGAGGTATCATTTCTGCAGTATTGCACAAGTTTGGCTACACAGATAATCTCTCAAGCGATATTACAGTTAAAGATTTATACGAAGGCAAATACAAAGAAAATAAAGCTATTCAATATTTTGAAAAAAACTGTGGCGCATGCCATTTATACAAACCCTACGGACAAGGACCCACAAAAGAAATACAAGAGCGAGGAGGGGGTTGTCTTGATTGTCATGCCTTGTGGGTCAAAGGCAACCCCCATGTGGAGCTAACAACGCATATAAGCGATGCGACATGCGTAAAATGTCACAATCGCTCTGGAAGGATTGGGTTATCGTATTTTGGACATTACGAAACTGAAGAATATGGAACGCCATTTATGAATGGTGGTCCATCAAAGTACAACATATTAGGCAGTCCAGATAGATACTATTTAGATTTACCACCAGATATTCATTATGCAAAAGCACATATGAGTTGTATTGATTGTCACACAATGTCTGATACAATGGGGCTTGGTTTACATTACAAAAATATGACAGGACAAGTTGGCATAACTTGTAAAGATTGTCATGAGCCTCATTTTGTAGAAGTGCCACCCAATTCTTTAGCTTTAAAATTAGCTTTTTTAAATGGCAAAGTACCACTTAAAGCTGGCGATTTAGCAGCTATTGAACAACGCACAGGCCAAATTATATATAATGTTCAAAACCTTGACGGTAAAGTACTGTTTTTTAGCAAAGAAACAGGCAAATCTATACCAATACCTCTTGTGGGCAACCAACCATACCATACATTTGCTGGTCACAAGAATCTTTCTTGTCAGGCATGTCACTCTCAATGGGCACCTCAGTGTTATGGATGCCATATTGTCAATTTTGAAGGCCTAAAACAGCTTAATTGGATAAAGTATAAAGACACACCTGGTGCTTATGCTGAGTTAAACAGCTATGTGAGATTTGAAACACCTCAGTTAGCATTTGACCCGCATGGCAACATTATGCCCGTTGAGCCTGGATGTCAAGATTTCATCACCATTTTTAACAAAGATTTTAAATTTGTAAAAAGTATAAGAGGCTTAAGCGTTGCAACAATAGACCCACACACCACACAACTGCAATCAAGAAGTTGTGAAGATTGCCACACAAATCCACGCACAATGGGCTTTGGCACTGGTAATTTAAGCTTTAATATGCATACAAAGCAATTCACATTTCACCCAACATTTGATTCCAAAGCAAGTGGTTTGGGCGATGTGCCACTTGATATGATAGTTAATGAGCATGGAAAGCAAATGCAAAGTTTTCCTATTAAAGGCGAAAGAGCGTTTAATAAAAACGAACTGATAAAAATTTACGAAGTTGGACAGTGCATTGTTTGTCACAAAAGCTATAACGATCCAATATACCACGATTTTTCAAAAAGCTACAGCCTGTTTTTGAAACATAAAACACCTTGTAATGCAAAATAATATAAATCTAATTTTTTTAATACGCAAAAAGCTTTTCTATAGGCGATTTTTATTGACAAATAATTATTATTTAATTAGACTACAAGTATAAAATGGAAAAAGGAGGTTTTTATGACAAAAAACGAGTTTGTAAAAGTATTGGCAAAAAAGGCCAATATCTCGCAGGAAAAAGCGAAAGAATTGTTGGATGCTACATTGTCTACAATAACAGAAACGCTAAAATCTGGCGATAGCGTATTGTTTACTGGCTTTGGTAGCTTTTATGTATCAAACAGGTCACAAAGAAAAGGTAGAAACCCACAAACAGGCGAAACAATTACAATACCAGCTTTTAAATTGCCTGCATTTAAAGTAGGTGCTGTGCTAAAAGAAGAAATCAACAAACAAGAAAAACCAGCGCCAAAAGGAAAGAAAAAATAATAATCCCATTGCCAAAGCGTAAACTAAATATTTAAAGTTAACCCTGTCCTATTAGCTTAAATTTCTAAAAACTGCTGATGGGATGGGGTTTCTTACATTTTTGCCTGTACAATTACACCATGAACTTTATTTGCTGGCAGTTTGTGAAATTTTATAAAATTTGGCGAAACTTTTTTAATTAAAGCAAAAGTTTTCCAAATAATGTTCTCAGTAATGATATCTTCTACACCATAAAACATAACGGTTGGTTTGATTTTTGAGTCTTCAAAAATTTTTCCCATATTTACAATTTCCATATATCCCGCTTTTATCTCAAACACTTTCAAACCATCTGCTAAATCCTCGCCAAATGAATAAAATATACCGAAGGGATGATTGGAGTTTTTCTGCGTAACAAAAATATTTGTTTCATAAATAATACCATTGCTTAGCATAGTATTAACAATATATGGCGGTATCTTTCTTGTATCTCTTGTAAAAAATATCGCTGTGCCATTAAGCTTTGGTTTTGTTGAGTAAAATGATTTATATAAGGGTAAAAAATCTTTCATATCCATCGAATTTAGCGATTTGTATAATCTTTTTTGACCTTGCGTGTAGATAAAAATTATTGCAATTGGTATTATGGCAATAAATAATGTTATATAAGCACCATGTGGTATTTTGTAGTACAAGTTTGATGCAAAGTAAAAACTTACAATGACAAAAATAAAACTAGAAGCAATCATCTTTAATGTAATCTTTTTCTTGTGAAATATCCAAATAAGAAACGCTGCTGTAATAAGCATAGTACCGTTAACTGCAAAGCCATATGCTGCTGCAAGACTATCCGATGTTTTAAAATGCCACATAACATAAAGTACTGCTATCATTAGCATCCAATTTATGAAATTAATGTAAATTTGGGAGCGTAGCTTATCCGATGTATGGTCTATTTTTAACATTGGAAATATATGCGTAACTATACCTTGATAAACAATGGAAAACACGCCACTAATCATTGCTTGTGAGGCTATAACTGTTGCTAACACACTTAAAATCAAAAATGGCAAGTAAAGCATGCTTGTTTGAAAAAAAATCATACTAAACAGCACGCTTGAGCCTAATGTTTTGTGGTTAAGTGCAAATGCAGCTTGACCTAAGTAATTTAAAGCAAGCACGCTAAAGACAAAATACCACGCCATAACTATTGGTTTTTTGCCCAAATGTCCCATATCAGCATATAGCGCTTCACCTCCAGTAGCACACAGTATTACATCAGAAAGCACAACAAATCCTCTAAAACCATCTCTAATGAAAAAATCTATGGCATAATACGGGTTAATTGCTTTTAGCACTTGAGGGTAAGAAAAAATTGATGCAATGCCACTTATGCCTAAGCTTAGAAACCATACAAGCATGACAGGGCCAAAATAGCTTGCCACATTTTCTGTGCCTTTTTTTTGGAAAACAAATAAGACAATTGTAATAATACTTGCAAGTAGCAGTAAAACGAGATTTGATAAGTGAGAAAATTGTGGTATTAAAGTCAAACCTTCAACAGCACTTAAAATAGAGATTGCTGGTGTAATTACACCATCACCCATCAGAAACGATATGCCAATATAGGAAAGAATAGTGACAAAAGCTATTGCGCGAGAAGACTTCAGCATAGGCACAAGTACTTCTTTTAAGACTGTTGTGCCACCCTCGCCTCGTTTGCTTATGCTCATTGCAAGCCATACATATTCTACGCTAACAAGCAATATCAAAGTCCACAAAACAAGCGAAACCACACCAATAATATTTTCTTGTGTTGGCTTTGTTAAAATAAACACAACAGCCAGCGTGTATATGGGGCTTGTGCCAATATCGCCAAACACAAGACCTAACGCTTTTACTATGCTTTTAAATTTTTCACTATTAGCATTAAGCATTTGTTGATAATTCTTGTAGTTTCGATAGGATTTGATTGTAGCTTTGGATTAGGCCTAAGCCTTTATAACACAAAGCAATTTTCATAAGCAATTTTACTTTATCTTGTGTATAATTCAAATGCGACTCATAAAGCGATAAGGCTTTCTCGTAATCGCCAAATTCATAGTATAAATCCCCTAAGTTTTCACCGATTTCTTCTTTTAAATTTGGGTTTAGAGCAAGAGCAGTTTCAAGCGCATCTTTGGCTTTATCATAAATTTCTTTTGACATATAAATCTTTGCAAGCGCTATATAGACAAATGGATGAAATGGTAGCAGTTCTTTTGCTTGGTTTAACAACTCCAAAGCTTTATCAAATTCATTTTTGTCAATTAAAATACTGCCTATCAAAAATTGCACATCGCCAAAAGCAGGATATTTTTTATTAAGGTTTTCTAATACTATATAGGCTTCATCAATCTTATTTTGCTTTAGCAACTCTATGGCTTTTCCATATTCTGGCATTGAGCCTTCAATTGTAAGTTGTTCTCTTATTACCCTTTGTTTTTCCTGCATTGTTTGCATGTTTTCTAAATTATTAATTACGCTAAGCCATTGTTTAACTTGTTCATCGTTATTATCATAATCTTTAGCTCTTTCTATGAGTCTTTTTGCCGTTATAAAATCATTTCTATTTAAAATAGCGTCTTTTGCAAGAATAAGGTGAGATACAATTTTGTATTTTTCAATAGCTAACTCATTTTTAGCCAATTCGAAATCTGAGTCAAGATCTATAGCTTTTTCAAACAACTCAACTGCTTGTTTGTGAAAGTACCTGTAATTAGACAAAAGTTTAGCTTTGGCAAATATGAGTTTAGGTTTTTTATCTATATCAATTTTATCTAATATTTCAAGCCCAAAGTATATATCGCCAAAGTCATAACAATACATTAACAGTTTAAATAATTTATTTTCATCAACATTTTCATCAAATTTCTTCAAAAAATCATTTTTAAGTTCAAGATACTCGATTGTCTTTTGAACGAATTTTTTCGATATCTTTGTATTTTGAGTAAGTTTTTTGTATTGACTGGTTTATCTTTAAAGCTTTGTTTGCTAATTGTATAGCTTTATGCATCTCTAAAAACACATGTTTCATCTTTTTTATGTATTTAGTTAGAGATGGTTTTTTATTAAGTTTTTCTATGAAATTAACATTATCTTTAATCTCTTTTGCTACATCTTCAAGTTTTTTTATCTCAGTATTTTCAATATATGCACCACCACTTGTTGCATTGATTACTTTTATACCATTTGATATCAAAAATTTGGCAATTTCAGACATAATAGCAAGACCTGAGTACAGATTCTCATCTGTTGGAACCTTTTCTTCATAATTGCCTTTTACCCAAATCAACTTTTGCGGAAGACCCTGTGGCAATATTGTACCTTTTGCGTGATGAGCCGCTTTTGTATAAGCCCAATCTTGACCTACAAAAACAATAGGGTTTGCACCCAAAATATATGCGACATTTGCAGCCAGATGCGTTACTGCATTGATGGGAAAAACATCATAGTTTGGCAAGATATCAAGCAGCTCCAAAAAACTATTTTGCTCTGTTTTGTAAATTTTATTTTTAAATAACTTTGGAACTTGATAAAATACAGCTGGCTCATATACAAATAATGTATCGTATGCTTTATCGTTTTTCATTAATGGTGAATATTTTTCAAGTGTCACTTGCTGATAGTCAAGACCGCAAATAATGTCTGGTTTTATATCATTTTGATTTAAAACATTTATGACAGAGTCTACTGCTATAACAACAAATTTATTACGGTATTTTTTGATAGTTTCTATATCTTGTGATAGTGATGGCCCAGATGCCACAATAAGTGCTGGTTTATTTTTAGCTTTGTTTTTTAAGAGCTCCAATCCATGACTAAGTGCTACATCAGATATGTTTTTAACCATATTCTCTATAATGTATTGCGATTTTAAAATTAATGTATTGCGATTTAAGACAATTGGCGCGTATAATTTTTGGATAGACTCGTTTATTATTTGAGCTTTGTGTACATCTAAAATAGGGTTTTTTATAACAATTAGATCTCCAAAGTTTAATTTAGCGGCAAATAAATTAAAAGTAGCTGTTATTGTATTTTCTATTTCTTCTTGAGCGCTTGCAAAAAAAAAGAATTTATCGTGTCCAAAAAAATCGGATATATCGATATTGTCAAGAGTATATTTTAATCGTTCTAAATCTATTTCATAACATATGATTGTGTTCTTGGGAAAGTCTCTAATAAGGTTTTTCGCAATATTGCCAGAGCCAAAGCCAATTAGCACAATCATATCTTCTTTGCTTACTTTCGGCATTTGATATATTTCTAAATTTGTTTCAAATGGCTTAGATTCAACATCTTTAAGCAATTGCTTTAAATATGTACTTTTTTTATCATTAATTGCTAATGCATTTTTTTCTAACATTTTAACTCCTTGTTGTTTTCTATGTAACATTCTATTGAAAAAAACTTTTTTTTCAAGTTGCTTGCAAAATTTATAAATTTAGTTAAAAATATAGTTTATGGTAGAAATTTTGTCTGGCAATGAAGCAATAGCCCAAGCGCTTTTAGAAAACAATGTTAGATTTGCAAGCGCGTATCCGGGTACGCCTTCAAGTGAAATACTAAAGCATGCGCTAACTCTAAAGTTGCGATACAATCTAAATGCATACATAGAGTGGTCTATTAATGAAAAGGTTGCGTTAGAAGAAGCGCTAAGTGCGAGTTTTGCTGGAATTAACTCAGCATTCTTTTGCAAACAAGTAGGTCTTGATGTAGCGCTTGATCCTTTAATGAGTGCTGCACTAACTGGCGTCAATGGAGCATTTGTCGTTGTAGTAGCAGATGATCCTGGCCCATATTCATCTCAAACAGAACAAGATTCGCGCTTTTTAGCTTTTTTTGCAAAAATACCTGTTTTTGACCCATCCGATATAAAAGAAGCCTATGAACTTACAAAAAACGCCATTGATCTAAGCAAAACTTATAGTCTGCCAACAATGGTGCGTACTACAACGCGCCTATCACACGGGCGTCAAAAGATTGAAATACAAGATAAAATTGAAAATATTAAATTAGATGCACAATTTAAAAAAGAACCTTCGCGCTTTGCTGCTACGCCGAAACTAAGATATGTTTTGCACAAAAAGTTAAATGAAAAGCTTGCTATAATAGCTTCAAAAAATTCGGCTAAATTTCATTTTTCTGGTGATATTCTTATTGTATCAAGCGGAATTGTATATAGCAATTTATTTGAGCTTATACAAGAACACCATTTAGAAGACAAAGTTACGCTTGCAAAATTAGATATGCCATATCCTCTGCCACATTTTGATTTGACAAAATTCAAAAGGGTTATTGCAGTGGAAGAATCATACCCATTAATTGAGCTTCAGCTAAATGCAGAAGGCAGAAACAATAATATTGTGCCAAAAGAAGGAGAGCTTAATATTAATGTGTGCGAAAAAATTTTGTACGATATTGGTATTTTAAACTCATACACGCCAGTTAATATTGATTTTAAAGACAAACCACCTTCTTTGTGTCCAGGTTGTGCCCACAGAAGCGCTTTCTTTGAGATAAAGCAAGTTTTTAAAGATGCGATATACAGCGGCGATATAGGCTGTTATACACTTGGTGCTAACTTAGGCGTAACCGACACTGTTCATTGTATGGGCGCAAGCGTGTCTTTTGCGTTTGGTTTTGATAAATCATATAAACTATCAAACAAAAAGCAACACATTGTCGCCATTATAGGCGATTCTACATTTTTTCACACAGGCCTTAGCGCATTAATCGATGCAATTCACAATAAAGCAAGTTTTTTGCTTGCAATACTTGATAACTCAACCGTTGCAATGACTGGCAATCAAAAAACACTATCTAACCCTACAGATTCATCAAATAACAGTGCAAAGCCTATCAAAATCGAAAGAATTATTGAAAGCTTAGATATAGGTTTTATAAGCATTGTAGATCCATACAATTACCAAAAAAGCATTGAAGTGCTTAAAGCTTCAAAGCAATACATTGAAGAAAAAAACGAAATTGCCGTAGTTATATTTAGACACTTGTGCATAAACACACAAGAAGGCTTAACTCAAAACCCTTTTTTACAAGTTTTCGTTGATGATACGTAACTGCAAAAAATCCTAAAAAACTCAATATTTACATGTTTGGCAAATTTGTAAAAAAACTCAATATTGACTATAAAAAAGCGATTAATATAATTAATCAAAGCGATAAAGATTTTTTTGATAAGGGGTTTAGTAATGATATTCAATGATCACTATGAAACAATGCCACAAGAAGAACTTAAAAAACTTCAAATAAAGCGTTTACAAAATACACTGCGCTTGATAAAAAACTCTAATTCCATTTTGAAAGAAAAATATAAAGGCATTGAACCAGAAGATATTAAAACGTTGGATGATTTACAACATTTACCTTTTGTGACAAAAGATGAGTTAAGGTCAGCCTACCCGCTCAATCATATTACATTTACTAATAAAATTGTGAGAATTCACACAAGTTCTGGCACAACAGGCACGCCTGTGATAAATGCAATGACACAAAACGATGTTGACAGCTGGGCAGAAATGATGGCACGCTGTTATTTTGCAGCTGGGGCTAGCAAAAGCGATAGAATACAAATTATGCCGTCGTTTGGATTATTTAACGGAGGTTTTGGTTTTCATTTTGGCGCCCAAAAGATTGGTGCATTCATCATACCTATGGGGGCTGGTCGAACACTTTTGCAATTAAAATTCATTAAAGACTTTCAAACAAGCGTAATTTGTTCTATTGCCTCGTATCCTCAAAGGTTAATTGAGGTTGCCAAAGAGAATAATTTTGATTTCTCGCAAACTGCTTTGCGTATTGCCATTTTAGGCGCAGAAACATGGTCTGATGAGCTTAGAAAACGCATTGAAAACCAAATGCATGTTGATACTTACGATATCATTGGTATGACAGAAACAGGCGGTGTAGGCATGGGTATTGATTGCGAGGCTAAATGCGGCATACATATTTGGGAAGACCATTACATCGCAGAAATCATAGACCCAAATACCCAAAAAGTGGTTGATGATGGCACAGAAGGAGAACTCGTTATAACCACACTTACAAAAGAAGGTTTGCCCTTAATAAGGTATCGCACAAAAGATATTACAAAGATTATATCCAGAGATAAGTGCGATTGTGGTAGGACGCATCTTAGGGTTTCACGCCTAAAGGGTCGAACAGACGATATGCTCAAGGTTAAAGGCGTTAATTTTTATCCATCACAAATTGAGCAAATATTGCTTCAGTATGAAACAATTGGACTTTATTATCAAATAGTTTTAGAAAATACAAAAGGCAAAGACGAGATTACCATAATCTTGGAAAAAACAAATGGTTTTTCATCTGAAGCAAAAAATAGATTAGAAAATGCATTATACGATTTGCTTGGTTTTCACTGCATATTACAGATAGTTCCAGAAAATACCATACAAAGAACACCAGGCAAAATGGTAAGAGTTATTGATAAAAGGCAAAAATAATTTATTTTTTTCAATTATATTCCGATTGTATTAATGTGAGAGGTATTAATGAATGTAATTGGCGTAGTTCTTACCATTGCTGCCATTTTAACGGGTTTTATTTTAGGTGGTGGTAAACCACTTGTTTTAATACAGATCTCAGAATATATAGTGCTATTTGGGGGCGGTGTCGGTATACTCGTTGCTTCAACAACGCCTTCTATTATGAAAGATGCCATAAAAGTCATAGTTGGATTTGCAAAGAAAAATGAACTAAGTAAAAAAGTTTATCTGGAATTATTGCTGTTTATTTACAACTTGTCTATTAAAGTTAGGAAAGATGGGATTTTATCACTTGAAGCCATTGTTGATAAGCCAGAAGAAAGTCCCATTATGCAGTCTAATACGTTTTTGCTTAAAAATAAAGAAGCAAAAGAATTTGTAGTTGACGCTATAAGAAATATCGTAACTGGTATTGAGATAGAAAAACTAGATGAAATGCTTGATTCAAACATTGAAGTTATAGAAAAAGAACTATCTTTAGCTCCAAAAATGGTTGCAAAGATTGCTGAAAGTATGCCTGGTATGGGTATAGTTGCTGCTGTTATGGGCGTTATTTTGACAATGGGAGCTTTGGGCGGCTCTATTTTAGAGGTAGGCCACCACGTTGCAGGTGCTCTCACCGGCACATTTTTGGGTTTGTTGCTTTGTTATGTAGTATTTGGACCTATGGCTACTGTCCAAGAGTTGAAAAACGAAGATTTTATAGGATACTTAAAATCACTTAAAATTGGTATTATTTCAATTGCAAAAGGTGATGCACCAATTATTGCTATGGAATCTGTAAGGCAAACTATAGCACCAACTTATCGCACTGAATTTGACGAAGTTGAAAAACTTGCCAAAGAGAGGCGTTAATGGCAG
>JABEBX010000620.1_pt1 | contig 13035 bp, 8 predicted proteins | sample 7245971 | NCBI WGS metagenome assembly JABEBX01 (sample SAMN14506365, study PRJNA622280) | hot springs metagenome | biome: hot spring [ENVO:00000051]|acidic hot spring [ENVO:00002120]; feature: spring [ENVO:00000027]|sediment [ENVO:00002007]; material: sediment environment [ENVO:01001048]... | reverse complement strand
GGTCAGTAATAGCACGGCTATCCCTGAGGTTTGTGGAGATGCTGTCCTTTACTGTGATCCGCTCAGTATAGAATCCATTCGCGACGGCATGACCCGTCTGGCGGAAGATAAAGCTTTGCGGCAAAACCTGATTGAAAAAGGCAAAGCACAGGCGGCGCAATACCACTGGCATCGGGCAGGGAAGCAGATGTTGGGGATTTTGCGGGAAGTGGCGGGGCGGGGGTAGGGTTTACGGGAGATGACTGTATTCGTACGCAACGCAGCCAAAGAAAAGGCACGCGATCTGCTTGAATGAGAGATTCGTATTACGATGTCGAACGATGATTTTCAGGTGTTGTAAAAAATCGTAGTAAAATCTAACGGCAGAATAAAAACGATTGGCATTGGGAAACTGCGTTGTAATCGGCTTTCACTGAGCCAACGTACGATTTTCCCTTTTTCTCAAGTGACCCTAGCTATGATATTCTCAGCACCTGTTTTGCTCAAAAAAGACCGATTATGACTAAAAAGTCCAAGCCTATTTTTGTTACCCGGCCGGATCTTCCTCCGTTGGAAGAAGTCATATCTTATATGAAGCAGATCTGGGCCAACCATCAGTTGACAAATGGTGGTCCTTTTCATGTTCAACTTGAACAAGCTCTTTGTGATTACCTTGGGGTAAAGCACCTATCTCTGTTCGCCAACGGCACCCTCGCCCTGGTTACTGCGCTTCAGGCACTGCACATCACCGGAGAAGTCATTACCACGCCCTACAGTTTTGTCGCCACGGCGCATTCATTGCTCTGGAACGGCATCAAGCCCGTATTTGTGGACATTGACCCGATAACACTCAATCTTGATCCAGGACAGATCGAAGCGGCCATAACCCCGCAAACCACTGCCATTTTGCCCGTCCATGTGTATGGTTACCCCTGCGACACCTCACGCATTCAGCAAATCGCTGATATCTACGGCCTGAAAGTGATCTACGATGCCGCGCACGCTTTCGCCGTCGAAGATGAAGGCGGCAGTATCCTGCGTCACGGAGATCTATCCATTCTCAGTTTCCACGCCACCAAAGTATTCACTACCTTCGAAGGCGGCGCCATCATTAGCCCAGACGAAAAAACCAAAAAACGCATCGATTATTTGAAGAACTTCGGTTTTGCTGACGAAGTCACCGTGGTCGCTCCCGGCATCAACGGCAAAATGAACGAATTTCAGGCGGCAGTGGGTCTTGCGCAGCTAAAACATATCGACCAAGCATTGGAAGCACGCCGCGCCATTGATGCCCGTTACCGCGAGCAACTGCAAGGAATCACCGGTATAAGCTGCCCACCTCCACCAGATTCAACACGGCATAACTATTCCTATTTCCCAATATTTGTAGACGCTGAATATCGAATGAGCCGAGATGATTTGTATATCAAATTAAGAGAAGAAGGGATTTACGCTCGCCGTTATTTTTATCCTCTGATTTCTGAATTCCCGATGTATCGCGGAATAACCTCTGCCCGGCGAGAGAATCTTCCAGTCGCAACGTACGCTTCAGCGCAGGTGATCTGTTTGCCGATTTATCCAGATCTACCCATGGAAATAGTCGACAAAGTTTGTAGTTTCATCGTTGAACCACAACGATGAATGGCGGTTCAACTAATGTCTTTGAAGAGGGCTTGGCATGAGATTGGCCATCATGCAACCGTACTTCTTGCCCTATATTGGCTATTATCAGCTCATTGCCGCCGTAGATACATTCATCATCTACGATAATATTAAATACACCAAGAAAGGCTGGATCAATCGGAATCGAATGATTATGAATGGATCGGAGACAACTTTCACGCTTCCTCTCAAAAAAGATTCCGACTACCTGAATATTGATCAACGACAGCTGGCTGCTAACTTTAATCGCGAGAAATTATTTTCCCAGTTCAAAATAGCCTATAGCCGCGCACCTTATCTCGCACAAACTATCAATCTAATCGATAATATTGTTTATTGTGAAGAAAGCAACCTATTCCGATATATCCATCAATCCATAGTCAAGATATGTTCACACCTTGAGATTGAAACAGACATTCGCATTTCATCTGAAATCAACATCGATAATGCACTTAAAGGCCAAGATAAAGTACTTGCGCTTTGCCAATCTGCTGGAGCGACTACATACATAAATGCAATCGGTGGAATTGAGTTATACTCAAGGGAGGAATTTAAAGTGCAAGGCATCGAGCTCAAGTTTATCAAATCGAAACCACTGGAATATCCCCAGTTTGATGACAAATTTATACCCTGGCTATCCATCATTGACGTTCTGATGTTTAACCCGCTGAATACTGTACGGGCATGTATCAACAATAACTACGAATTGTTATGAACAATGACATTGAGTACACAATTGGCAAAGCAGACAAGGCAACGGTTGCCTTCCACCTGCGAGCATGTGATATCAGCTTCGTGCCGCCGTTGAGCAAAAGGGCTAATATCGATGATTACGCTATTAAGATTGTTTGCAAAGCGATTTGTTTTGAATGTTGGAGAAACAATGATCTGATTGGCTTAATTGCCACTTACTGCAACGACGAAAGCAGGAAAACCGCCTTCATAACAAATGTTAGTGTGTTACCTAAGTGGCAGAATAGAGGTATTGCTCAGCGATTGATGGAAAACTGCATTATATACATGCGTGATCTAGGAATTAGCCAGGTCGAACTAGAGGTGAATCCAAGTAATAATGCTGCCATTTCTTTCTATGAAAAAAATGAATTTACCGCCATTCGCCAGGCATCGTCATCTATTTTATATTTGCACAGGTTGCTAGGCTGACATTTGAAAATAATTTAGTTTCTGAAAAATCAGAACGAGGATTTATGACTAAACACATCTATCTAAACGTCGGTTGCGGTAAAATTAAATTACCTGGATTTATCAACATTGATTTAGAATCAGGTGGTGACATTCAGTGTGATATAACCAAAGGGTTTCCATTTTCAGACTCTACAATAGATGGTATATATAGTGAACACTTCATTGAGCGCTTAGCGCAGAAGGACCTGCTTATTTTTCTGCGTGAATGTCGTCGTGTCCTTAAACCAGGAGGGCGTGTACGCATTGCAACTCCTGATTTAGCCGAAATTGTAAGTCACTATTCGAAAAACAAATGGCACCAGTTTTGGCTTAAAAACTATGGTTATGAATGGATAAAAAATCGTTCTGAATATTTAAACGTATCTCTACGCGAATGTGGGAATTCTTGGGTTGTTGATGAAGAAGAGCTTAATAGACTGACGGTATGGGCAGGATTCTTGATATCTCAACATGTACAGATTAATCAAAGTACGGATTCTGTACTTGCTGGTCTTGAGACAAGATTTGAATCTACTTTGATCATGGAGTATACAAAATCAATTTTTGTGATCGAAGATAATCCTTTAGTTTCTATCATTATTCCCGCATACCGCGCAGATTTCCTTGCAGCTTGTCTTGATAGTGCTGTGAATCAGACACACAGTAATATTGAAATCCTTGTTCTAGATGATTGTCCCTCAAGTGATGTTGAAAAAATTGTCAAGGAATTTACTCAGCGCGATAGGCGCATTATTTATCATCGGAATGCTCAATCACTGGGTGAACCAGATAATCTTACTCGGGGCATCCATCTCGCAACTGGTGAATTTATAAAACCTCTTTACGATGATGATTTGCTTATACCTGATGCAATTGAAAAACTATTGAATATATGGAGAGCGTATCCAAATGCTCGACTTGCAGCGGGCCAACGATTAACAATAGATGCTGATAATAAAGTGCTTCACAATATTATAGCTGCGCCTCTTTCCCCCAAGGATACTTGCTTTAATGGTCTTGATGTCCTAGGGTTTTTATTGTCAACTAGGGTTAACTCCCTAGGAGAACCTACATGTATGATGTTTCGGAAGCAGGATGCATTAACAATTAATGAAATTAACGTGATGACATTATTTGGTCGTTTGTGCCTTGGTATTGGTGATGTTTGTCTCGCAGTACATTTGCTTTCACGTGGAGATTTGGTCTATGTTTCTGATCCTATTGCCTACTTTCGGATTCATTCAATGCAAACATGTCAGCAACCGAAGAACTATGAACAGGGTATTGCAAGCTGGGCGTACTTACGTGAACAGGCGACTCGACTAGGTATCTCCGCTGACGGTTATGCTATTAATTATAAATTAATAGAACAAAGAAATAACTATAAAAATATTGATAATATAAAGCCTGTTATAACATTAGATAAATCAGCTTGTTGTTGGCCACCATTTACAAGTAAAATTAGTTGGATTATTGAAGATGGCTTGCATTCTGAATTGCAAAGCTCGAGTTTACAATGTCCTATAGGAATGAAAAGAAAAAAAATTAAATTTTCTTTTCCCGTGGGAACAAAAAAAACACTAAGATTTTATCCATCAGATAAGAGCGGTTTTTTATATTTATATGGCATACAGCTGGTGGGTGAATCTAATATTCTTTGGTCATGGGATAAGAATATTGAAACATTTCTTCAGAAATCATCGCATGGTATATTCCCTGTTCCATTAAAAGATGGAGATAGAGGCGCAATACTTTCACCATTTGGCTGTGATCAATGGTTAGAATTACCTGTCAGTGCAGAGATATTATCGCAAGCTGACTATATGGAAATTGAAATGTCGTGGCCGATGTCCATAGACTACTTTGCTGTTCAAGATGCGTGGGAATATTTTCTAAAACAAAACATGGCATTAAGCCAAGAGGTTATACATAAAGAAGAGGCATTAAATAAAGAGGCAGCATCAAATTTGGAGTTGATAAATAAGCAGACAGAATTACGTTTGGAGATGAAAAATATGCAGGAACAATTAAGTCTGGAGATGAAAAATAAAGAATCAGCATTAAACTTGGAGCTTGCTAGTAAAGATGCTGAATTGACTTCTGTAATGTTATTGATTGATAAGAAAAATAAAGAAATTGATAGTATACTACATTCAAGGTCTTGGAGAATCACTAAACCGCTTCGCATGTTAATAAAAGCTATAAGAGTTTATATATCAAAAGATTAGCATTAAAACTATAACAGAAACTGGATTGCACAGTTTGCGTTCAGTGTTGTAAGCAGCACGAAGAAAATTACTTGTTAATGTAGCTAGATATAAACGTTAGGTTAATGATTATTATTTTGAAAACTTGTAATCTTACTCGGGTCGCGGGCAAATATTTGCGCTAAATGCAAAGCTTTATTATGTTGATTAGGGCTCATATCAATTCGCAAATGCTTCATAGCTTTTTCCTGCCAATTTAATTGTTGTCCATTGATCAAGTTCGCCTGCATAAAAGCGTAAGCTAAAGTAAGGTTAACTTTAACACCACGGCCAGTTGCGTAAGCTGTGCCTAAGTTATATAAAGCGTCAGGATCTCCAGCAGATGCCGCGCGTGACCACCATGCGTATGCAGCGCGTGGGTCAGGTGCTGTTCCCCACCCACGATTAAAACTAGAACCTAATAATGATTGAGCGAGGGCATTATTAGTTTGAGCGGATTCCCACAGCCATTTAAGACTATTTTGATAGTTTTTCTTTTGAAGATAATACCAACCAAGCCAGGCCATAGCATAAGAATTATGCTTTTGTGCTGATGCTTGCAACTTAATTAAATCAGTAGTATCGCCATTGTTTGCAGAAAGGGCTAAACGTTGCTCGTACTTAGTATTGTTATTGTGAGTTAAATGTAAATTTTTTTGTATTTTTTTTGTTAAAAAATGATTATTTTTAAAGGCTAAAATACCAAATTTTTCTGCCGCAGCGTCAATATTAATAAGCCCAAAACCATAAATGGGAGACCAACCTGTATTCGCAGACATTGGATTTGCAGTCCTTACGAGTAATTTAGCTAAATGATTTTCAGGTACATGCGCGGAGAGTAATAAGGCAGCAGCAGCTCCAGCCGCTGGTGCAGCTGCAGAATCTCCTGCAAATGGACGAAGTGCATAACCAAGTGTTGTATTAGCCAACATCGCAACCGTAGTTTTATCTGGAGCTACTAGAGTAGGGCGCAAAAAACACTGATTATGATTCAAGTAAATCATTTTATTATTATACTGCTTTAAACTTATACATTGTGGACCTGTGTTAGAAAATTTCTCCACAAGATACTGTCCATGAAAATCAGAACCAGGATCGACTGCACCAATTGTCAAAATATGAGAATCAAAAGCTGAGTTTCCGGCCCCACCTGGTGTAGTGAAATGCAACATTAATGGATGCACTCCCTGTCCAGCTTGCAAAATAACAAGTTTAAAAGCTAGGTTAGGTACAGAAAGGTTTTTATGAGGAACTATAATAGCAACACGAATCTTACGGTAATAGCCACTATCGTTTGTAAATCGTAACTGCTGAATGGGATGGACTCCTTTACTATTAATTAATAACTTTCCTTTATCATTAAGTAGCGCTAGAATAATTTTTTCTTTTAGGAAAGCAGATGGCCTATTTACACCCATTAAAATTATGGCTTGACTATGTGGAGGAACCAAAAAAGAATTGTAAGGATTATTTGATTTTCCAACAGACAAACCAAAATTTTGAGCTTGATAATGCACCCCATTCAATACTAGAGGTAGAGGCAACCACTTATTTTGGTAATAACCTCCATTATTGTTTCCTGCACCAGTAAAAAATAATACATTGGGATATTGCTTGGCTAATGTTTCTATTCCTCTAGCCTGTAATGTTGCTCCCCAAAAAACCGGTTGAGGATTCTCATCGTAAACAATTATCTGAGAGTGTTCTTTTTGAATGAGTTGTTCGGCACATTTAACAGTCTCTCCTTGGGATGCGCTTGGACAAAAAGCCAAATGGGCGGATGGTGCAACTTGGTGGGCGACTTGCATCATCCAGCCCCCTTCAACGCCTTTACCAAATCCAGACTGAAATTTAACATCATTAGGCAGAAAACCATTTTTGGTTAATATATTAAAATTTTTAGCTCCATTAGAAATGATGCCAATAGTGACTCCTTGGCCGTCAAAGCCCTTATTTAACAGAGACTGAAAATTTAAAATAACTCCAATTTTAGGTGGGACAGTCAAATCAGCTTCGGCCTTTGTCGATGCAGAATAAGTATTAATGGTAATTAAAACTATAAAAATTAATCGAACTACTTTTGAACGCATGATATTATTTTTACCTCTATCTGTAATAACATAGATATAGCGATAACAATTATTACCCATGATTGATTGAACTGGATAACAACAAATTCACAAAATGAACAGAATTAAAGGCACGAACGACCATCCAATTTGCAAGTCTTTTCTTAAGAGTTGCTCTCTTAAGAGCAGACTTTTGTTGCATTACAGATATATGCATATCAAGGACAGAGATGGCATTATCCTGACCATTTTTATATTTGGCTTCAGTAAGTAGTAAACTTTCATTAGCTAAAGATAGTGCATGCTTTGCAATGCTTAATGAGTTATTAGCTGCTTTTCTAACAAGAATGGCTTGAATCCTCCGTCCCATCACTGTTGTGACAGCATGATCATAAGCGCCCAGAGCATTCTCCACCCCCGCCTGTGCAGATTGAACTGCCGCGACCACATTGGTTGCAGGAAGTAATGGTATTTTTATAGACAAGCCAACGGTATAATTACTGCCCATAGTATTCGCAAATGCTACCCCCGGATGATTCGTGTTTAATCCCAACCAATTATACTGACTGATTATTGAGAGTGAAGGATAAAAACCTGAAGTTGCCACTCGCACTTGTTTCCGAGCAGCATTAAAATTGGCTAATTCAGATCTTACTGAAGGTGTTTTATTTGCCGCAAGCACTGTGAATTTATCTAAATTAATAGGTGGAATTGGCAGGTATCCGTTTACATGAACAATATTATTGCTTGCTTTATTAATACCAATTGCACTTAGCAGTTCTCTTTCATCCGTTGCAAACTTAACATAGTCCTGTTGCAATTTATTTTGACTGATTAATATTTTCTGTTCTGCCCTTAATAAGCTTAAACGACTAGCGATGCCATGTTTATAGCGCAATTGTGTTAAATTTACAATTTTTTTATAGGTAAAAATTACTGCTTTGGCGTTATTAATTTTTATTTGTATATCGGCAAGTTCGGAATAGGCTTGCAAAATTTTTGAAAAAGATGTTGAAATAATAGAGATTCTTTTTTCATCAGCGCTAGCTATCATATCCTCCGCAGCATGCAACTCAGCAATATCTTTGCCACCGTTGAAAATATTCCATTTAAAATTAGCGCTTATACTATTATAATAAAATCCTTGATCAGCAGGAACCAGTGTGCCTGCAATATATGTATTGCCGCCCTTTCCAATAGGTTGATAAAATTGTGGCTGATCTTCTACTGAAAGTTGTGGTAGAAAAGCACTTTTTGCGGCTAATTGGTCTGATTTCGATTGTATTACGGAAGAATGCGCTTGAATGATATGATATTGTTTTGTTAATGACATTATAAGTGCTTCTTTGAGTGTTAATTCATCTTTGGAATCATTAACTCCTCCATTTGCTATCGTAAAATGACAGGTGAAAAATAAAACTATGAATGTGTAAACGATTTTAAAATGTGATATTTTAAAATCTAAAATAGCAAGATGCTTTCCTAAACGGTTTTTCATTGAACATACAATCCGTTGTTGATATATTTACTGATGGGAGAAAGAAAAAAGTCAAGTACACTTCTGTCGCCAGTTTGCACATCAATTGTTACAGTCATACCAGGTTCCATAAAGTGTTTTTTTCCATCAATCATTAACCATGTTTTGTCTGGTTTAACCCTGACGTGATAGTAAAGTGTTGGGGGGGCAGTATTAGCGCTCTGATTATGCGAGTGATTCTGACCGCTTTGACTATTACCTTGTATTGATTCGTGATTTTCGCCAGGTGGAGATGCAGTGATAGTATCATTTGGCTCAGCAGTTGGGCTAACAGACATCACTTGTCCTTTTATCATTCCGTACTGCTCAAAAGGAAAAGCAGCAACCTTGACCACGACATTTTGTCCTTTTCGGATAAAACCAGCATCTTGTGTCGGCACATCAGCAACAACAATCAACGGTGCATTTTCAGGTACAATTGTGGCTACTGTTTGACCTGCTTGAATAACTGAACCTATGCTTGCAACACTAAGATTTTGGATAACACCATCTACTGGCGATCTAAGCCAGTCAAAATGGAATCGATTTAGTGCGGTAACATTTTTTTTGTTTAAATCATAAGACTGTAATTGCGTTCTTTGCCAATCTTTAAGCAGTTGTTTTTTGATATTTGCATTGTCTTCTGCTAATTTGTGTTGGTAGGCAATGATGTTTTGTTGATATTCAATTATTTTATTTTTTTGGGCTTCAAGTTTGCCTTCTGTTTGCATAGCGCTTTTTTTGATACGATCATAGTGATTCTCTGATATGGCACCAATACTAACCAAGTTTTTAGTTTGATCCTCAATTTTTTTATCAGTATTAAATACTTTTTTATATTCTTCTAATGTCACAATACCTGATTTAAATCGAGCCTTTGATTGTAAAATTTCAGCACGATCGTAGGCTATTTTTGAACGAGCGCTAGTTAAATTGGCCAATCCGAGTCGCTGTTCGATAATGGCTATTTTATTTGTAGCGCTGGCAGGTTTTACGGATTTTCCGGTTTCTCCATTTAGTTCCATTAGAATCCGTTTTATTTCTAAATTATTAAGCATCAAACTTTTTTTCGAGTTTACTAGTGCCGAATAATTAACTGTATTGTCAAGCTCAACAATAACTTGACCTTTACTAACTTTTTGTCCTTTTTTAACAAAAATTCTTGATACAGTACCATTGTTTAAACTTTGTACAATTTTAGTGCTGCCCTTTGAAGAAAACTTTCCCGGTGCACTAGTCATAATTGGAACACGGCTAAAATATGACCAAATAATTATTAAAATTACCAACAAGACTAATAGCCATAAGATAATACGAGTAAATGGTGATGGGGGAGTATCCTGAATTGCCAGAGTGTGCGGTTGAAACTCTGATATAATCAACTCAGAATTTCTTCCTGTAACCCTTTTTATAATATCCTTGATATAATTTTTAAGCATATAAATTTTTCTCAGAAGTAATAAAAGTTAATTCTGTAACTAGCTTAAAATTAAGATATGTATTGCTGATTATAAAGGTAATCATACAAACCCTTTTGTTGTAACAATTGAACGTGAGTGCCTTGCTCTACTAATTTACCATGATCCAAGACAAGCAACCAATCTGCATCACGAAGCATTGAAATTCGGTGGGCAATAATAAAAACAGTTCTTCCTTGACATATTCTTCCGAGATTTTCTTGAATGATACGTTCAGATTCATAATCAAGAGCACTAGTTGCCTCATCAAAAATTAAAATGCGTGGGTTAGTAATCAAAGCTCGTGCAATTGCAATACGTTGTCGCTGTCCACCGGACAATGCTGCTCCTCTTTCACCAACATGTGTATCATAGCCTTGCGGTAAAGCTGAAATAAAGTCATGAGCGCCAGATAACCTTGCCGCATCAATTACTGAGCTCATTCCGGCGCCGGGTACCCGCACAGAAATATTTTCTCTGATGCTACCACCAAATAAAAAGCTTTCTTGCGGTACAACGCCAATTTGTCTACGAAGCCATCCAGGATCTGCTTGTACGAGATCAAAGCCATCAATTAGTATGCGTCCATTTTCTGGAACATATAACCTCTGTAGCAATTTTGCTAGTGTGCTTTTCCCTGAACCGCTGCGCCCAATAACGCCTACCGTATTTCCATCTTTAATTGAAAAGCTTATATCATCAATAATACGTGGAGAATCTGGTTGATAACGAAAGGATACATTTTCAAAACGTACTTCTCCTTTTATTGCTGGTAAACTTGATTTATTTGGATCAAGTACCGGTTCTATTGGTGCATCCATTAAATCACCAAGTCTTCTAATTGATATACCAATTTGTTGAAACTGCTGCCATAATGATGTGACTCTTAACATTGGGGCCGTTGCTCTACTTGCCAGCATTTGAAATGCTATTAGTGCACCAACCATCATTGTGCCATTTAGTACCAGACTGGCCCCAAACCATAAAATTGCAAGAGTTGTTAAGTTCTGAAGTGTACGAGCAATACCTGTGGCTACAGAATTTAACCAATCCGCTTGATATGCAGCAGTTACATATTTTGCAATTAACTTTTCCCAGCGTCTGATCATTTGAGCTTCTAAAGCCATAGACTTAACTGTTTCTACCCCTGTTATTGATTCTACTAAAAAGGCTTGACTATTTGCACCGCTATCATATTTCTGCTCTAAACGTGCACGCAATGCTGTTCTAAATAGAATAGTACTTGTGCCAATTAGAATCATTGCAATAATCACTATCATAGTTAACCTAATACTATATAGTAGTAATATTGCGATATATATAAAAATAAAAAAACTATCCACAAGCGAAAGTAATGCATGGCCAGTAAGAAAAGTGCGAATTGAATCCATTTGACGGACTCTAGCTATTGTGTCTCCAACTCTCCTTTGCTCAAAATATCTCAACGGTATTCTTACAAGATGAGAATAAATAATGCCTCCCAGGCTTACATCTATTCTATTTCCAACATGAGCAAGCAAAACACTTTGGAGAATATAGAAGATTCCGTTAAATATAACTACAAAAAGCATGGCAAGACTTACAACTACTAATGTCGAATAATTATGATATACAAAAACTTTATCGATAATTACTTGCACAAAAAGTGGAACACCAATACCGAGAAGTTGAAACATAAAAGCAGCAACTAAAACCTCTAAAATTTCTTTACGATATTTTTTTAGTATTGGTATAAACCAAAGAAATCCAAATTGCCGATTTGGGTTTGATAAGCTTAGACGTTCTTTGAATAAGATAATGACTGGAGTCATTACTTCATTCCATTCTTCTTCAGATAAGAGTTTTGGTTGTTTTCTTGGTCCCGGTTCCGTTACCGGCAATTTACCTGTTTTTGTAACTCTACCAACAATTACGAATTTTCCATTTTTGGTTAGAGCAATGAATGGTAATTTGAGTTTTATCAATAAGCTCCAGTTTAGTTCCTGCTTTACTGCGCGTAAACCGATTTCTTTTGCAGCAAGAATAATTTCATCTATACCAATTGATTTTCCTTCATAACCTAATGAGGTAATGATTTGTTCTGCGTCAATTGTTTTTTGGTGGAATGCGGCTATTTTAACTAGAGCGAGAATTCCTGAGGAATAACGTGAGTCATATTCAGAAGTTCGATTGTTTTGATTGACGGAATTTGAAACCATCTATTTGCTATCCTTCTCCGAACTTCTTCTTATTCATGCGTTGTAAATATCCTTATGCCTAATAACCTACAATAACATAAATTAAAGTTTAAAATTCATCAAGATACGATAAGTATGCTTGATTTTATTCTTTTAGTTTTTTTAAAATTTGTAGTCTAATGCTCTAAATAGGGGGCCTATATGCTTTTCATATCTGCGCCATTTTTCTATTGATCGTTTATATATTGGTTCTCTGACTTGCTGATAACTGGCTGTATGTACTATTCTTCCAGTTTGGTGAAAATTCATACATGTATTCTCAAATTCAAGATCACAATATTTTAGTAGTTTAATAATTTCTTCCTTTGGGTTATCTACTAATAATTCATAAGAACTTGTGTAAACTGGAATTGGTAATACTTCAATCCAGTGATCCATAAGTGATTTGTACTGCTGATAAAACCAGCCACAATTTTCAAGATTGTAGCTAAACGAGTTTCCTTCAGCAAAATCCTGGAAAAAACAGGATAATGTTGTGTCTACTGCATTTCTGGTGCAATGGACAATTTTTGCTTTAGGAAAAATTAATGACAATAGTCCAAGATGCATAAAATTATACGGCATCTTGTCAACGATATCCATATATTTTGCGGAAATTTTTGGTAGCCCAGAATAATATTCTTCCGCTTTTGTGGTTAATATGTCGCTATTAAGCTCATCTGAAATTCCTAAATAATGTTCTTG
>JABEBX010022183.1_pt1 | contig 13046 bp, 9 predicted proteins | sample 7245971 | NCBI WGS metagenome assembly JABEBX01 (sample SAMN14506365, study PRJNA622280) | hot springs metagenome | biome: hot spring [ENVO:00000051]|acidic hot spring [ENVO:00002120]; feature: spring [ENVO:00000027]|sediment [ENVO:00002007]; material: sediment environment [ENVO:01001048]... | reverse complement strand
GCCCGCAGACTCCAGCTTGCCTAATGAGAAGAAAACGACCTTCTTGCCGCTTGACAGCGAGAACGCGTCTTCGAATTTAGATTTGTCGAACTCCATTGATTCACCATATACAAGGGCCTTGCCAGCATAATGCTATATATTTGCTTTTGGTTCTATAGTTAGCGGATTACAGATTTTGCATTTTGTTTGATGCGATGAAGCTTGGTACCGGGATGTTCGCATGTTGGCTGATCTCAATGAGATAAAGGCACGCAGGAAGGCGATCGGCATGAGCCAGCAGGCTCTAGCCGCTCTCGCGGGCATAAGCCAGTCGATGCTGGCCAAGATAGAGGAAGGCAAAGAGGTGCCTAACTACAACATAGCCAAGCGACTATTCGAGGGCCTTGAGAACATAGAGCATTCGAAAGAGGGCCCAGCAGAGAGCATAATGCACAGGAGAGTTGTCATGCTCAATTCAAAAGATACGGTGAAGCGCATGGCATCGATAGCCAAGCGCACTGGCATATCGCAATTCCCGGTGATGGAGCGCGGAATTATAATGGGATCCATAAGCACAAAGGATATAATAGGCGCAGAGCCAGGCGCCCGCATAAGCGATCTAAAGAAACCGTCATTCCCTACAGTGCCAAAGGGCACCCCGATAAGCATTGTTAAGGAGCTCCTATCGCGCAGCAGTGCCGTGCTTGTCATGGACGGCGCCAAAGTTATAGGCATAATAACGCCGCATGACGCCATATAGGCTTAAGCATGCATATGCATCTGTGCCTAAGCAAGATCAGAGCGCGTAAGCGTATAGTACGAAGGGCCGTTGCTGTCCAGCACGCTTTTCTTGAGCTCTATTCCATTGCATCGGAACCTTCCGAACTCAGCGCTTTCCATTCCAGATACTATGCTGCGCAGCCTCATGGTCTCTGCACCGCCTAATTTTTTGAATCGCGCTACTGTTATGTGCGGCACATAATCCTTTGCATCATCAGACAGGCCCTCTTTGGTGAGCAGGGCATGGAGCTGCGAATGCACCTCACCCAGCTCTTTCGCGCCTTCCGATATAGACACATATACGATTCCTCCATCTCTATGCTCGAACATGCCCATACCTGCAACATGCACTTCAAATCCTGCGTGCTTGTAGGCGCTCACAGAATTTATCGCCTTCGCTAGCTCGCCTTCAGTGAGGCTGCCGAGGAAATTAAGCGTTATATGGAGCTGCTCCATCCCGATGGTCCTAGCGAGCCCTTGGAGATCTATGCGATGCATCTCCCCTTTTATCCCATCTGGTATGTCAACAGCTGTGAAGGTCCTTGTAAATCTGCCAGGCATCTAATCATCGCCTTATGAACACTGATGAATACATGGCCATGACCCTTATAAAACTGCCGACCACGGGTATGCCCTTGCTCATCCTATCCACTATCTCTACCTCAGCTTTTCCTATCCCTCCAAGAAGCCCTAGCAGCGCCGGGTATGCTATCAGCATCGCGATGAACGACACAACCAGGAGCAGCATGTAGTTCCAGCTCAGGAATATAAGCAGCGCATAAAGGATCGCTGCCGAAATCAGATTGGCAACAACCGCAAGGGCGAGCCTTCTAACTTTGAGCTTGAGCTCGAAATACCTTATCATGAGCCTGACGAAGAATATATCGCCAAGAATCGGGGTTATGAAGAACAGTAGAAGCACCGTGCCCAGCCCCTTGAACATCGGTATGAGGACAGGTATGAGCGCCAGCTGTATCAGCGATATGGCTATGTTGTACTTCATCATCGTCTTCACCTTGCCTGTGCCGACGAGAGCTGCGCCGGCATACGCGCTGAACAGGCCTATTATCATGCCTATCCCCAATATGCGTATGTATTCCGGTGCTATAGTATACACGCTGCTGAATGCCGTAAATGAGAAGGGCCTGGCAAGCACTGTTACGCCTACAAGAAGCGGAGCCACGAGTATGAACGAGAAATACACTGAATTGCTGTATATCCTGCCGATGTCCTTGTTGCCATGCGCACTGCTGAAGCTGCCTGAGAACGCGGTCAGCAGCGATAGCGATATGGATCCTGTTATTATGTCTATCAATGAACCCAATCTGGAAGCCACTCCGAAGTTACCCAATATGACAGTAGTGGTGAATATGCCCAGCACTATGAGCGCAAGGTTGTTTACGACTGTGCCGAAGAAGTTGGATATGGTTATGGGCATCGAGAACTTTAGCATTTTCTTCATGAATCCGATGCTAGGCCTCCTGATCTTCGCCCCTTCCGATACGTACATGTACAGCAAAGCCACTATGAAGGCGGTGAACGACCCCAGTATCAAGCCTACAAGCGGCGCCAGTGCGCCGAAGCCTGTCAATGCTAGGGCTATGCTCACGCTAGCCTGCACCACAGCCATGGAGAGTATTGATATGGATACATGCTTGCCGTTGCCGTAGCCTACAAGGGCAGAGGAAGTGCCTCCATAGAGCATAGTCGTGAGTATCGATATGGCGGCTATGTCTATTATGAAAGCATCTGAAGCGCTGTGGAACACCAGCGCGGACAGGTAAGGGCTGAGGACAACCGTTATCACCGACAGCGCCGCTCCCGCTGCAAAAAGGATGAACAGGCCGTTGGCTATGTTGAGGTCTATGCTATTGTTGTCTCTCTTGTGCTTATACTCAGCTATGAACTTGTTCAACGAGGTGCCGATGCCGAAGTTCCCCACAGAGCCGAAGAATCCTGCAATCGCTATAGCCAGAGTATACACACCATACACGCTCGGCCCCAATATCCTAACTATGATTATGAACGCCGCGGCCATGAGTATGAAAGAGACGAGCTTTCCTATGAGTATGAAGCTCGCTACGCTGACCGCTCTGCTGCCCGTCTCGTATATGTCCTCCTGGGTGTCGTCCCTATACAGCTTTTCCATCGAAGCCATGCAAATCACTACTGGCGCAGCGCTGACCTGAGCACATCCATCATATGCTTGGGCCTGAGCTTTGACCTTCCGTACCTCCTTGCATGAAAGGTGTTATATCCGACCTCACTTATCGATATCTCCGGTCCTGCCATCCTGAGCACATCAAGCAATACCTTGTAGCCGCCAGCCACGAATCCTCCCTTATTTCTCCTTATTATATCCTTGAACACATCGGTCCTGATGCCGAAGAACCCCGACATCGGGTCGCTGACTATCTTCTTCCTGCGCAGCATGAATATAAAAATGGTTATAACGGTTATGCCTTTGGAGAGGAGCATCCGGTACACGCCCCAATTCTTTACTCTTCTGCGTATTCCAACCGCTATGTCATAGTCGCTGAGCCTGCCATATAGGGTTTTCACTATGTACGGCGGATGCTGCAAGTCGCCGTCCATGACCACTATGTATTTTGTAGATACGCGTGTCGCGGCATCTACCACGCTGGCTGTCAAGCCGTGTTCCTTTTTCATCTTCCTGTCGAAGAACATGACGTTGCCGTACCTCCTAGCCATGGATATGACTATGCGCTTTGTTCCGTCTGTGGAGTTATCGTCCGCTACGATTATCTTGGCATTCCTGTAACGGCTTTTGAGCTCCCTGATGAGCATGCCTATGCTATCCTCTTCATTGAGCGTAGGTATTATTATAGTCAAATCGTTGTAATCCATAAACTGACCATCTGCCACTAAATCTATTCTGATGCAACTCCATATATAGATTTACGTTTCGACCGCAGTATAACTGGCGTCCAATAATCTTTTTATAGGTGTATATCATTATATGCTATCGTATCGCGCGCTTTCGGCGATGCATGTTGCGGGATGCAAGGTCTCATAATCTACAATAAACAAGTGTTAGTGTGCCAGAGAGTATAGACAGCACAGAAGAACCCAGGCAAGCCAGTGCAATGGACCCAGGCAGCGCAGCAATACCGGCAAAGCGCATGAAGAATCCTAACATATCAAAGGCATCGGCCTATCTGCGCAACGCCCTGAAGGAGAAGCTTAGAGAGCGCTATCTCCTCTCTTTTGTGATCTACCTGCTCATAGCTCTTATCATATTCGCCCCGATCACGGCGAACATGTCCCACATAGCCCCAGGCACAGGAGGTGACACATTTCAGAACCTGTGGGACATATGGTGGGTCGATTACGCAACATTCACCCTGCATTCCAGCATATGGTACACGACTCTTCTATATCCGCCGCTTGGGTATCCGCTTGGAGTAAGCCTGGCGTACCAGACAATGTCGCCGATAGGCGCGCTTTTATCGCTGCCGTTCCAACTAGTTAATATACAATTCGCGTACAACGCCCTGTTCCTGCTGAGTTTCGCGGTCTCCGGTTTGACCATGTTCATTCTCGCAGAATACATAACGAAAAACAAGTACTCAGCATTCATAGCGGGCATAATATTCAGCTTCAGCGCCTTCCACATAGCCGAAGCGTATGCACACATAGACTGGATGTTCGTCGCATGGGTGCCCCTCGCCCTATACTTCTTCATCAGAATGCTTAACGGCGACAATAACATACTCGTGCCGGTAGGTCTCGGAGTTTCGCTCGTCCTCGTAACGTTCATGGGTGACATCGAGCAGCTCATCATGGTGGCATTCCTATTCATAATGCTGATAATAGCATACCTGCTGTATTACCTGTACGCTGCATACAAGCGCACGCAGTACAGGAGCCCAGTCCTGAACATCAGGTTCTGGAGGTCCGTGATCATAGCGATCGTTGTCGCTTTCGTTCTCGGGTCGTTCGGCTTCATCCCGATAATAGGCACATTGACTTCGCATTCTGCATCGCTAAGCACTGTGAACCAATACAATTCCATACCTAATAATGAGGCATACAGCGACAACCTGCTCTCATTCTTCCTTCCGAGCTTCTACAACGGCGTATTCAATGGTGCAGCGACCTCATATTTCGGCATATACAATACCGGAGGATATGCAGATCCGACAGAGAAGATATCATACATAGGCTACATAGCCATACTCCTTGCGCTTTATGGCATATACAGGCTTGGCCTGAAGAGGACAAAGCTTTGGATATTCATAGCCGTGATATTCGGTTGGATGGCACTTGGGCCGTATATACAAGTGGGATATGCGCCTCTGAGCGCCGCTCCATCGGTCATGAGCTCAATAATCACTTCCATACCTGGCATATACCTGCTGTACCATAGCGTGCCATTGTTCAATGTCGTCAGGGAGCCGGGCAGGTTCGACCTGATATTTGAGATGTCGATAGCGATAATGGCGGCGATGGGCTTCACTGAATTAATATCCACTAAGCTCAAGTCCACAAGGAACATCATCATAGCTGCAGGCATAGTGAGCATAATATTCCTGATAGGCAGCAACAGCATAACATATGGCAGTGTGGTTCCTTATGTCACTACCAATGTGCACGTGCCGAAAGTGTACTCAGAGATAGCTGCCGTTCCAAACAACTTCAGCGTTCTGATACTCCCAGCGCTTGCAGATCCGGACTCTGCCGATCCGGATACATTCTTGGGCGAAGATACTTTCTACACTGCGATAATGCACAAGCCCATAATAGGGGGCGACCTGACGCGCACCAATCTCACCGAAGAGCTGTACCTGTTCAATCTGCCAATCGCAACGCAGGCCCAGTACCTTGAGGCTGGAGCAGGCATGTACTATTCATCGCCCGTAAATGAGAATTACACCAATGAGACATTGCTTACGCTGTACAATTATGGCGCAGGCTTTGTAATAGTAAACGGTGCAGGGTTCAACAGCACGCAACTAGGCGAGCTTGTGAACTACTCCACAAGCGTTTTCGGTACGCCGGAAAAGGATAACAGCACCTACATATTCTCTCCATTAAGTGCGATAAACGGGAGCATATACAACAGCTTTGTCGCATACCCACTTATGGAGTACTGGGGCACGGAGAGCAGGCTTATAGATGGATCGACGCAGTCGCTTTGGGTGCCAATAAATGGAGGCCCGATAGAACTGTATTCGCCATACACCAATCGCACTGATAGAATCAGCAAGATAGACTCTGGAGCTACCCAGGGCGTAAACACTACAATGAGCTTCGAAGCGATGTCATCGAGTGCTCCGATATCAATGGAGGTTGGTACGCTGACATCGAGCGGCAGCGTGCAGCGCATAGCATTGTTAAACCTCTCGAATTCGAAGCTTCTGCACTATTCCGTCAACATGACAACTTATGCGGGCCCTGTTCATCCTTCAACAATCGTGTTCCTAAGCAATACCCCCGGGTATAATTCCACATCCATATTGATGTACAATATAACCTTTAGTGAGAGATGAAGATGATGCAGCTCCGGATAGTCGTGGATTCGAGGGAGCGCAACACCGATCTGATATCGGCGCTTGAGGACCGCGGCATCGAAACGACTGTTAAGACTCTTGCAGTGGGGGACTATATCATATCGGACAGGATATGCGTAGAAAGGAAAACGGTGTCAGATTTCGAAAACTCGCTCATGAACGGGCGTATGTTCGACCAGGTATCGCGGCTCAAGGACGCGTATGACCATCCTATGCTCCTTATTGAGGGCAGCAGGGAGGATTTCAGGCTGCAGCAGAAGGCCATATTCGGCGCCATCGTATCGATGTACATAGACAACAACGTGCAGGTGCTGCTATCTGAGGGCATAGAGGACACCGCCGATATATTGCTATCAATGGCCAAGCATGAGCAATTGGAACGGCTCAGGGCCCCATCGCTGAAAGGCAGCATGCGTGCCTATACGGATTCCGAATACCAAGAATACATAGTGGGCAATATACCTGGAGTGGGGCCGAAGCTCGCGAAGGCACTGCTGTCGCATTTCGGCAGCGTAAGCAACATAGCGAACAGCGACATAGAGGAGCTGCGCAAAGTGGACAAGATAGGGAAGATGAGAGCTGAACGCATACTTGAGATACTCAATTCGGATTATGAGGATGCGAAGAACAAAGCAGTCAACCAGAATGCGAGGAACAGGGCGCAGCTTATATAAGGCATCAATCCTGCAGCCTTGATACTGCCATCTTCTGAAGTATCCTTCGGTTGAGGTGTGCATAGTCAGATTCTATGCCGAACAGTTTCGCCGCATCAAGTTCATGCTCCCTGCTTACACTAAACTCCGAGAGCTTGGCAAACCGCTTCGCTGCTCTAATCGCTTCGGGCACGTTCGAGGCGATTATGAAATCTTTTGAGCTCTCCACCTCGAACATAGATGTGGCTTTGTGTATCTGCCTTGTCATGGCTGCGAAGAGGAGGAACTCTAGATACGGCTTATTGGATATATTAGTGCCTTCGGAGAATGCATTTGTCGCATTCGCGTATGCGGCTTGCAGGTGCAGTCCGTTTATGACCCTGCTGCTATTGAATACCTGCACAACAGAGGCTTTTGAATTCATAGCCGTTATCCTCCCCAGCAGCTCGCTCCTACTAAGGGCAGAGCTGCCGCGCGCAATCTTCAATTTCATACCAATGTCCATGATAGCCCCGTTATATGTGATTTACTATGGTCAAATGCGATTTGCACCGCGCAATACCAAATAATATATATCTTGAATGAATAATAAGAAATAGGATATAGCCTATAAATGGTGTATGCATGGCCTCAATAGAGAAGATAAGAAGGAAATACCGTGAGGCGGCCGAAAGTTATATGGAGAAGGCCGAGAAATTTGCAGGCAAAGATGATCATTCCAAAGATGATCATTCATATGCAGCCAGAACGTATGACACTGCGGCCTTCAATTTCATGTCTGCAAACGAGCCCGCATCATACGATAAGGCCCTAAGGCTCGCATCAGAGCAGTACGCTACGCTTGCAGAGCAGTACAAAAAAGAGGGCTTCAAACCCAACCTCATAGGGCTTGCATATAAATCGGCGTACCAGGATATCGAAAAGCTGACGAATAAAGCGGATTCTGACAAAGACAACATGGAGAAGCTGAGGGCGCTATCAGAGGAATACCTGAAAAGCGCGGTCTCAGAGGGACCAGATTTGCACGCCAGGGAACAGTCTGTCATTCCGGGAAAATCGGACAATATAACAACATACAACGCCCTGGAACAAGTCACCAAGGACGAGTCAATAAAGGACAGTATGGACAAGAAAGTTGTGGAGGAGACTCTCGCAGGCGTTGAATCGAACGCGAACAAGCATGGTATACTGTCCGATACGCCGCTTCCTGGTTTTACTCCAACTACCGAAATGCTAAGGCGGGCAATCGATAAAGGCATAGTGCAGGACTCGGCATTCATTGACATTTACAATAATATGAAGAAAAAAATAATGCAGGAGGAAGGCCTTAAGGCATACGCGAGCGCCGCTCACGGGAGTCTCAGCCTTGCTGCAGAGGCATCCGAGAAAGGTTATCCTGATATAGCGAACGAGATGGCTTCAAAGGCATTGGACCTTTACAAGAAGGCCGAGGACAAGGTCAAAAAGCACGAGATTAGGGAATTCTGCAGCATAAAGGAGGGAGAAGCCAAGGTCTATCTGCTTATCGGAAAATCCGTCGAGGCTCAAAAGGCCATACAAGACGCAGTTGACCTCTACATGGACGAAGCGCAGCATCATATGGGCAAGAAGAGGTGGTTGGACGCGCAGCTCGACCTCGAAGCGGCGCAGGTACTAGCCTCTAGGTACGGAATGCACGAGCTCACCGACGGGCTTGGCCTTCGCATAGCGGAACTGAAAGGCAAGCATCCCTGACAATGCCAAGCAAATGCCTATCGCATATCCGATATGCCAAGTGCGCCTAAAAGCAAATATCTATATATCTATTCAAAAACATGTCTTAATGGTGATTCAATGACTGAAACGAAAAGTGTCGAAGCGAATGGGAAATCTGGGAATGAAACCAATCCTCTAGACATACAATACTCAAAGTACCTGATAAATGGTGAACATGTAATTAGGGTAGCGCTAGCAAAAAGGAGTTATTCTAAAAGGTCTACATCACTCATCTCGAATCCTGTGAACACAATCAGGGCCTTCAAGACAACACTTGACGCCGTAAAGGATGAGAGTATGGGACGCCCGCCAATGTACCCAGGATCTGGCGAACCAAAAGTGCTCGATAGGCGTGCGGACATGGTAATCACGAACTATCGCATTTTCCTATTAAACCACAAAAGCGGCGAACCGCTTACTGCATACCATTCCATATCAATAGTGTATAATCCTGCGGCAAAGCCAATCCTAGTGGAAGTAAATAAAGAAAGGCACGAAGAGCGCGATGAGCTTGCGACTGAGGCTAAAGCCGGAGATAAGGCTGCGAAAAAAGAGTTAAAGAGGCAGGAGGGAAGAAGCTTGAGGCGCGAACTGACAGGAGTGGCAAGCCACGGAGAGCGCAGGGAGCACCAGGCAAATGCACTCAAATACCCAGAGGGGTGGTATGAGCCAGTCAATGTCACAGTCAAAGGCTCCAATATAGAATTTGAGCTGAATTGGAATAATCCACAATATATGATGCTGCACCTTGGCGCAACGACTCCTGAAGCCATGAGAAGCACGATGGGTGCGCAGTTCTACGCATTGAAGCCGCTTGAAGTGACATTTAAGAAGCTGAAGAAACAAGACGCACAGGACATATACGCACTGATAAGGAGAGCCACCTAATAACTACCATCAATCAATATTCTTTGGCTGGCAGAAGCACTGCCAACCTTTTTTGTCAAATATAACGCGGATGCCAGCGCAAGCTTTCAGCGCTCCCGCATGTAATCGGACTTACTTTTGTCTGGATAAACGCAAAAGCAAACAAAATAAGAATGGAGAAGAGTCTTGCCTAATCAGGCTTTAGTAACGGTATGTTCACAGGTCGCCGAAGCTCCCTGCTTACGCACCCGTCCTATCAAAGTCGTCTATTGCGACCGCCCTAATGCCTCGTTTCGGGTCAGGCTTCGTCCTTAGATGCTTTCAGGACTTATCCTTATGGCGCGTGGCTACCCAGCAATGCTTACACAACTGGTACACTAGCGGCGCCGATTCCTCGTTCCTCTCGTATTAAAGGAATCTTACCCTCTGGCACTTACACTTCCAGTAGATCTTACCGTACTGTCTCGCGACGTACTGAACTCAGCTCGCGTATGGTTTTAATGGTCGAGCAGACCAACCCTTGGCGGCTTGTGCACCGCCAGGATACCATGGGCCCATATCGATGTATCAATGCGCCAGGTCGATGTGGACTCTCACCGGCGACGAATCGGTTACCTCTAGAGTAACTTGTCTAATAGCTTGGAGCCCCATTAAAAGAGCTACCAACGTTCATTAAGCCCCTGTTTCCAGTCTGCATTCCTCGCTTTTCGGAATACAGTCAGCCCTGCATTTGCCTTTGTGCTTGACAGTGGTTTCCCAAACCACCTAAGCAGAGCCTTGGTTACTTTCGTTTCTTTATCGAAAGCAACCGTCCAGTCTAACTACCCACCTGCAGCTGTCCTCTTCCGAGTAAGCCATATGGCAGACTAAGAGTGGTGTTACATTATCGCTCCGCCAGCACCAAAGCGCTGGTTTCGACGCTCCCACTTACGCTATGCATAATCCGACATACGACAACAACAGGCTGTAGTCAAGCTTCATAGAGTCTTCATTTCCCACTGGAAGATCGTGGCATATTCACCACGTAGTGAGTTCACCGGACCCGAGGTTGGGACAGTGGAACAATCGTTACGCCATTCATGCAAGTCATCGATTAAATGACGAGGTATTACGCTACCTCAAGAGAGTCAGAGTTACTCCCGCTCTTTGCCAGCGCTTATTCCCCTTGTAAAGGGCTTTCACGTACTGGCGGTGAGCAGGCGTCACCCACTGTACTAAGCCTTTCGGCTTTGCGGTGAGTTGTGTTTTAGATAAACAGTCGTTGTTCCCTAGTCAGTGACATCTGCGCATACTGTGCGCAGACATAGCTTGTCGAAAACTTACGCTACTATTTTGCCGATTTCCCTAACCTCGGTTAGCTCCGTCACACCTTGGCCTATTAAGCCAGCAACACTTGTACTAGTTCTAGGTACGGGACAGCATGATCGTTGCAGATTCCCTTTTCACTGTCTCAAGAAATCAGTCCAACAGTTCATTTAGCTGCTTCTCCTCATAACGAGACTCCGCAGCCGTTTGCACTTTCTTTCGGACCTATCCCCAAGCGTCAGAAATCTGCCTTGTGTTGCCACTCCTACATGCCGTGGGCTGGAATATTAACCAGCTTCCCTTTTGTCGCAGTGTGGTTGGCATGCGACTTAGGACCGTCTAACTCTCCGCTGACGAGCGTTGCGAAGAAACCCGTGTGCTTTCGGTGTATGGGATTCTCACCCATATATGATGTTACTAACACCAGGATATGCTCTGCGGCGCGGTCCATACGTCCTCTCGGACATACTTCTTGCCGCGCTGCACGCCCTCTTACCAGTACTTGCGTACTCTAGGGTCTCGGTACCTAATTTAGCCCCGTATATTTTCGGGCGGGAACGCCTCAACTGGTACGCTATTACGCGTTTTTTGAAGGATGGCTGCTTCTGAGCCTACCTCCCAGCTGTCTATGGCGCTTCCACCCTTTGATACACTCAATTAGGATTTGGGGACCTTAACCCTAGTCACTATCTTTGCAGTCTCACGGCGCTAGCTTACCCAACGCCGTCGACTCCCGGGGTCTACGCAGCACATACATTCGGAGTTTGATAAGCGAGGGAGGCCTTTCGACCCCTTACCCGCTAGTCGGTAGCTCTACCGCATGTGCAAACTCGCCCGGAGCTATCCTAAAGATACTTCAGAGGGGACCCGCTATTGCCACGTTCGAATGGTATATCGCCGCTACCCGCAACTCACCCAACAGGACATGCCATGACAGGTGGCAGGCCTCCACCAGGCGTTAGCCTAGCTTCGCCTTGGTCGCGCGTAGTTCACAGTGGCTTCGGGTCGTAAAAGAGTGACTTGACGCATTTTCATACGTCGCGCCTCGCAATGCTGCGCGCTCTCGCTTTCGCTACGCATTTCTGCTCGCCACTCCAATACACTCCCTGGCTCTTGCTTCAAGAAGAATGATAAGACACTGGTCCAGGCACGTCGCTTGTGGCTTTCGCCATTTCGCTTCCATGCCCTTCGTTCCTTCTATGCCTTACCTTCGTGTTACCACCTAGTTTCAGATCTTTTCAATCCCACGCGTGTGGGTTCTTTTCAGCTTTCATTCGCACTACTTGTACGCTATCGGTCTGTAGTCAATATTTAGGGTTGGGGTTTAATGGCCCCGTATTCACTCTACATACTCAAGCAGAGTTACTCTTTGCAGCAGCTTCCATCGCACTTCGCCTACGAGGCTGTCACTCTCTATAGCCACGCTTTCCAGCGTGTTCGGCTCATGTCCTGGATAGCTTGTCGCTGCACCACATCTCCACGCCTTTTGCAAGGCAGGATTCGGTTTGCCCTGTGCGGGTTTCATTCGCATTACTAACCGCATCGCTCGCGCTTTCTTTTCCTGCGGGTACTAAGATATTTCAGTTCCCCGCGTTTGCATACATTTGCATGTACGATTCGGCAATCCTGAGTTCAAAGCCCGACTTGCGGCTACCCCAGGCTTATCGCAGCTTGCCACGGCCTTCATCGCTACTACAGCCAAGCCATCCCCTAGGTGGTGTTAAATTATAAGCAAGACTCTTCTCCTCAAATCCGTCGTGAAGAACACGACTTCATAAATGTATTATGGCTGAAGCATTCTAAGTCTTTGTATTTTCATAAAGCGATGGCTCTCAAATACGGGACTCCAGAAAGCTCATGCTGCCATAAATAGCACCAAAGGTTATTTTAGTCAAAGAAGATTTAAATATGTTGCGTTAGGGCGTGCGAAAATACCGGCATGCAGGTCAACAGTGCATTACATGCATGAAAGCGCCGCGTGTCATGCGCTGTGTCGCAATATCCGCTTTATTATAGGCCGGCTCTCGCCTTCACTTCCTTGTCATAGGCTTCCTTGAGCTCATCGAATGATATCCTGAGCCATGGCACATATATGTCCGGATTCCTCTTTATGCCTTCTTCAAGCCCATCCAGGCTAATCCATCTGTAATCCATGACCTCGTCGGGATTGGGC
>JABEBX010000619.1_pt1 | contig 13058 bp, 21 predicted proteins | sample 7245971 | NCBI WGS metagenome assembly JABEBX01 (sample SAMN14506365, study PRJNA622280) | hot springs metagenome | biome: hot spring [ENVO:00000051]|acidic hot spring [ENVO:00002120]; feature: spring [ENVO:00000027]|sediment [ENVO:00002007]; material: sediment environment [ENVO:01001048]... | reverse complement strand
TATAAGAGACAGGCCGGCGACAGCGTCACCCACCCCGAAGTCGAGGCGAGGAGACTTGCGGCCGAGGCCGAGCTTGCCGCCGCCGAGAGGCTGAGGCCCGGCGCCCTCCCGCCCCGCGTCTCGCAGGAACTGCGGGCCCTGCGCCGCGAGGTCGGCTCCGGCATAACCGACACGGGCAGGCTCATCGGGGCCGCCAGGAAGGCCGACGAGCTTTCGCTTGCAGTCAACTCCGGCGCCTGGCGCCGCATGAGGCCGCAGGACCTGGAGAAGCTGGCCGATGAGTTCCACAAGATCAGGTCCGAGTTTGCCGCCAGCCGCAGGAGCGCCGGCTTCGGCTTCATCTCCCCCTCGCCGATAGAGCCCGAGAGGCACCACACCATACCGAGAGAGGTCATAGAGATGTTCACCAGCCCCGGCACGGGCGAGGCGGAGATGCTGTCCAAGCAGCAGATCGAATCCAGCTTCGACAACGTGCTTGACCGCCTGGAGGCAAGGGGCGTCAAGGTGAGGTACCGCGACCTGCCGGTGACGATGGAATATGCCATAGAGGGCGCATACGCGCCCGACTACAACTCCATAACCCTCAACGCCAGCAAGATGGCCAAAGACAGCTACGCCCTGCAGACCCTGCTCCACGAGGGCACGCACTCGCTCCTGCACAACAGGGAATGCCACCCCGTGGTGAGCAAGAAACCCTACTCACAGATGCCCGAGGAGATACAGGCGCACACAGGGGCTATGATAGCGATGGCAGAGCTGGGTGTCCCCATGGAGGGGAGGTTCGGGGAGGAGATAAAGCCCGGAGACATCAAGGTCGAGTGGGAAAAGATAAGGCAAAAGCTCGGGCCTGAGGCCGAGGAGGACCTGAGGTGGGCGGTAAGCTGGCTGGTCCGTGCCGCCCGGGGGGAGGACGCGGGGCTTATCGGTGAAAAGTGCCCCGCGCTGAGAAGGAGGTGAGGCGGCATGAGGTTCCGCAGCTGTTCTGAGGCCCTCGACCACCTGGCCAAGGGGATGAGCGTAGAAACCTGCCATGATTTCCGGCGTCTGCGCCAGGTGGTAACCTGCAAGGCCTGGTACGAGAAGAAACAGGAGCCGTTCTCGGTCGAAACCTTCCAGAAGCGCATGACCGACGCCTGGGACGAGGTGCGGAAGGCATGCGAGAAGCACGGCGGCATGAGGCCGCAGGTGGGGTTTCTAGCGCCGGAGGTATCAAGGTCCCTGCCGGACGAGGCCTACGCCGCCCAGGTCACGTCGGTCAAGGAGATCAAAAAGGGCGGCCTGCACGCCGGAGTCATGGTCGAGGCGGCGGACGGCACGGTGACGGTATGCGTGGACGACAAGTGCGAGGTTGCCAAGCGGGGCGAGCCGACGGAGAACCTGAAAGTCATGCTCAAAATCTACGGTTTCGACGTGGAGGACTAGGCGATGCGGCCCGGAGACGACTGCGACTTCTGCAGGGCGTTACTTGACGCCCACTGCGCGGTTAACGGCGAGCCCTTCTGCAGCCTCAAGGAGGAGTACCTGACGACCGACCTCCCCGCCGACGCCATGCTTGAGAGATTTTACTCCCTGGTCACCGACGAGCAGCTGGTGAGGACCGACCCGGAGGTCACAAGGCGCCTCGCCGAGATGTCCGACCCCGGCCGGGCCGCCGCCGAGAGGTGGCTGGCCAACTGGCGGCGGGGAAAAGACGGCTGAACCTGTGGTAAAATATCCGGTAAAGGAGGGATAGGAAATGGCAGCCATTTCTGCCCAGGACATGCTTCAGAAGTGGGAGTCCGGCACGGCGGCCGTGACCTATCAGGACTACTGCGCCAAGCAGGAGGCCCTGGGGGTCCGCAGCGACGTGTGTCGCGCGCGCTTCGAGAACTACAAAAGGAAAGTCGCCGGCAAGGGGCAGAAGTTCCTGACCCGCTGGCAGGGCGGAGCCTAAGAGCCTAAGTGCGCTCCTCCTCGTGGAAGAGGGGGGACATGCATCCCCCCTCTTCTCTTTTCTTGACAACCCGGAAGTAGAACCTCCCCCTCTCGCAGTAGTCAAACACGGCCCTGCCGCCGGCGCCAATCGCCGCCGCCAGGCGGGGGCATACGATGTACGGCTGCCCCGAGCTGCTAAACCTCACCGCGGTCTCCTTTTTGGACCACCGGTAAAGGGCAACTCTGCCGCCCCCGACGGACACCGCCACACCCTTCGGCCTGCCCATCATCCAGTACGCCTCGCGCGAGAGAAAAACCCATGTTGTTTTGCTCGGGTAGACCGAAAGGTAACAGGCCGCGAAATCAATCGCCGGCCTCCACGTCCTTTCCCCCACGAGTGCCAAGCCTCCTAGCAAGCTCCCCCACACGCCCTGCGAGCTCCCCGAGACAGCCCGACACCTCTCCCATTACGGCGTCCCACAGCTTCGCCGCGAGCGCCGCCGCCTCCTCGCGGGTCAGGGCCTGAGTCGGCCGGAACGTGCCGTCCTCGTAGCCGGCCATGACGCCAAGCTCCTTGACCCGCTCAATTGCCTTCTCGCTCCACCTTCCGGCGTAGTCCTTGCCCACCTTGAACAGCCTCCCCGCTTCCTTGATCGCCCCGAGCTGCTCCGGCCCGGCGTGCTGCCAGGACCACCAGGAGATGCCGGTGCAGCCGTAGCGTTTGGCCAGCTCCGCCAGGGACAGCATCTCCTCCCTCGAGACCCCGCCAAACGCCTGCCCCACCGGCACGACCGGCCTGCCCAGCCCCACGTAGGACGACCAGGACCTCGACCATGCCGTGCCGACCGTCCAGCCGATCTCCCGCCAGTACACCTGCGGCATGGCAAACTGGCAGTGGTTGGCGAACGTGGTCCACGGGAACTGGGGGTGCAGGTTGGTGACGGCGAAGCTGGTGAACCCCAGGACGGCGTCCGGGACCTCGTCGAGCAGGTGGAAGAAAAACTTGGCTGCCGCCTCCCCCATGCCCGGCTTCTCGAACTCGGCCTCCGCGTCGGCGACGTAGAAGCCGGCACCGGCCCGCAGCGCCTCGACCGCCCGGGCCGCCTCCGCGGCCGGGTCGCGGCCGTACAGGTAGCCCCAGGCGGCAACCCTGAGGCCAGCCGCCGTACACGCCGGAACCATAGCCCTCAACTGCCCCATCCACCTGCCGCCAACCGCGCCGTCATGCGCCTTGACGATGATACCCGTTACCCTGCCATCGGCCACTTCAGACATCCTGCGTGCAAACTCCTCACCGTCGCCCTTACCGAGACCGATTGCCTCTCCCTGCCACAGCCACAGCCAGTTTCCGTCCCAAGGGTTACCCACACCCGTCACCCCGCAACCACCGACAGGACCACGAGCATGACCAGAAACCCCATGAGGAAAGATGCCCCGGCCGCCAGGACCGCCGCCAGCACAAACCACGGGTCAACCATCCTCGCTTGCCCTCCATTCGTCGCACTCCACCCCCGTCAGGTCGGCCCCGCAGTACGGGCAGACCCACGGATCGCCACCCGCCGAGTAAGACCTCCCGCCGCACTCAGGACACGTCTTGCGCCTCACCTTCGCTCCCCTCCGTTCGCCCTCCGGGCTTCGCTACCGTTCGCCCTTCGGGCCTCGCTTCCCCGAACAGTCTAAGCTGTCTCTGCTCCGGCCTCGCCTCAACCGCCCGCGGGTTGAGCCAGACGCTCTCCACCCGCGGCGCCAGCGCCAGCGCCGACCCCTTGCCCCTCACGCCCGTAAGCCCGGTCCTGCCCGTCGCCATGCAGGCGGTGGGAAAGTCCAGCCTCCTCCAGCCGGCGTCCTCAAGCGGCCGGTACACCTCATGCCGGTAGCCGGAGAGGACCACCATCCCCTTCACCCCGAGCAACAGGTCAACCAGCTCCCGGTGGTCGTCAAGCGTCATCTCGCAGGAGTAGGTGCCGAGTTCGCTCCTGGTATCGGGGACATAAGGGGGATCGCAGTAATGAACCGTCTCCGGCGTGTCATAGGTCGGTATCAGCGTCCTGAAGTCCTGGTGCTCGATCTGCACCCGCATCAGCCGCTCGTGGATCGCGGGCAACATCTCCAGGGTGGAGAGCCACCTCGATGCCGTGCCCGCCATGCCCCGGTGCGACCACGTCACCGCAAAGCTCCAGGACCTGGCAAAAGCTCCCGAAAAGCTCATCCTGGCCACCACGTACCACCTGTACGCCCGCTCCACCTCGTCCTCACACTCCCGCCAGGTCTCCCGGCAGAAGTTGAACTCCTCCCGGCTGTAAGGGGTAAAGGCGACAAGGTGGTAGAAGCGGGCGAACTTCTCCGGGTCGCGCAGGACGCGGAAGAAGTCCACCAGGCTCCCCTCGAGGTCGTTGTAGACCTCTACCGGCGACGGCTCCTTGGCGAAGAGGAGGCTTGCCCCTCCGCCGAAGACCTCGACGTAGGTCCTGTGCGGCGGTATCAGCGGCAGGAGCTTCGCCACCATCTTGCCCTTGCCGCCATACCACATTATCGGGCTCCGCAGCGCCACGCCTCCCCACCTCCGCCCAGTGCTCACGAGTCTCCGTCCCCTGCGAGCCCGCACCCGATAATCTCCAGCGCCCTGCGTACATCCTCCAAGCACTTGACGCCAAAACCGCGCACGGACACCAGGTCCCGGGCAGACCTGCTCAAAAGGTCCTCCAGCGACCGGATTCCCGCCCTATGCAGGGCGTTGTACGTCCTTACGCTGAGCCTGCTGCAGAACTCCTCCCAGGTTGCTGTGCCAGGCCCCCGCCTTAGAAGCGCGATCTGGGCAGACATTCGCTCGCAGTCCTCCCTCGCCTCGCTAAGCTCCTCACGCAGCTCCGCAAGGCGGGCGGCGTTCCTATCCCACTTCTTGACCCTCGTAGGGTGCAGCAAACAGCGCATAGCCTTCCCCTCTATCTGCCGGATGCGCTCTTTGGACACCCCGTAGCACTCCGCCACCTCCCGGAGCAGCCTCCCCTCAACTATCCTCATGTACAGGACTCCGATTTCCCGCTTGGACAGCCCGAGCCGGTCATCGTCGCTCTCTTCGTCCACCCTCATCCACCTGTCTGTCAAAAAGCCGGCGAGCTCCATAAGGCAGGCACTTGTTCTAAACGTCCGGCGCAGCCAACGGCAGGCCTTAAACGTCCTCCCCAGCGCTTCCGCCCACGCCGGCTGCGAAGTCGGCAACCTCACCTAGACCACCTCCTGCCTCACCCATCCGTCCCGGTCCTTCCAGACCCAGACCTCCCGGCTCACCCCGGCCGGGCAGGGGAGAGACCTCAGCTGCTCCCTCGCCGCCTCCAGCTCCCCCGGGCCCAGGTACCCATCCCCGGCACGCTTGACCTGGATCAGCCTCACCCCGGTGGGTCCGACCGCCACCAGGTCGACCGGGCCGTGCGACCCGGCCGACCGGATGACGAAGTAGCCGACCTGCTCCAGGTGGGTGGCGGCACGGTATTCGGCACTTGCACCGCGGGAGTAATTGCTAGGCACCCACCTGTCCCTCCTCAATCTCCTTAATCGTTATTTCCACCCGCTTGCCCGCAAACTTGGGAAACCACTCGTATACCCACTTCCACAGCTCGGGCGTGAAGAGAAACCCCCCGGCGGCGGTGCCGCCCGGCCTGATCAGACTACCCCTGATGCTAGCTTCCATCAACTCAACTCTCCCTTCGCCGGGTTAACAATCTCAACAACTCCCGTGCTGGCCTGCCAGTTCACCACGCACCCGAGCCTTTCTGCCACGAGCCTGACCGGTATCATAGCGCGCCCCTGGCAGATGAACGGTGGAACATCGTACCCAAATTCCTCGCCGTCGACCCACACCCGCTGTTCGCCGAGCCTGAGGATTATCTTCCCGGCCCGGCGGATGGGGTAGGGCAGGTCGAGCGCCGCCCAGGCCTCGAAGAAGGCGGGCAGATACCCCCTGCCATTCACGTCAATGCGGTAAGTCACGAACTCATAGGGCAGCCAGTGCCAGCCGTCCTGTCCCCACTTCCTGCCCCAGGAGTTATAGAGCCTGAAAGCGCCGACCTTGTCGCTGTACCCGGCCAAGACCACGGCATGCCCACCGAGCACCCTGCCGGCCGGCAGGGGTATCACCCCGCCCCTGCCTACGTCCACAAAACTCTGGGTTACTAGCACCGCCGCCACAACCGGGCCCTGCTCGACGATAGCCGCCTTGACCTCCTCGACGGGATCGGGCGCGTCATCCGCCCGGGCGTAGCCGGATATGCGCCACTGCTTGGCCTCAAACATTGCCCTCTCGGGAGGCTGGTTCGGCCGCACGTCATCCCCCAGCCGCTCGTACGGCCAGGTCTTCTCGGAGCAAATCCCCTCTTCCAGAAGAACCTGAAGCGCCACCCTGGGGTAGGTGCCCGGCGCCGCAAGCCCATCCCTGGCCTTACAGCGAGCGTACAAAAACGCAGGTGAAAGTCCGCCCTCGGGGTAGTCGCCCTGTTGCCTCTCCTGCCACCCTTTCTGCCCATGGCCGGCAGCCCAGCTGACACAGGTCCCGAAGCGACCCTGATCCCCCACCGGCGGCAGCTCATCATCACGCCGGAACTCCTTCGGCAGAGACCTGCCGGCGCGGAACGCCGCAAACCTGAAGTCCCGCCTGTCCACCGGGGAAGGCCAGGCGGACTTGATCTCGGCCTCCTCGATGAGGTTGGTCAGCTTCCGCCACTCTTCATGAGATAGTGCCACTGCCGATATCCCTCCTGACCCTGACAGCTTCGGAGCTGGCAGACGCGGTCACGATCCAGCCCCAGTACACGCACCTTTCCCCCTCAGCAGCTCCCCGAGCCTCCTCCAGTCGTCCTCCATCGCGGCGCGCATCTCCGGCCGGTAGAGCGCGGCCGCCGGGTGGTAGACTGGGTAGACAAGCCACCCCTCGGCCCGCACGAGCCTCCCCCGGTGTCCCCCAAGCACGAGCCCCGGCATGAACCACTCGAAGGCCGTCGCCCCACAGGCGATGACCAGCGCCGGGTCGAGGAGCAAAAGCTGCTTCTTCAGGAACCCCGCGCAGGCCGCTACCTCCCCGTCCTGCGGCTTGCGGTCCGACCCGTCCTCGGCCACGGGCCGGCACTTGACCACGTTGGTGACATACACGTCCCGGCGCGACAGCCCCGCCAGGTCGAGCATCTGGTCCAGCACCCGCCCGGCCCTGCCCACAAACGGCTTCCCGGTGAGGTCCTCGCGCTTCCCCGGCCCCTCGCCCACGACCACGACCCTGGCCGCCGCGTCGCCCGCCCCCGGCACGGTCCTCGTCCTCGTCCCGCTCAAGCCGCAGGCGCGGCAGTCCGCGACCTCGGCCGCAAGCCTCCCCAGGGCGACCCGCACGCGGGAGACCAGCCCCGGGTCGCGGGGCGAGAGGTCGACCAGGGGAACTGCACCCCCCTCAGGACCCCCTGCTCCGGGCTTCGCCGGCTCGAACTCCCCCTCCCCGACCAGCTCCGAGCCGGGAAACACCGACCGGGCGAGGCGGACCTGCCCCAGGTCATCCGGCCCGGCGCCCGAGGCCAGGAGATGCGCCAGCTCCCGCGCCGTGTAGACCGGCCCCTCGAGCTCCCCCCCGTAGTTGTCCGCAACAAACCACACCTTCTCGCCCACGACGGGGCTGTCAAACCCCACGGCGAACCCCGAGCACCCGAAGTCGGCCAGGGTCAGGCAGCCGAGGCAGTACGCGAGGTCGCGCCGGAAGGCCTCGGCCGCCGCTGCGCCGACCTCCTCGGCCTTGCGCCAGGCACGGTAGAGGTCGGCAAGCCAGTCGGGAGCGGCGTTGGGGTTACAGCGGATGTCCAAGACGCCACCTCCTTGATCCCTCCGCCCGCGCTTACGCGCGGGCTCCGAATGCCGGTTTTGCTAGCGCTTTACCCCACCCCGCCCCTCTACGGGGATTTCGGGGAGAACCCGCTTGTTCGCTTGGCTTGGCCCCTCGCCCCCGGGCAGGCCAGGCACCCACGCCAGCCTGCCCGGCCCGTAGAGGGCGGGTTTGGGCCCGGGCGGCGCTCGGGTTGAGGACCGGCAAACCTCAGAGCCCTACCCTCCTGCCCGGGGGTGAGGGGCCAAACGTGCCATCAAGCACCCATTTCCCCCGTAGAGGGGCGGGGTGGGGTAAAGCGCTAGCAAAACCGGCCGGAGGCCGGCCGGGCGCGGGCGCCAGCCCGCGCGGTTTAGGCCGGCCGGAGCCTGCTCGCCCAATGCCTATCTCCCTTCTTTGCGCCGTCTGTAGTTCCGCACAGCCCGCCTTACTTTCTCCCGCCACTGCGGGTCGTCCGTCCACGCCCAGCACTCCCGGTCGGCGCCGATGTTCTCCCTAAGCACCCGGCACCGGTTCCTGGCGTCTTTCTTGGCGCATGTCCTGCACGTGCGCTCCGCCTCCGCATCTAGCCTTCTCGCGCCAGCTTCGCACATGCCGTCACCGCCTTCCTGTCCCCGGCGAACTGCCAGGCCCTGATGCGGCCGTCCCGGCCGTAGTAAACGCCCATGCGCCTCAGGCCGAGCCTGCCGGCCATCTCCCTTATGGTCCCGCTGTCCGTGTAGAGGGCCCAGACGCCGTCGGTCATCTTCCAGCATGTGGTCATTGCCTCACCCGCTTTTCCGTTTTCTGGCATCCCGGAGCCCTTGTGCTGCAAGGCTTTCGGGGTTCCATATTCTGCCATTCTCTCATATTGGCCCGATTTGACGGGCTTTCCGGCGGGGTAAATGTTTTACCCGTACCCGCGCGGAAAACCCGTCTTCCGGCAGATTCTGACACGTTCCATGCGTGGCCGCACACCTGGCACTCGGCGCGCCCGTCCGCGAAGGCGTCAACGAACGGGCTGTTGCACTCCGGGCAGTGCATGGCGTCGCCTTCCTACTCCCAGACCTGGACCAAGAAGAATTCCATCCTCGCCCCGTCCGGCAGCCCCGCCGCCCCCTCGGGCAGCCGCGGGCCGACGTACTGGGCCACAATCGCCTCATCATAGCGGCCGATCTTCACCGTGGCCCGGTTGGGCGGCACGTAGGTGCCGAGCATGTCCGAGAGGATGCGGGCGGTGTCGGCGTGGCCGACGGCGCTTGTGAACCGCCCCATCTTCTTCTCGTACTCGACCTTTCTGGCCGCCTCGTCGGGCGCGAGCCTCCTGACGCGTAGCCTGACCACGTCCGCGTCGTCGGGGAGCATGTTGAGGCTGAAGGCATTGGTGAGGTAGGTCTTGCTGTCGCCCATCGGCACCCCTCCAGCGTTGAGTTTTACCGCCCAGTCTTCGGCACTACCTCGCCTTCCACGCAGCCGGCGTCGATGACGGTGCCGATACGCTTTTCCCGGTGGTCGTACAGTGCACCGTCATGGTCAATCTTGCCGTCTCGCAGGACGGCGGAGAATACCTGGTCGCGGCTTGCCTCGGCGGTGCTGACCACCACGGTGACTACGTATATCCGCATTGGTGTACCCCCTTTCTTTGTACTGACCTTCATCCCTCCAGGTACCTGATCAGGTCTCTGGCCCGCTTCGGGCCGATGCCGTCGATCTCCCCAAGCTCCTTCTCCGTGCAGGTCCAGGCCAGGGGGACCCGGCCGAAGCGGTCGTAGATCGCCTCGGCCAGGACCGGGCCGACGCCCGGGAACCCCTGGAGCAGGAACACGGCCCAGTCACGGTCCGTGGCCCGGCCCCAGCCGTCCCGGTCCACGGCCTTGGGCCGGGTCTTCATGGATAGGTGGTGCTTCTTGGCAAGCCACCCCACCAGCTCCGTGACTATTGTGGCCGTGGCCTCAGCGCCGGAGGAGGTCAGAAACCACACCCCTCCTGCCTGGATCGAGAATATCAGGCGCAACATCCGCCCCTCAGTATGGGGGGAGCAGGCCGGGGCGAAGCTCTCGCCCTCGAGCAGCAGCACCGGCACGTCCAGCCGCTTCAGGCGGCTTATCTCCTCTACCAGCCGGCCGTCCTCCAGGGAGGCTGCGAGGTCCTGCGGGGTCTTGCGCTGCACCCCGGCGGTAAGCCCGTTCCTCACGGCCAGGAAGTCGGCACCGAACCGCTCCGGGAAGGTGGAGCGCATGGCGTCCGGTATGAGGCTCAAGAACTCCTGCGGCTCCGAGGGGGAAACCAGGATCATGCAAGGCCCTCCAGCTCGACGATCAGGTCCGTGAGGTCGGCCTGGGCCGGGTCGTAGGCATCGTACAGGCCGTCGTCGACCTCGAATACCGTCGCCATGCAGTCGAAGCACATGAGGTATTCGTCGGCTACCAGGCCCATGTCCTCGGACGCCTTGCCGCACTCGCAGCACCTGGCACCGCTTGCGGGCGAGAAGCCCGTGCAGGCGTCGGCACCGCAGTAGTCGTACGGCTTTGACCCGAGGCACACGTCTACGTCCTGGCCGCACATGGCGCACAGCGTGGTCATACGCTTACCCTTCCCCCTCGTACTTCAGATGGCTGTACCTGTAGACTACCTCGGACCCGTCCGAGAACCTGATTAACACCTCGCCAGGGTAGCGGCCGCCGTACCTGCCGAAACTGGCTATCTGTGTCGGTTCTGCGTGCTGTCGAGTCTCATGCTCGAGGCAATCATGCTCGCTGTCGAACGTCTGCTGGCATAGACTGCACCGGTAAACCACTTCCACGCTGGACGGCCTCCTCTGCTCAGCTTGCCTTCCAGCCAGCGATGCCCACTAGATACTGGTGGGGGAGGGAGACGAGCTTCTGCCGGTCGAGGTACCTGCGGCCGCGGTCCTTGACCGTGGTTACCCGCCAGCCCTCCTTTGTACGGTCGAAAAACAGAACGCTATGCATCCCATAGGGTAGCTGCTTCTGCCCCTCCGGCTTAACCCCGAGAAAGCTGAAGGTCTCCTGCACGTCCTGCTCGTCTTGCTTCTCAATCTTGGTGGCAGCAGCGGCGACATACAGGTTAGCCGGCATGTTGGGCATGATGAGTTTGGTCCACAGCTGGCGGTAGACCCGATTCACAATTGACCAGTCCTTCCAGCCGTCCAGCGGCACAAACTTGCCGTCTCTGGATCGCTCGTACTCCTTTCTGGCTCGAAGGAAGAACTCGTCTACCTCCTCGTCGAAAATCCGGCGGATGTAGTAGTCCTGCGCCGCCTGCCACATCACATCCGCGCGGTCTATACAGACCCAGTCGCCGGGGTTGATCTTCGACAGCACATCGGTTATTGCCGACCGCCAGTCCTCCCACTCGAACACCGGGTAGACCTCCACGTTCTCGAGGCCCTTGAACTCGGTTTCCAGCATCCGGGGGTAGGCGTCGTCGGTGTCCAGGACGTAGCACCGGGCCGGGGCTGCGAACTGGGCGACCTTGAGGAACTGGTAGCTTTTACCCGTCCCCGGCTGGCCGTACACGAGGATGCGCTCGCTCACCTACACTGCCCCCTCCAGGTCGTCTATCCGCAGGGTTTCGGATGTCGTCACCTTAGCCGCCTTGTCGAGAATCTGCTTGATCAGGTCCTTGGCAAGGCCCGCCTCGGCCATCACGCTCATCAGGTCCTTGCGGGAGAACGTCTCCCGCTGGCTGGCGTAGAGGTTCAGGGATAGGCCCCAGGCGGCGAGCTTCTTGAGGCCGCGGGAGGCCATGACCTCGCGGAAACGGTCGCGGGCGGACTTTATCAGCGCTTCGGCCTCCTCCTCGAGGGCCTTGCCCCGGCGCCAGTCCTCGGCCAGCTCCGACAGGTCCGGGATCTCCTCCGGAACTTCCTCTTTCTGGGGCTCCTCGCAGAGGTAGCGCCAGCGGCAGACGTAACGGGCGAAGCTACCAGGCTCGCACTCAGGGTCGGGCAGCCTGCCCCGCAGTGCGGCTATCTCGGCGTCCAGTATCCTGCCGTACACCTCACCCCACTCTTTGGGCGGCCGGTCCAGCTCCAGGATATCCAGCCTCCCGTCATCCCTGCACTTTACCGCGTAGATGATCCTGGACGGCTCCCCGTGCGTCTCGGCCAGGACCCGGTGATAGGCGGTAAGCTGTGCCGCGTACTCGGGGAAGGCGTCGAATTGCTTCTTGCGCCATGCCTCGAACCGGGCTCGGGACATGGATTTGATCTCATACAGCTCGTTTTCCGGCCCTACGCCGTCTAGATGCCCGGTAAGAGTGAAGGCCGGGAACTTAGCCGCCAGCAGGGGGTTCCTCGAGACTATTCTGTAGCCCATCTCGGTCAGGTCCTGCATCACCCACTCTTCGTGCCGCCTGCCCTCCCTTGCAGCCCGGACCATGAAGTCCCTGGGCGGCAGGGGCTCGTACCCGAGCCGGGCGGCGGCGAGCATCCTCCGGCAGTAGCCGGAGGCGGAGGCCCGGTACTCGGGCCTCCCTCCGTCCTCCGGCACGACCACTATGGGGCGGTCGAGTTCTGCTAGTTCCGTCACGGTCTGCTCCTCCTCGGCAGGGGGTTCTGGGGGCCCCTAGACCTTCCCGGCGCGGGCCTTGGCCCAGAACCCTTCCTCGGTGTCGTCGATGACCTGCTGGAGCAGGTCGGGGTTGTCGATGACCTCCGGCAGGTTCATCGCCGCCTTCTGGAATGCCGGCCGGTCGAGCTTCTGCGCGAGCTGCGCCAGCTTCTCCCTCAGGGCGGCGTCGGTCTCGCCGGTCCCGGCGGCCGGCCCGGGCTCCTTGGGTGCGGAGGGCTCGCCCCGCACGCCCAGGAAGGCCGTGGGCATGAGCCTGCTGGTCCTGCCGCCCTTCTCCTGGAGCAGGCCCTTATACTCGAATTCCTCCCGCTTCAGGTGCCAGCCGGTGCCCTCCCATATCCTGGCGTCGGTGGCCGGGCCGCGGCTGGCTACCGCGTCGAGGGCGCCGAGTTCCTTGACCCGGTTGATCAGCCGGCCCATCATGGAGGTGTCGGTGAACCTCTTCTTGCCCTTCTTCTCCACGTTGGTGACGAAGCGGCCGTCCCGGTCCGGCTCCCAGCCCTTGCCCAGGGAGAAGGTGACCGGGCCCTCGAAACCCTCGTCGCTCTCCCCGTGCCAGATGAGAAGCGGCAGAAATTTGCCCTGGGCGTCGCTGTACTCCGTAAGGTACCCGAACTTGGACTGGGTTACCCAGAAATCGAAGTCGTCCGGCAGGCCTGTCTCGGTCTCCCAGCTCTCGTCGTACTTTTTGACTTCTTCCATGGCGCTCCTCCTCC
>JABEBX010023835.1_pt1 | contig 13061 bp, 11 predicted proteins | sample 7245971 | NCBI WGS metagenome assembly JABEBX01 (sample SAMN14506365, study PRJNA622280) | hot springs metagenome | biome: hot spring [ENVO:00000051]|acidic hot spring [ENVO:00002120]; feature: spring [ENVO:00000027]|sediment [ENVO:00002007]; material: sediment environment [ENVO:01001048]... | reverse complement strand
CAGTATTTACTCTTGCTTATTCTGTTGAAGAGAAATCTCAACTCAAGATTTCTAAGGAAAAAATGGATTTGTACAACATTAAAAGCAAAGAAGTAAAAATTCTGAGGGATCAAGGATATATTTTAAAAAATAATAAAAAAGTATATTTTGATGATATAATAGCAGGCACTAGGACAGGTAGAAAAATTGTGTATACAGGAGATACTGCTCCAATGACCGATATGGCTAACTTTGCAATGAACTGTGATATTCTAGTTCATGATTCTACAACTGATTCCGAATTTGAAGAAAAAGCTAATGATTATGGCCATTCGTCTTCAAGGCAGGCAGCACAGATCGCTAAAAAAGCAAATTGTAAAATGTTATTGCTTGCTCATATAAGCCCAAGATACAAATTATCAGAGGATCTTTACAGGCTGGAAAAAGAAGCACAAGAAATATTCCAGGAATCATATATAGCAAGAGAATACAAAGAATACATAATTAAGGTTGATTCGATACAATAAGCATATTATTTTAAAATTCTAGTGTGCTAATTCCTAATTTATTTAATTGCTTGATAGCTACTTTCCCTGGATCTGGATTAAAATTAAGCATTTTTTGGTAATTTGTTTGCGCTTGCCATGTTGATGCATTAACTATCTCAATTCCATTAAAAACATTGGCAGAATAAGTATGTATATGCCCTGTAATAAATAGATCAGGTATCTCTTTTATTACCATAATATCCTTGCTCATAGGCACGATGGGTACCTTGTTACCATACACCGGTGCTAGATGTCTCCTCTTTATAAGTTCCATCATCATTTTATCTGCAATATTATATTTCATTCCCGGTATAAGCTCTGCAATATCGTTTAAGCTACCTCCATGATACATAAGTATCTTTAACCCGTTTATAGAGATATATGCTGGATTTGGTAAAAACATAATGTTTTCAGTAAACATATTTTGAACCTCTTTTGGCAAGGCCGGTTGAGGTTCTGCTACCCTCACTATATCATGATTTCCAGGAATAATAATTATCTTTATGTTTTCTGGTATTTTTTTTAAATACTCTGAAAGTTTCTGGTACTGCTCATAAATATCCACTATTAAAAGGTCATAATTTTGATCAGGATATATCCCGACACCATCAACAACGTCTCCAGCAATAAGCAGATATTTTAATTTACTTGGAATATCTTTGCCACTATTTATCCATTCTATAAATTTGTTCCATTTTTCTTCTAAAAACATTTTGCTACCAACATGAATATCTGAAATCATAGCAATTACAGCATCTGTATCTAATACTTTCTCTTTTTTTGAATAGTTATCTATGTTTGGATAGTCAATGCTTTTTACCTGTAATGTTTTTTTCTCAGCTCTAAAGTTACCAGTGACCCCAACTATATCGTCTTTAATAGGTAAAGTCTTAAAATCGCGAGAGCAATAACCTGTAATCGATCCAGAAAGATCTTCAAACTCGATTGCGAATCCATACTTAGTTTCGTGTACATTGTCTACAATACCCACAAATCTTACTTCTCCGTCGGTATTTAAAATATAATTTATATCCATTACTCCAGCATATCCTGCCTTCCTGGTAATTATACTCTTGATATTTGTAAATCTGTCCGCAAAAAGCTTTTTAAAGTTTTCAAGCGGATTCCCCCCTATATAATTCTCTGGATCTTCGGATAAAATCTTAATCTCGCTCTCATCTTTTTCTTCATTCCATTCTTTCCTGACCTGTTCGATGCTCTCAGGATCCGGGATCTTTCCTTCTCGTATCAGATACTTTACTATGGATTCTCGATCATTCATCGAGAAAGAGATATTTACATATGATTAAAAACTTTCTCATTATTTTTTGCTGTTAATTATCATTTTTGCGTCTACAACAACTATATCATTTTCTCGTACAAATACAGGGTTGAGATCCATCTGGTTTATATACTCTTTTAGATCCTCTGCAATTTTGGATATTTTCAATAATAAATCTATAACACCATCTCTGTATACCTTCATTCCTCTAAAGCCATAAAAAATTTGTTTTGCCTTAATGTCTTCTAACATCTCTTCAGCATCGATTCTGCTTATTGGAACTAATCTGAATGTCACATCTTTGTATAGTTCAGCATATATCCCACCCATTCCAAACATTATAGATAATCCGAACGTCGGATCTTTTATTATTCCTAATATTATCTCAATACCAGGCCTCTGCATCTCTTCTATCAAAATGTTTGATCTTGGAAACTTACTTTTTAAAATATTAAATTTATCTATTAACTCTGCCTCATCTTTTATATTTAAAATTACACCACCTACATCAGTCTTATGCAAAATTTCTGGGTCTGATACCTTTATTGCCAATGGGTAATTTAAATTTGGATTTATATAGTCTCCTTTTATTACCTTATATGCTGGCACTGGAATTTTATATGATTTCAGAATCTCTTTTGCTTCGTATTCTTCTAAATTGTCTCTTTTTAAATTCATCAAAAATTCAATAACTTCCATTTTGATCTGCTCTCCTTCTTAAATACTCTCCTCTTGTATATAGCACCTTCATTGCTTTTACTGTTCTTTCAATGCTTGGATATGCGGGAATATTATTCATTTCAAACTTTCTTAACATATCTCTTGCATATGCTCCGCCAATAACCCCCACTACAATAGGCTTTTCTCTAATGTTATCCTTTATTATATCAATTATGTTTTCTGTTACATATTTCGTTTGAAAAAGCGCATAAACTATAATGCCATCCACATTATCATCATCATTAAGAATTCCCAAAATTTCTCGGTATTCTTTATCTCCACCGCCAGCAGTTATATCAATAGGGTTTTCAGCAGATGCAAATGGAGCGATGATATTTTTTATCTGCTCTTTTGTCTCTTTTTTTAAATTTGCCATTTTTAAACCTATGCCATTAATTGATGCTGAAACATAATCTGTAGTTACGACGCCCACCCCTCCCGCAGTAGTAAGTATTGCCAATCTATTACCAGTTAGAGGCTTTTGATAGGCTAATACACGCGCATAGTCTACAAGTTCTGTTTCGCTGTAAGCCCTTATAACACCAGATTGTTTGAATACTCCTTCTATTATTTTATCATCGCTACCTAATGCACCAGTATGTAATGAAGCAGCTTTCACCCCTTGATCTGTTCTGCCTGCCTTCAATACTACTAAGGGCTTTTTTTTAGTAAACTCTCTGGCTAACTCTGTAAATGCACGACCATTCTTAAAGTTTTCGATATAATATAATACTGCCTTTGTTTTGTCATCGCTTGAAAAATATTTTAAAAGCTCGTTTTCATCGACATCAATCCTGTTTCCTAAACTTACAAATGCTGAAAACCCGACATTTAAATCTGCAAAAGAGTCCATTGTCAACAACCCTAATGCGCCACTTTGAGAAATAAACGCCAGAGATCCATCTTTTGGATAGGATATCTTATCTGGATCTGTAAGAGCTGTATTTACCTTAGTTTGAGGTACATAAATTCCGACCGTGTTAGGTCCTATTAACCTGCTGCTACCTTCCTTTAAATACTCTTTTATCTCTTTTTCTTTCAATTCCCCTTCTTTACCAGATTCAGAAAAACCACCGGCAATAGGGATTATAAATCTTACTTTCGCATCAACGCACTCTTTTACTGTTTCTGGTACGTATTCTGCAGGAAGCACGATTATTGCCAAATCCACTTTTTCATCAATCTCTTTTAATGTTTTATAGCATTTTAACCCCATTATATCAGAAATTTTAGGGTTAATTGGATATATCTTTCCATTATATTTTTCTGAAATTAGGTTTTTTAATATTACATTTCCTATCTTACTCTCATCTTTTGAAGCGCCAATTACTGCAATAGATCTGGGATTAAAAAGTTCTTTAAACATTTCAAGATAGGTAAATATTTAATATTAAATAAAAGTTTCACTTTTACTTAAGATCTGTAAAAAATTATTATCACTACTCTTAAAAGATCAAATATGAAAAGCTTAATAGATATAAATCAATTTAAGATTTATGCTAAAGTTGGTTGGATTGGGTCTGTACGATGAAAAAGATCTGTCTATTAAAGCCTATGAAAATATCAAAGAGGGAGATTATATATTTATAGAGTTTTATACCTCTTATTTGATGGGTACTTCTATTGAAAAGTTGGAAAAATTAACTGGGAAAAAAATAAAGATGCTTTCTAGAGAGGATGTAGAAAATGAAAGAATGTTACTAGATCTTGCTAAAAACAATAAAGTATTACTATTATCAGCAGGGGATCCACTGATAGCTACAACCCATATTGCTTTGAGACTCAAGGCTTTTGATGAGGGTATTCCCGTAGAAATTATACATGGCACTTCAATACAATGCGTAGTACCAGGATTATTAGGACTGCAAAGCTATAAATTTGGAAGGACCGTGACAATACCATATCCTGAAAATGGAATCTATTCAAAGAGCGTTTATGATTTTATTAAAAATAACTTAGATTCTGGACTGCATACATTGGTTCTACTAGATATTAAACCGGATAGATTTATGACCGCTAACGAAGCATTAAAAATACTTGTTAAAATGGAAGAAACTTTTAAAAGTAAGGTAATTGAAAAAAATACAATCGTAGCAGTTGTTTCTCAGGCAGGCTCTGCAAATCCAACATTAACCACAGGTACGATAGAAAAATTAGTGGATAAAGATTTTGGTCCACCGCTACATACTATGGTTATAGTTGGTAAAATGCATTTTATGGAAGAAGAGGCTTTAAAAAAATTAACAAAATATTTTTATTAACTTAACTTTAAATCATTTTTATCTGGGTATTAAAAAAATTTTTTACGTGTCAGTTTTGATAAAAAATTTTATAATAGAGCTTCTTAATGTTAAACAGGTGAACCTTATGGAAATGAGTTATTTTAACAAAATAGATACTGATGAAATTATAGCAATGGCTGCCTATTCCGAAGATGAATCATACAAGTTCTATCTTGCTCTGGCAGATCAAGTAGATAATGATTTTTTGAAAGAGAAACTGAAATATTTTGCTGATCAAGAAAAGCTGCACAAAAAAATATTAATAGAGCTCAATGAAAACTTATTTGGGAAGAAAAATGTTAAAGAGCCATCAAAAAAATATCCTTTCGAATGTTTTATAAAAAATTCTAATGTAGATAATATTGACTCATTACTAAAAGCGATAGAGATTGCAATGAACTGTGAAAATAGAGCAGTAACTATCTATAAAAGTATCTCTACAAGAGTAAAAGATAACTATGCAAAAAAGATCTTTTTATACTTGTCAAATATGGAAAAGCAGCATTATATTGCACTTAAAGGAGATTATGATTTTTTCAAAAAATTTGCAGGATCTATGGATGAATTTAATAAAAAATCATCATTTATAGGTATAAAATTCAAGAGATAATCTTATCCTACCTTTTTTATACATTATAGTGTTATACAAACATTCAATCTAAGAATACGATTTGAAAAAATTCACATATATGTAATATAAGATATTTATTCATGATAGAAGATATTTATATTCGGAGAACTGATATCATAGAAACAGTTAAATAAGCTATAAAATTACTGATAAGATCACATGCACTAAAAGGGCGATGTTCTAGTGATTAGAGAAGCCCGTAAACATATAGGAGTTTGATAGTATATGGTTGACGAAAAAGCTAAAACTAGGAATATGTATGGTTTCATACGAGAAGCATGGAATAAACCAAAAGATACGTATGTAAGAAAATTACAGTGGGAAAGATTAATAGAATGGAGAAAATCCCCGACTGTCACAAGGGTAGAGCATCCTACGAGATTAGATAGAGCAAGAGCTCTTGGATATAAAGCAAAACAAGGATATATAATTGTTAGAGCACGCGTTCGTAGAGGCGGGTTAAATAAACCACAGATAAGAGCTGGTAGAAAACCGAAGAGAAAAGGTATTATAAAAATTACTATGAAAAAAAGCATACAGAGAATTGCTGAAGAACGAGCTAACAAACATTACCCAAACATGGAAGTTTTAAATTCATATTGGGTAGGGCAAGATGGGAGACATAAGTATTATGAAGTTATATTGGTTGATAGGTCACATCCGGTAATCAAAAATGATCCTAAGATTTCATGGATTTCAAACCAGAGAGGAAGAGCACAAAGAGGTAAAACGAGAGTTGGCCAGAAAAATAGAGGACTTACCAAAAAAGGCAGAGGCAGTGAGAATAGCAGGCCATCAGTAAATGCAAATAAATAATTTTAAATTTTTGTTTGTTATATAAATATCGATTCAAAAATGTTAAAAATATTGCAGGTTAGTGATCTTGCCACCCCACACTTAGGTGGAACTGAAAAAATAGTGTGGAAATATTCTACTTTATTGAAAGATAGAGGAAATGAATTATCGATATATACTCTTTCAATACCTAGTACCAAGGAATTTGAGGTGGTAGATGGTATCAGGATATACAGAAAATCAAAAATAAAATATTTTTCAATAGGGTTTGATAAGAACCTCATAAATTTTGACATTGTGCATAGTCATTCTATGATAAACTCAATAACGCTAAATATATATAAAAAATTGAACAAAGACAGTGTGGTTATAAGCCATTATCACGATGGTTACGATCAGCTGTTAAAAGAATACTCTGATGATGCTAATAGAAAAAAATTAGAAAAATTTGTTCCTTTTTTAATTCGTGGAGATTTTGATTGTTATATAACTCCCAGCAACTATGCAAAAGATAAACTCATAAAATTCGGAGTTAAAAAAGAAAAAATAGAGGTATTGCCCCATGGCGTTGAAGATTTCAGTTCATACGATAAAACTCTAATTAGAAAAAAGTATGGCATTGATGAAAAAAGTAAAATTATAGGATTTGTTGGAAGATTAACAAAAACTAAAGGCCCACAATATCTCGTGGATTTTATGCCTGAGATTTTAAAAAATGTTGATGCAACACTAATGCTTGTAGGCCCCAATCCTGAGCAAAGGTTAAATGGTTTTATAGGTTTACAAGAACAGCTAAAGAGAAGAGTAAAAGAGCTGAACATCGAAAAAAATGTAGTTTTTACAGGGCCGATACAATACACAGATATGCCATATTATTATAATGCTTTTGATATTTTGGCTGCTCCAACCATTTCTGAAGCTTTCGGGTTGTCTATTCTGGAATCATTAAATGCTGGAAAACCAGTTGTGGCGTTTAACAGCACCGCTGTACCGGAACTTGTGATAGATAATAAAAATGGCATTTTGATTGACCCTTCAAATTATGAAAAAATGGGCTCTGCAATAATAAAAATATTAACTGATCAGGATCTTTATCTAAAATACTCTAATTTTGCAAAAGAATTCGTAAAAAACTATCGCTGGAGTAATATAATAGATGAACTTTTGAAAATATATAAGAAATTTTTATCTTGATTTTTTGTTTTTATATACGTTTTCTATGAATGCTTTATGCAGCACAGATGGCTCTTGAGGCCTGGACTTAAATTCTGGGTGGAATTGTGACCCTATATAAAATGGATGACCTTTTACCTCAAAAATTTCCATTCTGGTGTTCGTTTCATCTGCTCCCGTAAATATCATTCCTTTGTTTTCAAGATCTGGAATATACTTAGGATTAACTTCATATCTATGCCTGTGCCTTTCATATATTTCTGTTTTTCCGTACCATTCAAATGCTCTGCTCTCTTTTTTGATTATTACTTTCTGCGCTCCTAATCTCATACTACCACCAAGATTCTTAATATCTTGCTGTTCTGGCAGGAGATCAATAACTGGATTTTTTGTGCCTGGATCAAATTCAGTACTTATTGCATCTTTCAATCCTAATACATTTCTTGTATATTCAATCACTGCTATTTGAAATCCCAAACATATTCCCAAGAATGGTATCTTGTTTTCTCTAGCATACTTTGCGGCCAATATCTTGCCTTCTATGCCCCTTTTCCCAAATCCACCTGGAATAATTATCCCATCTAGATTTTCAAGTGAAACTTTCCCTTCTTCAATATCTTCTGCATCTATCCATACAATATTTATTTTTATTTTCAAAGATGAACTCACATGAACAAAAGCTTCTCTGTGACTCAGATATGAGTCTTTTAAATGCACATACTTGCCAATAAAACCAATATTTATCTCTTCTTTTGCACTATTTAAATTATCTAAAAACGTTTCTACATCATCGAGATTAGATTTTCCATCTGAAAGACCTAATTTTTTGAAAATGTAGTTCCCTAAGTTCTGTTTTTCAAATACTAACGGTAACTCATATACGCTTTTGACGTTTACGGCACTTATTACTGCTTCTAATGGCACATCACAAAAATTTGAGATTTTAGTTTTTGTATCTGTACCTAAGGGTTTTGTAGTCCTGCCAATAATTATGTCAGGCTGTATTCCTATTGCTCTTAATTCTTTTACACTGTGTTGAGTAGGTTTCGTTTTTTGCTCTCCAACAACTTCTAGCTCTGGTATTAACGTTGTGTGCACAAACAGCCTGTTTCCTTCTCCTACTTCACGACCTAACTCTCTTAAAGCTTCTAAAAAAGGCATAGATTCTATGTCTCCTACCGTACCACCAACTTCTATCAATACAACATCAGCATTGCTCTTCTTTGCTACTGAATTTATCCTTCTTTTAATTTCATCGGTGATATGGGGTATTATCTGCACTGTTTTTCCTAAATAATCTCCCCTTCTCTCTTTTTCTATTACTGTCTGATATACCTTCCCAGTAGTAATATTATTTTCTCTTGTTAAGTTAATGTTCAAAAACCGTTCGTAGTTCCCAAGATCTAAGTCTACTTCTCCTCCATCATCTAGCACAAATACTTCTCCGTGCTGATATGGATTCATGGTTCCTGCATCATAATTAATGTAAGGATCTATTTTTATGGCTGTAACTTTTAAATTTCTGGCTTGTAGTATTTTACCGATACTAGAGGTAGTTACTCCTTTACCAAGCCCTGATATAACTCCGCCAGTTACTATTATGAATTTCATAAAACACATATACAATCAAAAAACTTAAACATTTCTATTTTTAGTAAGTAGTCAATGTTATAAATTAGCAATATAGGATAAAATGTTTTTTAATCCATAGATTATCTTCTATGAAAATGGCTGAAAAAGATGAAAGTTAAGCGCAAACCACATAGGTTCTTGCAACCTCCTGCTTATAAAAACATTTAAATATTGTTTATTTTATAGGAGTTCAATGCCAACAATAATGTATTTCTTAAGAGAACTCATAAGAGGGTTCTACTGGGTATTATGGTTATCGGTAGATATTTTTGTACTGTTCCAGATATATTATTATTATCCGATATTATGGGTTGGTTTACTTATGCTCAGTATTGCTGTAGTTACTACTTATTATGAATATCAAGGATATAAAAAATTGATTGACAAATTATTTGGAAAAGATTAAAAAATTAATTTTGCTGGTCTTTTTGATAAAGCCAGCAAGAAACAAAATGACCTTTCTTGTCTTCGATCAAGGGTGGCTCTTTTATGTCTTTGTAAAGCTCTATGACCATCCCTCCATTATCCAGTTTCACAGATTCTATTCCAAACACTTGTCTAACACTGCCTAATTTTTTCTCCTTATCAATTACTGTCTTGATCGTTTCTATTTGTTCTTCTTTCAAAGGCTCTAAAAAGTTCACTTTAAAGCTGTTACTATCATAAATTTCTACATCCTTGATTATCGGATAATTTAATAACTCTGTGTTTCTCGTTGAATCCATAACTAAGCTTATACTCTCTACCAACTCATCTGATGTCCAGCCACATTTTTCGAAAGCAAACCTACATCTTGTATGAAATCTGCAACCTTGCGGTGGGTTTATTGGACTAGGCACATCCCCTTCTAGTATTACCCTGGACCTCTTTATTTTTGGATCCGGTATTGGCACAGCTGATAACAGTGCCATAGTATATGGATGCAGAGGATTTGAAAATAGATCCTCTGTCTCTGCAATTTCAACAATTTTCCCCAAGTACATTACAAAAATACGGTCACTTATATGCCTTATAACCATCATATGATGCGAAATAAAAAGCATGGTCAAGTTATGCTTCTCTTTCAGATCTCTCAGAATATTTAACACCTGCGCCTGTACTGATACATCAAGTGCTGATGTTGGCTCATCTAACACTATAAATTTTGGGTTTAAAGCTATAGCCCTCGCTACTGCAACTCTCTGCCTTTGCCCACCAGACAACTGATGTGGATACCTGTTCATAAAATCTTCAGAAAGACCTACTTCTAACAATAAATTTCTAGCAATTTCATAAGCTTCTTCTTTTTTATATTTAAAGGAAAATAATGGTTCGGTTATTATATCTTTAATTAGATATCTTGGATCTAATGAGGAGTATGGATCCTGATAAACGATTTGCATTTCTTTCCTCAATTCTCGCATCTTTCTCTTCTTTAGATGATACAAAGAAAATTCATTTATTTCCTTTTTTGATAGTGGTTCGTTCTTCTTCAATTTATCCAAAATATTTTTTGGTGGATCGAAAAACAGATATCCTTCAGTAGGAGTTACTAAGTTTATTAATGCACGCCCGAGAGTTGTTTTTCCACACCCAGACTCTCCTACAAGACCTATAACCTCCCCTCTTTTAATAGAAAGATCTATTCCATCTACAGCTTTTAAAGGTATTTTCAATGTCCTTATTGTTTGAGGTATCTTTATTGTAAAGTACTGTTTTATACCTTTTGCAATTAGTAAATATTCTTCATCTATATTCTTTTCTGGCTCACTGCTTTCCATCGTTCTCACCTTCTTTCTTAGAATATAACCAGCAAGCAACAAAATGATCATTACCTAGATCAATCATTTCTGGCTTAGTTGTTTTACATATATCCATTGCATAAGGACATCTTGGATGAAACTTACAACCTTCTGGAGGATGTATCAGATTTGGAACGGTTCCAGGTATACTCTTTAACCTACCTTTCCCACTACCATAAGACGGTATAGATGTTAATAATCCTTGTGTATAAGGATGCTTTGGAGATTCAAATATATCTAATTTTTTACCTATTTCAGCAATAGATCCAGCGTACATTACTGCAACTCGATCACTGATATCTGATATTACACCAAGATCGTGCGTAATAAAAAGTATTGAAGTATTGCTATTTTTCTTCAAATCTTTCATGATATCCAGTATTTGAGCTTGTATTGTAACATCCAGTGCAGTGGTTGGTTCGTCAGCAATCAATAAATGTGGGTTACTGGCTATTGCAATAGAGATGACTACTCTTTGCCTCATCCCGCCAGATAACTCATGTGGATATTGATTTATAACTTTTTCTGGTTGTGGAATATTAACTTTTGTTAAAAGTTCTACGGCTAATCTTGCTGCTTCTTTCTTTATTTCTTTAGGAATGAATCTTGGTGCTTTATTCAATTTTTTTGTAGATAATATCTCCAGACTTTTAGAGATTTTTTTATCCTCTTCATATAATGCAGCTATCAAATTTCTCTTTCTATACGTTGTAATATCATGTCTGTTTATTATGTAAGAAATCTGCTCTTTTATAGCTTGAAGCTCTGGATTCTGATTTATAAAATCATCCAGATATCCAATATTTTTCCCGTCAATTACGTTCTTTATTATATCATTAAGCTGTGTTTTAGTGATTTTCTTTCTTGCAATTACCCTAGAAGCCATTACATTAATATGATGGGTGAAAAGTACATCTTCAATCTGCTTTTTTATTGTTATAACCGGGTTTAAAGTGGTCATAGGCTCTTGAAAGATCATACCCATTGTATTCCCTCTAATTTGGTTCATCAGTTTAAAATTTTCTTTTAGTTTTTGTCTACTCACTTTAAGCTTGGGCCTTTTTTTCTTAGGTATAATTTTGCAAGCCTCTTTCTGTTTTGTAGACACATCAATATTTTCAAATGTAATATTTCCCTCCACTATCGTACCAGCTGTTTCAGGTATTAAATTCATAATAGATAAAGCTGTAACAGATTTTCCACATCCCGTCTCACCTACTAAACCTAATGTCTCTCCGGGCATTATTTCAAAACTTACGCCATCCAGAGCCCTGACTAACCCGTTCCACGTTACAAATTGTGTTTTTAAGTTTTCTACCTTTAATAATGGTTCCATGATTTTCACCTTCTCAATCTCGGATCAAAAGCATCTCTTATTCCATCTCCGACCAGATTCATAGATAATGCAAATATCAGTATCGCAAAGCCAGGGAATACCAGTGTCCACCAATCTCCTGCAGTAAAATATGATGATCCTATCGCAGATAACAAGCCAAGATCAGCCATATATCCTGAAGAAGAAGGAATAAATCCTAAGAAATCCAATGTTGCAAGTAAAAGAACAACCGTTGCAAGATCAAACGACAATTGTACTATTACTGGCGCCAGTGTATTTGGCAATATGTGTTTGAACATAATTTTTGTATTGCCGACACCACTGGCTCTAGCCGCTTCTACATAAGATTGTTCTTTGAGCGAAAGTACCTGCCCTCTTACTACTCTCCCATAGGTAGGCCACCATACTATTATTAAGATCACAGCTAATATACCTAAACTCCTACCATTAGGTATAAAATATCCTGCAGCAATGATCAGTACTAAAAGAGGAATACTGAAGAATATATCTGTTATACGCATTAATACTTCATCCACCAAACCACCGTAAAATGCGGCATATAATCCAAGAATGATTCCTATTAAAGCACCTGCAAAAACTACAGCAAAAGAAAATGCAATATCTAGTCTAAGTGCCTTCAATATACCGTGAAATATATCAATTCCAGGATAAGTTGTTCCGAACGGGTGCTGCGCTGAAGGTGGCAATGGCTGTGGATTATAGTAATTTGGTGTCATAATGCCCACATTGGTTGTTATCCCTAATAATTGAGGATCCACTTGATCAATTATTGCTATAGCTATATAAATAAGTACTATTATCAGTCCTATAGCAGAACCTGGGTTTTTTAATAGTAATCTAAGAGTAGTCTTAAAACTATCAATTCTTGGGCCCAAAGAACT
>JABEBX010022489.1_pt1 | contig 13070 bp, 12 predicted proteins | sample 7245971 | NCBI WGS metagenome assembly JABEBX01 (sample SAMN14506365, study PRJNA622280) | hot springs metagenome | biome: hot spring [ENVO:00000051]|acidic hot spring [ENVO:00002120]; feature: spring [ENVO:00000027]|sediment [ENVO:00002007]; material: sediment environment [ENVO:01001048]... | reverse complement strand
GCGAAAAGATATTATTGAATTTTGCAATAGTATTTCTTTGATGGTGGGTGGTGGTGTATCGCTTCTTGAGGCTTTAGAAGAATTTGCAATAAATCTAAAAAACAAACAGCTAAAAATCATAGTAGAAGAGGTTATTTTTGATATAAGAAATGGACTATCATTCTCAAACGCGCTTCAAAAACACAAAGCAATCCCAAATGTTGTGGTGTATTTGGTCAGAATTGGTGAAGAAACGGGCGCTTTATCAGATGTTTTAAAGGATGCAGCAAAACATTTGCAAAAAATTGACAATATCATATCAAATACAAAAAGGGCATTGATGTACCCGTTGTTTGTAACTTTTTCAATGTTTGGAGCTAGTGCGTTTTGGCTTTTTTATGTACTGCCAAAGCTTACAAAAGTTTTTGAAACAATGGGTCTAAAATTGCCTTTGCCTACAGTACTACTGATAAAAAGCGTTAATGTTATAAACCACTATTGGTGGACTTTCCCACTATTGTTTGTGATTGCAACAGTCTCAATAGTTATTATGCGCACCAATTACAAAGGAAGGTTTTTGTTGCATAAAATTATTTATAAACTGCCCATATTTGGATCTTTAATAAAAACAAGCAATTTAGCTTTCTTTTTTGAGTACGAAGCTCTGCTTTTGCGCGTGGGTGTGTCAATTACAAACTCGCTTGAGATTATCAAAGAATCATTCAAAAACCTTGTTTTTAAATTAGCAGTTGAAAACACAAACAATAACATAAAAAACGGTTTAGGCCTTAGTGAGTCATTTAGAAAAAATGCAATATTTGATCCTTTTGTTATACGCATGATAGCCACAGGCGAGAAAACGGGCGAGATTGACAAACAGATGAGCTATGTTGCCCTCTCTTACTATGAAAAAGTAAATCGTATGGTAGAAGTTATGGAAAAGACTATTGAGCCAATTGTTTTAACTATAGCAGGCATATTCTTTTTTATCATTGTCTTAGCACTTATTGTGCCTGTATATCAGCTTGTATCGAGGATGGGCTCAATGCAGTGATAAAGGATGTATTGGAATTTTTTAAATTAGATGATGACCCATTTAGGCTAACACCAGATACTGATTTTTATTTTCCAAGCAGCTCTCATACGCAAATATTTGAAATCTTGAAATACTTCTTTAACTCAGATGAAGCGTTTGCAGCTATTACTGGCGAAGTAGGCACAGGCAAAACAATGCTCATTAGAATGGTGCTTGACAATATGCCACAATCAAGACAGGCGGCACTACTGTTAACACCAATGCTAGAGCCACATGATATTTTAAAAGCTATAATAGAAGATGTAGGCTTATCTGTAAGTTCAGACCATAGGGAATCGCTTTTAAAACAGTTTCAAGACTACTTAATTGAACTAAATCATCAAGGCAAAAAACTTGCAATTATCATTGATGAAGCACAGGATTTACCATACGAAAGCCTTGAGCAATTAAGACTTTTGTCCAATATTGAAACATCAAAGGAAAAGCTTATGCAAATTTTGCTTGTAGGCCAACCAGAGCTTGATAATAAACTCCAAAGCAAAGAGCTTAGGCAACTAAGGCAGCGCATAAGCGTATATGAACATCTAAATAGCTTTACAAAATCAGAAAGCATTCGCTATATATTGTTTAGATTGTCAAAAGTGCAAAAAAGCGATTTATCATTTACCAATGTGGCGCTAAATACCATTGCAAAAAGCTCTCTGGGTATTCCAAGACTCATTAATATTATTTGCTCGAGGGCATTGTTTATTGCGTATTCACTAAATACAAATAGAATAAATTTTGCTATAATAAAGCAGGCGCTTGAGAGTTTGAATATTAGATTGAGAATTGGTTTATGGTAAAAAAACTGTTGTACTGTCAAAAAGACCACGTTAAGGTTCTATCATACAAGCAAAAATCAAAAAGTATTGAATTTTTGGATGTGAGGGCGTGTCCTTTTGAAGAGCTAAATCAGTGTGTGAGCAAAAATGATATTGTAAGTGTGGCAATAGATTGTAATATCTACACAGACAAAGGCGTTTTTCCAAGCGTGTCAAGATTAGCTACATCTGTAAGCATCAAAAACAGCGTCACAAATTTTGGTGCTTTTGCAACGGATTTTGAGATTAGTTTTAAAAAAATAAACCCAATTGATAAAACAAAAGCGGAATTTTTTTATGTTGCAGTTTCAAAAGAAGACTTAAATTGTGTTAATCAGCTAAATTGTATTGTTGAGAAAGCAATACCAACAGAAATTGCTATTGCTAATTTATTTAGAAATTACTACAAAAATGAGCATGGCTTTATAGTAGCGTATGAAAGAAACGATTTTTTAAAGGTTATTTGTTTTAATAGAGTGTCTTTACTTGCCACAAAAACAATACAAAAAGAAGGCTTTGGCACAGAGCTTGAAGAAACAGCAGAGCTCATTTTATCCTACTCAAGACAACACAATATAAAAAATGTGTATTTAGCACTAAATGATGCCAGTATTGATTTGGCTGACATGCAAGTAAAACCCATTGAAATAAGCATTGGTAGTTTTGATTTAAGCAGCGCACTTGAAAATATTGAACTACTTGGTCTATTGTATAAAAGCGATATAAATTTTTTAAGCGCGTCTCAGAAAGAAAATCTTGAAATTTACCAACATATTCAGATTGCTAAAACAATAGCGTTTGTGGTTATTTTTTTAAGCGCGTGTATTTTTGCAATATCAAGTGCAAATTACATTAGGCTTATAGACAAAAGAGAGCAGCTTATAAATCTAAAAGCATCTTATGAGCAAAGCCTAAATAGTATAAAATTGCCTCAAAAATTGCTTGAAGATCCTGCGAAGTTGCAGCAAAACATTGATTCATATATTAAATTATCGCAAAGCCCACACATAAGTGATTTGCTTGCAAATATTGCCAATCAACGCATAGGTAATTTGTATTTGCTAAGTGCAGAGTTTATTAACACAAATGCCAATCAGAACGCAAAAAATATACAGAATGTGCAAAATGCCACTTCAAACCAAACAATTAACGCTGCGTTTTATACAATTGAGCTAAAAGGTGTTGTATTTGGCAATTTAGATGAAACCAAAGTTGCATACAATGAGTTTTTAAAAAACTTATCAAAGCACTTTAAAATTGATTTATCGAATATGTATTATATGCAAAATAAACTATTCTTTGATTTGAAGATAGAGGAAAGAAATGACTCATCAGCATAAAGGCTTGATAATTTGCACTATTTCAGTGTTGCTTATGATTTGTGCTATTATTTTTTATCGCTATACAAAGTTAAATCTAACATCCACAGATACTCAAATTGCACTTATTTATAATTCAAATAGTTTGTTAAATCAAGTCAAACTTAAAATAAAAGAATTAAATACACAAGTCTTTTTATTTGGAAAAATCAACCTAAATGTTAGAACCAATTTTGATGTAGTACTAAGTGAAAATAGCTTGCAAAAATTAATTGCACAGATTGATAATTTGTATAAATCAAACACAATAATTGTAAACAATGCTAAAATAAGTGCACAAAATAATACGCTAAATTGTACTATATCTGGTCTTAAAGTAGGACTATGAGTACATTTGAACTTAAAAAATTTATTGTGTATATTCCTTTTGTATTTATCATGATAGGCTTTATACTTCCAATTAAACCAGAAAGCTACAATATACCAACGCCTGATAAGAACCTACTAGACATACAAAATTTACACATAAATGACATAAAACCTCATAAAACTTACCAATATGAGCACATACAAGAGATTTTTTTGATAGCAAAAAATTTTAAAACGCTCGAAAACGGTTTTGAGATGCCAAAACTCACCATTATATCAAAAGATAAAAGTGGCTATTTTTGCTTTTTGAATGGTAATTTATACCGTGAAGGTCAATCTGGGCCAGATTTTAAAGTATTGAAAATCTCTTATGACTATGTTATTTTACAAACACCTAATGGGAGGCAAACAATCTATGTTAAAATACCTTAAATATTTAGTTTTGTGCTTTATATTGGCATCTTGTGCTACAAGTCAAGAAATAGCAAAAAATGATTTTAGTATAAAATCTGAAACACAAAATGTTGTTGAGCCGCAAAAAAATACGATAAACTTTGAGCCACAATTTGAAACCTTATCGCCTATAAACACTCAGTATATTAACTTAATTGTAAAAGATGCAAATTTTAAAGATGTTTACTATACTATAGCAAAAGTTGCAGGCCTTAATGTAGTTATTGACTCTAACCTAGAAAGTATTTCTGAAAAACCTCATCAAACTCAAACTCCAAGCACTTTTTATACACAATACCAGTATAATCCTCAATTTATACCAGTTAACCCCGCTTCTACTCAAGCCACATTAAACCCAAATCAACCATTAAATACACCAAATCCATTGCAGCAAAATCCACAAAACGCTCTGTCACAAACTCAAACACAAAACCTTGCTAAAGCTCAAGCAGCACCACAAGCGCCCACGCCACAAAATGAAAACGCAATTCACTATGTACCGCTTGTTACAGTTTCATTTAAGCATACACCCATAAAAGAGGCGCTTGATGCCATATCTCAAGCTCTGGACCTTGTTTACGAAATAAAAGGCAAAACATTGTATGTTAAAGAGTTTGGCACAAAGATATTTTATCTTAATTTTATAGCATCAAAGAAACAGGCAAATATGTCTGTAGGTGGCGATGTGTTGGGTTCTGCCACACAGTCAGCATCAAGCGCAACTGGTGGCTCTGTATCTACGCCTCTTACGGGTGAGTTTAAAATCACAGATTCTATTGGCACATCAGTAACAGATGTCTATGCTCAAATAGAAAATACACTTAAGACAATGTTGAGTAAAGATGGCAAATATTCGCTTGATCCTTCTATTGGTTTGCTTGTTGTAAAAGACAAAGAACAAAACTTAAATCTTATTTCAAAATACATTGAAAACCTAAAAGCGCATTACAATTCCCAAGTTTTACTGGAAGTAAAAATCGTAGAAGTTGATCTAAATGATTCATCAAGCTATGGTATAAACTGGAATGCTCTGCTTAGGGCTGCAAATGGTAAATTCACCATCCAACAAAACTTATCTCAAGTAGGTGGAAACTCACTACAAACAAGTAGCTCAAGTGCAAACTATCCGCCTCAAATTAATGGACAAACTTTTCCATATACTCCTGCACAATTTGGCACAGCCGACACAATTGCTTCAAATGGCGCTACTATGCCCTCAGGTATTGCTGCTACTTTTAATACAAACAACTTTGGTATACTTTTAAATGCCCTTGCACAATATGGCAATGTGAAGATAATATCAAATCCTAGAATTTTGGTTACAAATGGTCAGCCTGCTTTAATTAGTGTAGGCACAAGCTATTCGTATATTCAGTCGGTGCAAATTACGACAACTACCGTTGCTGGCGGCACATCTACAACACAGCCAACAGTGAATTTAAATAGTGTGTTTGATGGTGTAATGTTAGGCGTTGTGCCATATATCAATACTACCACAAATACTGTAAACTTAAGCATCACACCTATTAAGAGCACCGTTGTAAGCTTAACACCTACTACAATAGGTCAAAACTCTTATACGCTGCCGCAAGTAGACTTAGAAGAAGCAACCACACAGGTTTCTGCACAAAGTGACCAAATGATAGTAATAGGCGGGCTAATAAGCAAACAGATTAATAAGACCAATACGCGTATTCCAGTGCTTGGCGATTTACCAATTGTAGGCAACTTGTTTAAACAAAGAAGTGATTCGATTAGCAATAAAGAACTTGTTATTATGATAAAACCAGTAATTTTAAAAAAATGAGTAAGCTGTACGAAGCATTAAAAAGATTAGATAAGAACAATAAGGTAACGACTGCTCAATTTATTAAAAAAACCAAAAAAAGTAACATTAAATGGTTTGTTTTGTTTTTTGCATCAATAATCGCAGGCGCATTATTGATGCATTTATCTAATATTATTGGCAATACGCCAAAGCCTCTAGAAAAGCCTCAAAACATTACAATCTCAAAAGTGCAAAATTCCACAAATGCAACACATATTGTAAGCAATATAGCATCTAACACACAATCAACAACTCAAATAATACCAAAGCACATAAAAACTAATTCTCGAAAATCAAATGCTGCAAAAAGCGCAAATAGTGCTATAATTGCCTCCAATACATACCAAAATAGCAATTCTACCATTAAAGACACCACTACTGTACCCACTAAACAAGAACAATTAAGAAACATTTTGGCATACCAGCAAGAAAAGGGTGAGAAATTAGCAAATTTAGCCTTAGAAATAAACCAAAGCATTGAAGAAAATGATTTTTATAGGGCAAAACTTTTACTAAAAAAGTATCTTTCAATTCAAGAAGACCCATTTGCACTAAACAACCTTGCAGGCATATATATTAAAGAAGGCAAGTACAATCAAGCAATTGGTTTATTAAATAAATCAATTGAGATAAAACCATCAGCTGCAGCATACATAAATCTCATTTACTGTTACAAAAAATTAAACGAATCGGAAAAAATGAATAATATGCTTAAAACATTAAACCCGCAAATATTTACTTCTCAGCAAAAAGCCATTATCAATAGTATCGTTAATTCTCATTGAAGCTTTTTAAAAATCAAAAAAATGCTATAATGGTAAAATGCAAAAAATGAAGGTAAGACTTAATTAGGTTCAAAAATGATGAAAGACAAATTTATTAACATTATAACCCAGACATTTTCTTCTTTGAAATACCGCGAATTTCGGATATTTTGGTTTGGTCAAATTGTATCATTGGTAGGCACATGGATGCAAATTATAGGTCAAGCATGGTTAGTTTTAAAGCTCACAGAATCTCCATTTTTGCTTGGTCTTGTTGTGGCATGTCAATATATGCCCATTTTGTTTTTTTCATTCATAGCAGGCGATATAGCAGATAGGTTAAAAAAACGCTACATCGTTATTGCAACACAGACATCTATGGCTGTTTTGTCTTTTGTCTTAGCAATTCTCACAAGTTTTGATATTGTAACGTATTTTGAAGTTTTAATTATTACAACACTCATGGGTTTTGCCCAAACGTTTGATGTGCCAGCAAGACAATCGTTTATGATTGATTTGGTTGGTAGTAAGGATTTATCTAATGCAATAGCCCTAAATTCTACAATTTTTAATCTAGCGCGCATTGTAGGACCAGCAATTGCAGGCATATTGATAGCCAAAATCGGTATAAAAGCAACGTTTTTTGCAAATGCTGTGAGTTTTATACCTTTAATTATCGGTCTTTTTTTTATTGGCATAGATGGCAACCCGTCTAAAAAAACAAGTTCGCTAAAAGATAGTCTAAAAGAACTGCTAAAATATATAAAACAAAATAGAATTTTGTCTGATGTGATTATTTTACTTGCTATACTGTCAATTTTTGCTATGAATTTTAGTGTGCTTGTTCCACTTTTAGCTAAATATACACTTAAGCAAACGGCAGTTGGCTTTGGTATGCTCATGACTTACATGGGTCTTGGGTCATTTTTTGGGGCAATCTTTATAGCGTACGTTTCTAAAAAAGTATCTTATTTAAAATTAATGATAATCAATGCGTTTGGTTTATCTTTTTTTCAAGTCTTAATGGCTTTTTCAAAAAATTATACACAAGCAAGTATTGCTATATTTGCTAGCGGGTTTTGTCTGATTGCTTATATAATTTTATCTAATACTGTTTTGCAGCTTTTATCTACAAATGAACTAAGAGGTCGAATTATGAGTATATATTCACTTGTTTTCTTGGGTGTAACACCCATTGGCAGTATTTTTGCTGGCACAATTGCAAATTATGTTGGCATTAGAGTGGCGATTTTTTGCGGTGCAATAATTGGTTTAATCTTTAGTGTTATTTATCTAAAACGATTTTTAGCTTATGCAAGGGAGGCTGTATTGTGAAGGTTTCGATTGTAATTACTGGTAGCGAATTTGTTACTGGCACAAAGCATGATACTAATTCTGTATTTTTTGCAAAAGAAGCCTTTGAAAAAGGCTTAGATGTTTCATCCATACATATTTGCAAAGACGATATAGATGAGATTTCACATTGCATAAAACACGCCTTAGCGTTCAATGATATTGTGATTGTAAGCGGTGGTCTTGGTCCGACATTTGATGATGTAACAAGGGAAGCTATTGCTTTAGTAGTGGGTGAGAAACTCGTTTACGATGATGATTGGCTTGAATATTTAAAAAAAGATTATCAAATGCGCAATGTAGAGTTGAGCCAAACACGAATGAAAATGGCTTTAAGGCTTGAAAACTCTAAGCCTATACATAATAAACTTGGGAAAGCGCTTGGCTTTATTTACCAAAAAGACAATAAAACCATTGTAGTACTACCTGGCATACCATCTGAGGCAAAAGAGATGTTTAATGATGCTTTGAGTTGGTTAGGCTACATTAAAAAACTTAGAGAAGTTTTTCTACTTAGAACATTTGGCCTAAAAGAAAGCGATGTAAGCGAGCTTGTGAAAAAGTTCAATGGAGTTTTTTTGAATGTATCTGCAAAAGGAACGGATGTTTATTTGTCAAAAGACAATTATGAGCTTATAAAACAAATGTTAGGCACATATGTATATGCAGAAGGCGAACACGAAATGGAAGAAATTGTAGGTAATTTACTAAAAAAACATTCTCTTACAGTATCAACTGCTGAGTCATCAACAGGTGGGTTGATTGCTGCAAGACTAATTAACATTGCAGGATCTTCAGACTATTGCTATGGAGGTGTGGTAAGTTACTCTAATAAAGCCAAAATGAATATTCTTGGCGTAAACAAATACACATTGGAGCGTTCTGGAGCTGTAAGTAAGCAAACAGCGCAAGAGATGCTTTTGGGAGCAAAAAAACTGTTCAATTCAGATATTGTTGTATGTGATACAGGTATTGCAGGTCCAGGTGGAGCAACGCTTGAAAAGTGCGTTGGACTACACTATATTGGTATTATGTTTAAAGACAAAATAAGTATCCATAAAGAGATATACCAAGCAGATAGAAATAACACAAGACTATACATCTCTCAGTATGCTTTAAATTTAATAAGATTGTCAATGTTGAATTTATCTAAGCTTTAGTTATTTTGGGGGATAAATGGATAATAACAAAAACGATAACTTCAATGAAGAAACTAAAAATATAAACGAATCAAATAACCCCATTAAACACTGGTGGTTTGCAATTTGGCGCTCTCTAGATTTTCAAAGTCGCTCATCAAGAAAGGAATTTTGGTTGTTTTATTTGGGCAACTTAATCATTTTTACAGTATTGGTTGTTTTATTGACGCTTGTATTGTATTGGCTGAATGCTTCATACCAAAAACTAACCCAAATGTACTTTTTATTTGGTATAATTTGGAGGATTGTAATGTTGCTTCCTGGTATTGCATTAACAACTAGGAGGTTTCATGATACAAATAGAAGTGGGTGGTATACAGTTTTATTTTACGCATGCAATTTCTTTTTGGGGTTATTGTCGGCTATAAATGAACACACATTTGAAAGTGGCAATTTAGCTTTGATAATAGCTATAATAATTTGTTTAATCATCGATATTTGGCTTTTTGTAATATTGGGTTTTTTAAAAGGTGTTCAAGATGAAAACAAATATTAACCCCCCTAATATTATTAGGAAATATTGTTTTGAAGCTTTGCAAGTTCTACTGTATTGCTTATTAGCATAGCAATTGTCATAGGGCCTACACCGCCTGGCACAGGTGTTATATAGCTTGCCTTTTTTGACACATTTTCAAAATCAACATCGCCAACTATTTTGTCATTGACTTTTGTAATGCCAACATCTACTACCACTGCGTCTTTTTTAACCATATCTTCAGTGATTAAATGAGGTTTTCCTGTTGCACTTATTATGATATCTGCTGTTTTTGTCTTTTCTTTAAGGTCTTTTGTATATATATGGCAAATTTGGACAGTAGCGTTTGCATTTAACAGCATGTAAGACATAGGCTTGCCTGTAATATTGCCTGTTCCTATGACGCATACATCTTTGCCTTTTAACTCTATATTGTACTCTTCAAACAATTTCATTATTCCATACGGTGTGCAAGGATACACAGAAATATTTCCACGCAATAATCTACCCAAATTATATGGGTGGAAACCATCTACATCTTTTTTAGGGTCAATTGCTTCAATTACGCGCTCTTCGTTTATTTTAGATGGCAGTGGCAATTGGACTAAAATAGCATTGACTAACGGATTTTTATTAAGCATATCTATAACATATAGCAAATCTTTTTCACTTACTTCTTCTGGCATTCTGTGATTTATGGAATAAATGCCCACTTCTTCACACGCTTTTGTTTTCATATTGACATATACTTGGCTTGCTGGATTATTTCCAACCAATATGACAGCAAGCCCAGGTATAATGCCTTTAGACTTTAATTCTTCTATCTGCGTTTTTGCTTGTGCTTTTATTTTATTTGCAAGTGCTTTTCCATCTAATACAATCATTATTCAACCCTCAAATTGCTTTTTCTATTTGAGTTATGAGTTTTCCATTTTTAAACACGCTGACATCGCCTGTTGACTCTGATACGACTATGCTCATAGCATTTGAGACACTTGTAATAGCAGCTGCTGCCATGTGTCTTGAACCTAAGCCTTTGGGCAAATCTGTAGTATCAGCAGATGCTGCAATGTGTACGCCTGCTGATTCTAATGTGCCATCGCCGCTAATTAAAAAAGCTCCATCTAATACGCTGTATTCTTTTATTGTATCATCTAAATTGGCTTGCATAATATTTCTTTCTTTGGGATCATATCCTTTAAATGGATTAAATATCATTTGTTTAAGGTAGGGTTTTATATTTTCAATGTCACCTAAAACAAACAAAGCTCCAACAGATTTTCCTTCCCTTCCTTGATTGGCTAGCTCTAACGCTATGCGTAGTATTTTTTCAAACACCTCTGGTCTTATGCTTTCACCAAAATCTATATTTTCTCTAAAAAGCAGCAATTCTTTTTCTTTTTCAATTTCCAAATAAATCATGCTATCTATATTATTTATACCTGTTAATGCAATTAACCGTGAATTTTTAGAAAGGATATTGACTGCAAGTGACATAACGATTGCTACTTTAAGTTTGTTTGTTCTAGTAAAATTTATGTTTGGTACAGTAATGTTGGGTATATTTTTCAAATCCTTAAGCTCTTCATTGTTTTCATCTTCAATTTCTGAGCGCTTAAAAACAATTATTTTTTTTATATCCTTTGTAAAGAATTCATCTATGTTAAATTTCTTTATATCGCTGTAATACACAAGTAAACTGATATCTTTGTCTGATTCTATTATATTTAGCGCACTATTTAGAATTTGTTCGCTTATCGTCATGGCCATTTTCCTTACTATGCTCCTCTTGTTTTGAATTTTGCTGGATTGAGCTTTTTGAAAAAGCAACATCTAATGTAAAATCTGGACAATACCTTGCTTCAATTATTTCTTTTTTTGCACAAAACTCTCTCCAAGCACAAATAAGACAGCTTTTATTTTCCATTTTTAACACCTACGTTATAGTTTTGCAAAGCTTTTAGCTTTGCAAAATCTACATATACATAAGGGCTTTATTAATAGCATCTAAATAGGCTTTTGCGCTTGCTTCTATAACATCTGTAGCAACGCCTCTGCCCAGTATATTTTTATCAATATCGGAAAAGTATACTTTTACAGAAGCTTCGCCTAAAGCTTCTCTGCTTTCTGTAATTGATTTGATTTCGTAAAACTTTAATTGACCTTTAACGGATGTTATACGCTCCAGTGCTTTATAAACTGCATCAACTGGACCATCACCTAATGCAGCATCTTCAAAAAATTCACCATTTTTCGAAAGTTTTACAGTAGCAGTTGGCGTCATATTTGTGCCTGAGCTTACTTGCAAACTAACGATTTCATATACAGATGGGCTAAATTTAATTTTTTCTTCAACAAGAGCGTGTAAGTCTTCATCATAAACCTCTTTTTTCTTATCGGCAAGGACTTTAAATTTCTCGAATATATCCTCTATCTGTTCTTTAGTCAATTGATAGCCTAGCTCAATGAGTCTTTTTTCTAAGCCATGTTTGCCAGAATGTTTGCCAAGTACAAGCGAACTTGAGTCAATTCCTACGTCTTCTGGTTTCATTATTTCATATGTGCTTTTTTCCTTAATTACACCATCTTGATGTATGCCAGCTTCATGTGCAAAGGCGTTTTTGCCAACTATAGCTTTGTTGCGCTGTATATCAATACCTGTTAGTTTGCTTACAAGCCTGCTTGTACGATAAATTTCTTTTGTATTGATGTTTGTTGAAACTTTGAATACATCGTTTCTTACTTTTATTGCCATGACAATTTCTTCTAACGATGCATTACCTGCGCGCTCGCCAATGCCATTTATAGTGCATTCTACCTGGTCAGCTCCTGCTAAAACTGCAGATAGTGAATTTGCAACAGCTAAACCTAAATCATTGTGACAGTGCACGGAAATTTGAGCTTTGTCTATATTTGGTACTTTGTTTTTTATATATTTTATAAGCTCTGCATACTCATATGGCGTTGTATAGCCTACTGTATCTGGTAAATTAACAATACTTGCACCTGCATTTATAACACTTTCTACTACTTTACACAAATAATCCCAATCTGAACGTGTGGCATCTTCTGCTGAAAATTCTACCTCTTCGCATCCATTTCTTGCATATTTTACAGCTTCTACTGCTGCTTCGACAACGGCATCATAGCTCATCTTGAGTTTCTTTTCTACATGTATTGGGCTTGTTGCTATAAATGTGTGAAGTCTTTTGCGCTGCGCTGGTTTAATAGCTTCAAGACCTTTTTCAATATCTGGTTTTACTGCTCGAGCAAGTGAAGCTATAGTAGAATTCTTAACTATTTTGGCTACAGTATTGATTGCTTCAAAATCTCCTGGGCTAGCTGCTGCAAAACCAGCCTCTATTACATCAACACCTAATTTTTCAAGTTGTTTCGCTATTGCGATTTTTTCCTCAATATTTAAACTTGCAC
>JABEBX010002031.1_pt1 | contig 13076 bp, 12 predicted proteins | sample 7245971 | NCBI WGS metagenome assembly JABEBX01 (sample SAMN14506365, study PRJNA622280) | hot springs metagenome | biome: hot spring [ENVO:00000051]|acidic hot spring [ENVO:00002120]; feature: spring [ENVO:00000027]|sediment [ENVO:00002007]; material: sediment environment [ENVO:01001048]... | reverse complement strand
AATAATTAGTCAAGAATGGGAAAATGGAATAATGGAGATTCCAAATGTAAAATCAAACCACCCTGAAAAAACTTCGCATCCATGTCAATTTCCTGTCGAACTAATAGAACGGTGCGTCCTCGCTACAACCAATGAGGATGATTGGGTGATAGACCCTTTTGGCGGAGTTGGCTCTAGTCTGATTGCGGCGATAAAAAACGGTCGGCGCGGAATGATAATTGACCGCGATTCACGATATATCGCCATTACCAAAGAAAGAATTTCCGCATTCCAAGATGGTTTTCTGAAAACCAGACCTCTTGGAAAACCGATTTACAAGCCAACTGGAAAAGAAAAGGCTGCACAGATACCGGCAAGTTGGTTAAACGATAACCAGAATAAATATTACGATAGAATAAAAAAATCTTAATCTTTTTCAGCAATATTTAATACTGATTCTACATATTCAAAGGCAATTAGCGCCGAACAGCTCACATCTTCCAGCGTGAGCTTTTGTTTCGATTCTCTAGATATTAAAAAAGGAATTGCGTAATTTGTAACGCTATCCTGAACGATTCTGCAGAGATTGGTATCATTCGAGTAATATTCCAGTTCTGTAAAATTATTATCAAAATCTCTTAAAAATATTGATCTGATTATGTCTGAAACAATAGCCCACTTAATTCCATGATCTGTTTTTTTATCTTTGAATATTTGTGGCGCAATATGATGTGCCACTTCGTGTGAAACCAGGGTATAGAAAAAATAAGGATTATTTTTGTTGTGTATTTCATCCAAATATTTTCTGTCAAAAACAATGGGAAATCTTCCGACATCTTTATCAAAGAACGATGCTATTCGTGATAGAAGATCTGTATCGTTTATCATCACATAAGCAGCGATATTAGCTGCAGATGTATCAGCACCGTATCCATTGGATGACATGGACACATAATCACTACACAATGGGGTAATCGTTATTCCTTCTACGCAAGAATTTATGTGCGCAATTTCCTGCGCAAACCTGTCAAAACCACCGCGATAGTTATCCCATTCCGCTTGTGTTGATACCGCATGGTTTGGGTCTCTTGGACTAAACGCAATCGCTTTTATAGTTCGCAAGGTATCAATGTAACGCGCAATCATACGCTTCATGTTTTTGCCGTCACTCTGAAATGATAGATTTTCAATGCATTTTCCAATAACAGAATATGCCACATAACGAGGTTGCCCACCATTAACAGAGTATCTGCACAGTATAAACGGAACGTATGTGTCGTATTCTGAATTCAAATCAATAGGCACAAATTGAATTCCGTTATGTACATAAAAATTTATTGGTATATCTTTAGTCTTTTGTTGTATAGCGTCGATTATTTGTGATGCATTCCACGATAATGGAGATGGCAAAGAAGTAAATGCTGCGCTATTTGCAAAGGAATGTGTTGGTTTATCATTATTTACGAATACACATAATAAATCCACGTCCAATACAACAACGAAATGCTGCTTTAACACACTCCACATCTTGTGTATATTATCCTCCGTCATTTCTATGTCCCATGATTTGGCAGCAGACCCGTTGAATCTTGTATTTGGGATGGTCATAAGTCCATCATTTGCGCTTTTGTTGAACCCATATCTCACACTGACCACATTTAATTTTTTGCCGTTTCTTTGTATTGTTCTTTTTTCAATGATGGCAATTTCAAGCCTGTCGCACAAAAAAACATCTGAAAATGCATCAAGAATTGCTGCAAATGTATCGCGTGAAAGTGCATCAATAAAGACAGATATGACAGACTTGCCAGTTTCCACAGAAAACCCATCAGGAACATAATCAATGCTTTGATGTTCATTGGGTAGATCGTTAATTTTTAACGGCAGATTGCGTCTACGTTTGTTTCTTGCTATATCTTGCGCATGGCTCTTTGCGTTCAGGCGATCAATCTGTGCTTTCAACTGGGCGGATTTCTTATTAATTTGAGCAATATTTTGTTCAAGTTTTTTCTGTTTCTTACTTGCTTCTGGCTTGTTTTTGAGATTCATGATCGCTCCTATTCTTGATGGATCGGAAGTATCGTGTGTCTTAATTTTTAATTTTGTCAAAACAACATTCATTTGTCAACCTAGAGTAACTATGCGGTTTTTGTTTTGAACCGTAAGTCCGTTGATTGCCTTGAACAGTGTTTATCGGGAAATGTCTATCTGCTACAAATACCAGATTGCGACAATGCATTAATCAGATTTTATGCAAATATTGCTCAATCATTGCGATCTCTATCGTTGATACGTTTTTTTGGTTTTGCATACCCTGTCTGATTGTCCTATACTACTCCGATATTGTTCTTTGTTTCCATATGGGAGGATTCATGATGTCAGATTGGGAAGTGCAGAAGGTATTACAAGACAGCTATTTGATTCGGGACTATCCAATGAAAGATAATGGTTTCTTGGCATGAAGAAAGTCCATTACAACCCATTTCCCATTCCATCGCCTACACCAGAGCAGCAACGCGCTGACCGGATGGCGCTTGGCTGGACGCAAAGCAAGGCAGCGGCGCTCCTGCATGTCGAGTTACGTACCTATCGTAGGTGGGAAAAAGGCACAGTACCGATGTCGCCATGGTTTCGGGAGCTGTTTCTGATCAAGGCAGGATTGCATCCTGTGTATGGGGAGCGTCTACCCAAAAAAGAGGGTTGAGGTCTTGTATACCCTGTCTTATTGTCCTATACTGGAGAAATGGAACAGAAAGGAGCACCTTATATGGGTAGAAAGGTAGAAAAAAAGGTTCGACGTCATTTTTATTGTACGCACCCGTTACGTTGGACCGATGCAATTTATCCGCAGGTTGATTTGGTGGTTCCGCCCTCTCTGGATGTCTCTGGCAGGTGGATTGCCACGGATACTGCAGCGGCATCCGTTCTTGCCAAGGATAAAGAACATTATGCGGCGAAAAGGATTTTATCCGCCGATGGACAGGATATGGATTTATCGCCGGAAGATATGGAGAAGTCGGATAGCTATTTTGAGAATAATCCATCGCTGTTGCAAGATTGTGTACGCCGGCTGCAGGAGGTACGGAAACACGGAGATATTCAGTTTACCGAAGGATCGGATACCATTCCGTCTAGGGCCAAGCAAGTTTGTATTCCTGTAGAGATGGACGGCCATAGCGAAGCCTTGGTTATTCCCTTGTCGTCTTTATCGTTGCAAGCGTTCGTTGGGAATATTGGGAAAACGATCAGGGAGTTCTACGGTAACAGAAAAATTCCGGTAGCCGATCTCCGTACACTTCCGGTGAATCGTTATCTGGCGATGAGCCAGAACTCTGGAGTAAGCCGAAAGGTTGCTCCATTTACCGATTATTGTGTCAACTTTTCAGCGCCAAAATCTGAGTCTGCCAGAAAAAGGTATGCAAAAGAGCACCGTCTTGTGGATTTGTCATCCATAAAACTTATCCCCATCGTTAATGCTTTTCGTTATGCGCTGGTGTATGAGCAGAAGAACCGGCACGTTTTGGGGGATACTCTTACCAATGACGGAGAGACCCGAAAACAATTGCCATCCACTGTTCGTGACCGATTGAAAAACGCGATATTGGAAGATATGAAAACGCTGGTAGAAAACGTTTTCCTGAAAGCGGCTGATCCGTCTGTTGCATGGTTTGGTACTGAGCGTGTTTTGGTTGATATATTGCGGGACAAAACCGCGAACTTGCGGGATGTCCGTATTTGGATTGCTACACGGCATCTGGAATACATTCGCTGGAACCTAGAGCAGCGTGATCCAGATCTGATGAAACAAAGCAAGTTGTTCAATCATTTTCAAGAGATTCTTATGGAGGAATACCGTGCGTATTTTGATTCGCTTCCGCGCCGATAATGTTACGGCGCATCAGAGTGATCTGGTGTTAGGATTTCCCAGTCCGCTTTCCATGTCTCTCTATTTTACCTCCATGATGCGAGCAATAGGTAAGGATCGGTCGATTATTGCAGGTTTTGCCTATGGAGTGGAGGATGTCGAGGCAGATATTTATCCATATGCAGCAGGTGCATCATACACATACCATAAACCCGGAGAAGTGGCATCCAGTGGTGGTTTGACCTTGTTTGACAATATGCGCTGTGGGGTGACGGTGCATGCGATTCTGGATACCAACGCAGATGTTTCCGTGGAAGATTTGCGCTTGGCGATGCTCTCCAACCCATTTTTGGGAGGAAAGATATTTTGTTTTCAACAAAATCCTTTTGGAGTGGCTTTTTATGTGGAAGAAGCGGGAGCGGATAAGACAGAAATATTTTTGCGAAAGAAATATTTTGTTGTGGATCGCTCAATGGATGTTATTGATCAATGCAAAAAATACGACTGTTCTCTGCAAGACGCTCTGCGTATCTCCCTTCACAGGGGCATTGCCAATAGCATACGCGAATCAAAAAAGAAAAAGATAGAAAATGGAATTACTCTGAAAAGCCTGTTGACGAGTGAAACCTTGAAGAAAAAAGAGTCATTCGATTTGGTCAACGCGGAAACGGGTGGGCCAGGGGATACTTCTGCAATGGAAGATTGGTTACAGCAGCAAGAGCAGTCTTGGTTGCATGTGCAGCCAATGGGTTATCGGAGAATCGGGGCATGGAACGATTCTCGGAAGGGCTGCCGTTATCCCATACCGTCTGCTTATGCGGAAGCTGTGCATGGTTTCGCGCAGCATAAAAAAGTAGATTTTACTGATATTCGTCAAGCGTTTTGGAAAATACAGGTTCCCAAAGATAGTATGGAAAAGATGGAAAGCCCCGTGGTTTATTTTGTGGAAGGAGGATTTTGATATGTCGGTTCATGATGATGTAAGGCAAGAAACACTATTTACGGATGGTTCAACGAAAGAGGATGTATTGATGGAAAAGCAAAGCAGTGAAATGGTTGGAAACGATGAGCAGAACGATAAGGCTGGCAATGGCAAGAACGAAAAGAAGCGTCGGACGTCGATGCGCACTGCGTCACCTATCGGTTCTTCCATTGCTGTAGTGAAGAGTTTGAACATCACCAATGGTTATTTTTCTGGAGTGAATATGGCCGATGCGTTGCGGGTGAAAACCATCAACGATCTGGCAGACTTGGTACGCAAATCCGAAGAGGAAGATAGTCGGATTATTGCAAAGGAAGAGACTGGGGTAACAACCATCAAAAACAAGGAAGAGGTTACCCAGCGTCCTTATAATGCTGAATATGCGCACTTGCCAGAAAACCGTAATACATTGTTGATCCGTTTTGAAGGATCGATGATGTATCATATCGACAATCTGCATTCCGTGGATTTCGAAGTATTGAAAAACATTCGCCAGCTTGGGTTTTTTGACGTTTTGAAGCAGGGGGTTTTGGATTTCGTTATTCCACGTTTGGTAGACAATCTGATGAGTGGAATCTGGGGCAGTCGTAACTATAATGAGTCTGCACATACTTTGGTCATGGTGCGTACTGATGATAATGTTTTGTATCGTTCGGATATGCCGGATGATATTGCGGCGCTCAAGCAGAAAATGTTGGATCGTTATGCTGCGCGTTCCCCTTTGTTTTTCCAGGTGTTTGGTTTCTTCCAGCGTGGGATTGATGGACTTGGGGAAGTATTCCCCAGCCAGTTGATGGATGCATCGAAAGGTGCAGGCCGTAAGTTTTATCGGGTAGCGGGTGATTGTGTTGGATTCCGTGCGGTGAAGATTGGCAACCGTTTGCGGGTTATGGATGATCTGTATGATAGATACGAAGAACTGGGTTTTGTCAATGTCATCGAGCCGATGGGTTACAACATGCGCTTCCGTGCGGCACTACGGGAGAAGTCCGAATGGTTGCCGGTTATTCTGGAGTCCGTGCTTTCTGGTGGCGATGAGAGCCATGCGTTGATGGCCGATCAGAAGCGTATGCACTATTTGGCTGCAATATTCTTTTTCGGGGCGCTGATCACTTCCAGTGCGGAAGCCGAAAAGGAGTAGATTCAGCAGCCGGTACATACTTGGCGCTCACAGTCCGTGGGCGCTACCCTACCTACCAAAAAGGTGAAATTATGTTCAATTATTATATGGACATCCATGACGTCAGTATCAACGAAGGAAACTCAATGAGTGTTGTTTCCCGTATCGTTACCGTATTGCATCAGGTAGCCCATAACGGGCATGCCATTGATTTCCCGCAGATGCGTAATGGAATGTCTTGGCAGATGAAAAAAATTGCGCCAGTGGGTCAGATCGTAAGGGTGTTTTCTGACAGCGATTCCTTGCAAAAAATGGAAGCTGCATTACGTGGAAACGGTTTTAGGTTGATAACGCATCCTTGTGAAGTTGGTGATTTACAAGGAGTGCCAAAGTATAAGGTTTCCGGATTGCGGCGCGGCAAATCTCCAGAAAAGGCAGCCGCACGATTGGCGGCACACTTGACCAAGAAGGGTATTGAGATGACCGAGCCGATGAAAATTTTTACTCGTGACGAGGTTCCTCATCTCTCTCCCACAAAAGAGCAAGAGGAACAGCATAATAATTGGCGGAAACGGCTTGATTTGCCTTATCTCCTGATCGAATCTGGCAGCAACGGTCATCGTTTTCCCATTCACATTCATATGGAAGCATCGACAGCCGTATCGAATGATCGATTTGATAGCTATGGTTTATCCATGGGCGGATTAATTCCTGATATTCCAGTATGATAAACGGTATGAAAATGGTATGAAAAGCAGTATAACAAATATAAAAATACCAATAAAAATAATTGATAGCCACGAAAAAGCATAGGTCTTTTTCGTGGTTTCTATATAATTAACTGTTTTTACTCAGGAATATGCAATGGTTTGTGAGGTGAACTGGGTTGCCATCGTGTAGATGGTTTAGAGAATCGAGATCTAAAAAAACGGTCTCCACAAGCCGGTTGCCATCGTGTAGATGGTTTAGAGAAAAAGCAAATGCAATTTTCTCATCGGCAGAACGGTTGCCATCGTGTAGATGGTTTAGAGAAAATGCTTGTGTATCGTTGTAAAGCTGCCTGCGGTTGCCATCGTGCAGATGGTTTAGAAACAGCTTGCATCACTCGTGCCTCGTTCTTGTTTGGTTTCCATCGTGTAGATGGTTTAGAGATCGCCTTATCCGTGACATGGTGCTCTCGATCAGGTTGCCATCGTGTAGATGGTTTAGAGATATCCATGATCGCACGGGCGACTGTTCCCACGGGTTGCCATTGTGTAGATGGTTTAGAGAACAAAGTTTTCTGAGGGCTGCCGGTTGCTCAGGGTTGCCATCGTGTAGATGGTTTAGAGATTAAGAGGAGTGCGGACGAAATCAGCGACCTTGGTTGCCATCGTGTAGATGGTTTAGAGAGCGTTGCAGATTTTTATGTAAAGAAAAGCTATGGTTGCCATCGTGTAGATGGTTTAGAGATACCATGCGGCGGCAGCGCCCGCACTTGGATGGGTTGCCATCGTGTAGATGGTTTAGAGATGGATTCACTAAGCAGAATCAGCAGCTTACAGGGTTGCCATCGTGTAGATGGTTTAGAGAATGTTTTCCCGTGTGGCCTTCATTCTTGCGGTGGTTGCCATCGTGTAGATGGTTTAGAGAACGAAGCATCGCCATCGCGGCAGGAAGGCCATGGTTGCCATCGTGTAGATGGTTTAGAGATACTCCAAGGCGTCCCTATTCCAAGGTGGCCCGGTTGCCATCGTGTAGATGGTTTAGAGAAAGAGAAATCATCGAATCGCTGAGATCACAAATGGTTGCCATCGTGTAGATGGTTTAGAGAATTAAATATCACCAGTATCCAGTTGTGATGGAGGTTGCCATCGTGTAGATGGTTTAGAGAATCTGAGGTAAAGCGACAGCGAATACTATAGCGGTTGCCATCGTGTAGATGTTTTAGAGATAGTCTAAATCGCAAAAGCAATCATTGCTGCCGGTTGCCATTATGTAGATGGTTTAGAGAATGGTATGGTCCGCCCCGTTGCAAGCTGCATCGGTTGCCATCGTGTAGATGGTTTAGAGATCAAGGTCTGTGCCAATGAATCCAGAAGAATTGGTTGCCATCGTGTAGATGGTTTAGAGATTCAGGCACTCGCCGGTATCAGTCCTGTATATGGTTGCCATCGTGTAGATGGTTTAGAGAATCGAACCCATTCTTACAGAATAGGAAAGCTGGATTGCCATCGTGTAGATGGTTTAGAGAAAAACTAGCCTTTTCTGTTTTACTTTTTGCTTGGTTTCCATCGTGTAAATGGTTTAGAGAAATTAGTGTCCGTCTCAGTAATTGGTTCACTTGATTGCCATCGTATGGTTTAGATAGGTATAATCTATCCGCGTGCGAAGCGGGTTGTGGGTTGCCATCGTGTAGATGGTTTAGAGAATTAATGTCCAAGAGGGCAGACACATGGTTGCCATCGTGTAGATGGTTTAGAGAGCAAATGACAAGATCGAACTCCGGAAAGCTTTGGTTGCCATCGTGTAGATGGTTTAGAGAGCCATGCACCCAAGCCCGTTTGGGTTGTCAACGGTTGCCATCGTGTAGATGGTTTAGAGAGATAGTATGCGGTACTTCGTATAATCCTTTTTCGGTTGCCATCGTGTAGATGGTTTAGAGATATCTAATCGGCGGCGAAAAAGGGGGCGTGGGGGTTGCCATCGTGTAGATGGTTTAGAGAATCCATGGGCCAGCATTCAATAAAATCGCGAGGGTTGCCATCGTGTAGATGGTTTAGAGAGATGCAATCAATCTTTGATCTTTCTTCTGATCGGTTGCCATCGTGTAGATGGTTTAGAGAGTTGCGTCTGTGTTTTCCCATGCCCAATCACGGTTGCCATCGTGTAGATGGTTTAGAGAAAGCATGTTGTGTGCTATGCGCCTACACCCGTGGTTGCCATCGTGTAGATGGTTTAGAGATCCTCTGGGGCTTTTGTGCGTCTGGATTCTTCGGTTGCCATCGTGTAGATGGTTTAGAGACGATAAGGCATTGTTAAGCTCATCAGGAATGGCGGTTGCCATCGTGTAGATGGTTTAGAGAATCTTCCCACGGCGTCGGGAAGCGGTATAGTGGGTTGCCATCGTGTAGATGGTTTAGAGAGTGATCGCATCGCTGTATGATGGGCACAAGACGGTTGCCATCGTGTAGATGGTTTAGAGAATACCGCCAATTCCAGCAGCGGTTGGGTTGCGGGTTGCCATCGTGTAGATGGTTTAGAGATAAAGCCATTTTTGCTTGAGCTTTGCCCATCAGGTTGCCATCGTGTAGATGGTTTAGAGACTTGTCAGCAGACCGTTTTTGCTTACGTTCGCGGTTGCCATCGTGTAGATGGTTTAGAGATTGACTATCTTCCACATAAGGTATTTCTTGGCGGTTGCCATCGTGTAGATGGTTTACAGATAAGATGATATTGAAAACGCATCCTGATTTAACTTGACATTATTCCCATATACATAGTAACATAATTATTATGATATTCATTTTTACATCCAATACGCACGGTGTCGCCAATCGCAGGCGGGTGCAACAAGTGTTGGATAGTTATGCGTACAGAATCGGGCGCGACACTTGGGAAGCGAAACTGTCTGCTGATGGAGTGGAACAGGTCCGGCTGGCGTTGCGACGTGTAGCGAGGCGCGGGTTGTCGGTATTGTGTCGCCAAGTGGAAGGGTTTTCTCGTAAACAGGTGAATATTGCTTTTGTTATTGGCGGACGGGGAGATTACGGACCTGGATATGCTTTTCCGGTACGTCGCCAAGCGATCCGCGAGAAGCGGTACAATTTTCCAGAGTCGCGGCGGATTCGATATATCGAACGGTTGGCAAGGCTGTCTGGATATGCGCATGATTTGGGAAAAAATACACGCATGTTTCAGGAGAAGTTACGCACCCAAGCAAAGGTGTCAGACCCTATTCGTCATGAAGCCATTTCGGTGTTGCTCATGAGGAAGCAGGGGGGAATACATGGAGAGACGTTAGCTTCTGTTATTGATGAGGACTGGAGACGATCCGTCCACAAAACGGAGTCCGTTCAGGAATGGGTGGTAGCTTCCCATCATCGAATGCCAGAAGCCCCTAGCAGCTTGGGATATTCAGGTTGCGGGATCGGTAATGAATTAAAAAATGGTGTTCATTATCACAAGGGAAAAGAATTACCAGACAGCATCAAGGAGACTTGTTCCGATGCGGATCACCAGATGGTTATTCCGAATCTCACCGTAACGGATGCTCCAGAAATAGATCCGGTGTTCTCCGCGTTTTATGCGAGAACTGCATTGATTATGGCTGACCATTGGGTTTCTGGATTGTCCTTGGAGGAATGCGCTGACAGATCCGCATTGAAAGCGAAGGTTCTGCGTATCTTGAATCGTCCTTCTGCCACGGCATCCATTGCCAATTCCACACAACGCCAAAATTTAGAGAATCACCTGCAGGCAGTCGGCATGATGTCTGGAGTTTTTGCGCGTTTCTTGTTGTCTGATCGCTTGCGTCGGGTGCTGCCAACGACTGAAGATGCGCTATCTGGTATTGCGGGTACCGATGGCCGGTTTGCATGGCAGTCTCGTGCGGTGGATTTCCTTCGGGAGAAAAACCCAGAAGGGTCGCCTTGCCTGATTTGGTTACACGCAGCGACCGGCAGCGGAAAAACATTGGCTTGTGCCAGTTTGTGTGATGTTCTTGGCGGGGCATCTGGGGCTAGGGCTACTGTAACCACCGGATTACGCACACTCACGTTACAAACAGGGGAAGTCTATAAGCGGCAGGTTCACTTGAGGGCTGACCAATTAAGTGTGGTTATCGGAGACCGGGTTATTCAGGATATTCATCGTAAATCGAACCAGACGAACAGCACGATACTCCCTGATGAAGATGCTCATGAGCGGATCTTGTATGAGATGGACCACGAAGATTCCTGGCATGATCTTCCTGCTTGGTTATCAGACCTTTTTGATGGACCGGGAGAACAAAATTTCCTGACCGCGCCTGTGCTTGTCTGCACCCTCGATCAAATCATCCGTGCGGTGGATATGCAGCGCACAGGATACCTTCTCCCCATGTTACGCCTGATGTCTGCGCCCATCGTTCTGGATGAAGTGGATAGCTATGATATTCACGATATTTACGTTATCCAGCGATTGTTTTTTTTCGCTGGGATGATTGGGCAGAGCATTATTGCGTCTTCTGCAACGCCCTACCCAGCCATGTCGTATCATCTTTCCAAAGCATGGCGGGACGGCATGGCGATGCGGTCCAAGTCGCTGAATCTTGCTGATAAAACGACTCCTGTAGGATGGCTTAGTCATATTCCAGACAGTTTCGCTTGGATAGATTGGGATGGCGGGAAAGATGGGTTTCTCTCTAGGCAGTCCGATTGCGCTCGTATCCAGAAAAACGAGGACGACCGATCTCTTGCGCACCTTCAAGTCGATTATGTGGAGGCAGTGGATGGAGAAGCCGCACAGCGTCAGATCATCCTTGATGGCATGAAGAAATTGCATAACCGAACCTCTTTTATGGATAACGATAGTGGGTTACAGGTTTCTGCCGGGATGATACGGTTTGCACGGGTGCGTCATGTCAACAGTTTCGCTAAATGGTTGGCAGGTTGCTCGGATCCTGACATAGGATGGGTCATCGTTCCTTATCACTCGCGAAACACATTGATAGGGCGCACCTTGCTGGAACGTGAACTGGATGTTCTTTTAAGCAGAACAGAAGGGAACGATGGACTGTTACAGCACCACTTGTTTCGTGAAAAGATACGACAATACAAAGACATGGGAAAAACATCCGTGTCTTTGGTGGTTGTCTGCTCGCCGGTGGAAGAAGTCGGGCGGGATCACGATTTTGATTGGGCAATCATTGATCCGTCCAGTACCCGTAGTGTCATTCAATGTATGGGGCGCGTATTGCGACATCGGCGGTCAGATCCTTCTTTGTCTGCCGTAACCAGAGTGTCATTGCTTCGAAAGCCGTATTGCCGTTTCACGAAAACCAGTCAAGGCATTCTCTATCATCGCCCAGGTTTCGAGACGCCTGAAAATACCGGACAATTTGCCAGACACCAACACGATTTGCAGAGTTTGTTGGAAAACCGCCGTATTCCACAACCCTCTTGGTGTTTAATTCCGGATTTACCATTGCCAGATATGGAAAACAGGGTAATGGATGAGATGCTGGGGAAGCACGGAAAGTATCTTTCGGATGCAGAATATGCAGCCACCATGACGGCAGGGTTATTTACCAAGCATCCGTTCCGATTGGGCAAAACGGAGAAAATGTGGTGGATCAGTGATCGCTTTGGCAAAAGAAAATTCAGTGATATGCAGGATATACAGGATGTTTCAGGGAAATTTGTTCTCCGCACTGACGAATATTTACGTCCAGAGCAGGATATTTTTTCCGGACGTCCGTTTTGGGATGCTTGTGAATCACTTTGTTATGAATGGTATGATCGTGATATGGATAAACGATTTTTGAAACAGTTTCTACGATTCTCTGTTCCTGAAAACGATACGCGATGGGATGTGTATCCGTGGTATGGGCTAGTTCAGAAAGATTAAGTCAACAGCTCTTTCCTTTAGAATGAAGCTGTTGATCAGTGGAAAACGGAGACAAGAATTATTTCAAATGATAAGTTGATCCTTGACAAGAATTTGATTTTTGGGTAGCTTTTTTTGTACGGGAATCATTCAAAAATCGGAGCCGTTACTGTTTGACGGCAATGAGTATTGAAATGGTTCATCAGCATAGGGTATTATATTTTTCGCGGGATGGTAGAATGGTGCTATGCCAGCCTCATACGCTGGAGAGGTCCGGTTCGATTCCGGCTCCCGCTACCAATTTCGGGCGCGTAGCTCAATGGCAGAGCAGGTGCCTCTAAAGCACACGGCTACGGGTTCGAATCCCGTTACGCCCTCCACATTCTTGCTGTTTCATCTTATTGTTGTGCGAGAAATATCGTCATTCATGCCGGTGAGAGATAGATAGCGCCCACTCCCGCATATCCTTGTTGCAAAGATATTTTGATTGATGTAGACTTTCATATATGAAGCGTACAGTATCACTTAAGTTAGCACCCACGCAAGAGCAAAACGGAAAACTT
>JABEBX010000618.1_pt1 | contig 13084 bp, 7 predicted proteins | sample 7245971 | NCBI WGS metagenome assembly JABEBX01 (sample SAMN14506365, study PRJNA622280) | hot springs metagenome | biome: hot spring [ENVO:00000051]|acidic hot spring [ENVO:00002120]; feature: spring [ENVO:00000027]|sediment [ENVO:00002007]; material: sediment environment [ENVO:01001048]... | reverse complement strand
CCATTACCAGATGAGCCGCGTGTGCTGTGGTTTCGTCCCGGCATTTGGGTCGGCGCGGCCACTGCGGCATTCCTATCGGTCATTTTTGTCCTGGGAGAGTGGGCGCTGGATGGATTGTACTGGATCATGCGCCATGGCCCAGGACACATGGTAAATCCAACTGCGCATTGGTTTGCCCTTGGAGCAGCCTTTTTACCATTCATCTACTATTCTTATGCCATCGCCTATTATTACGGAATACCAAAAAGATTGTTGGTCTTTCGGTATGTGGTGTTGCCGTTTATTGCTGTAGCGATCATCGGCATTATAGTGGCTATTGGGTTTGGTCAATACCATCGGTACGAAATCGCCGCCGCGCATCGCCCGGTATCCGTTCACAAACCTATTGCCAGCACCCCTACGCCGACCAGCGGGCTGCCGGTATACCAGCGGCCAGCCTGGGTCATGGCACATAGAGATTCTATCGTGCAGCGCGCTGACACTCATTGCCGGATGGGAATGCCGCTTGCTGCACCCTGGCAATCGGGTAGCGTGATTTCCGCAACGATAGTGGGCTCCGTACCCAGGCCGCAGGCATTGCAGTATGCCATGGAGAACCAACAAAATTTGCATGGGACACTGGACCCACGCTACCTATCCAATCCGCGTGTGATCGTTCATCCATCGGGTACGCCAGACGGCACAACAGAGCTGGCCATTGTGCCGATGGGAATGTTCGTCATGCATGGCGAGATCGTGCGCATTGCGGCTTTTCGCGCCTCGCATCGAATGCCATGCGCCTTCATCCCCAACCGGATTGTGAATAGCGATGGCGCGTCTCATGCAGCATTGCTGGCCTCTTACGCTAAATCCATTGCTCGTCGCGTGTTGGTAAACTGGCATGGGGATTCCCGATTAAGTGCCCCGGTTTCAGCGCGACTCACCATGAATTCTGACGGAGAGGTGTTAGAGAATCCAGTGATCTATTCGTCTGTCCATCATGCATATCTGGATTCTGAAATAGAAAAGGCGATCCAGAAATCCAGCCCATTTACACCGCCTGCCGGGCTACCATACCGGGACTATCGCGTTGTCATTATTCACTTTCATCATCGTTCCTGACTGATAACAAAATTCGTATAAGGAGTAGCGCATCATGGATATGAACATATTGAATAACAGAAAAGAATGCTGGCGTTTTGGGTGTTAAATAGATTTAACTCTTAAGGATCGTGGGATCAACACTGGAAGTCATGTCCTATGTCATTTTGGATTTTGATTGATCGACGGCTTTATGGATGGCGTTACTGGGCATAAGATCAAACCCTGCATAGACTTTCAACGCAGACGGGCGACCCGGCCTATCCGATTTCCTAATGGGCTTTCATCAGACCGCAACCAAGAGGGTCATTATGCCGCGTTAAAAAGCTTTTTTATCAGAGATTAGACAGCACGGACGATACGCAAATTTCAAGGAGATAACCATGCGCCGTTGGATTTTTGGCATACTTTTAGGTAGTCTGTCGATCTTCTGCATTGCAACTGGTCATGCCAACGATTCCGACCGCACCGTATTCCATTTGCCGCCAGCGCAGCCTTGGAATCCAGTCCACCTGACCGCCAACCAAAGTTCGTTTCTGGAGGGACGCGCATTAACCGGGCACAAACTTCTGGAAGCCCTCAAAATCGGCGGACAGGCAGGGAACATCCAAGCCCTCCGGGAAACAGCCATCTACTACTCCCAGATAAAGGACTATCAAAAATCGGTGCGTTGGTGGCGCATGGGTGCCCAAAAGGGCGATCCGTACTCCGAATACGAGATGGGCTACTTCCTGCTCGCAGGCCCCGATGTACCACACAACCGGGAAAAGGCCATCTTCTGGCTCAAAAAATCTGCTGCGGGCAACAGCATCCACGGAAGAGACCTTCTGGCATCCGTTTATCTCTCCGAGCCCGGCAAAGAAGCGTTGGCCGTCGAGGAGTGGCGTAAGGCCGCGCAAGCTGGTAGTGCCTGGTCTGCACAGCAGATTGCCAAAGGCTACCAAAAGGGCCTGTACGGATTGCCAAAGGATCCGGCAAAATACCAAAAATGGGAGCACATCCGGAACAAACTGCAGTTGGCCAGTATCGATCATGGCCCAAACTTGTTTCAGGCTTACCTTCGGGAAAAACGCATATTCGACTACTACGCGCAACATGGCACCCTTCCGGCCAAAACGCCAGCTACGGCACCCAAGCCCACGTTTTACCAAAACCTCTACGGCGCGCTTTTTTACCTCTTTTTCTTTGGGTGCGTTGTGCTCATTACCATAGGCATGTTCTACCAGAAAAAAAGGACCAGAGCATTGCCCCAGGGAACCTCACCGTTTTACTGGCTATTGGCTACCATTTTTGCCTTTGGGTTCTCGGCTATAGGTTGGATATGGCTTATTTTTGTCCCCTACGGGGATACTCTTTATTACGTTCTGATGGGCGTTTTCTATGGAATACAATCCATCCTCGCGTATCAGGTATGGCGACTGTCCAAGTCTGGAGACACTCAGAAAACGGAAAATATCGTACACCAAGCCTGAACGAAGGCAGGTATCCAACGGCAGTTATCAAAACCAACCTTTTCTGAACTCTGGGTTTCTGGACGCCGCCAGCCACTTTTGGGGTCCGTCTGTGTCCAGGAACCTATCCAGATATCAACGTACAGTAAACGGTACCGTCTAATCCGCCCAACGTCCGGTTACGCTGCGTACCCGCCGATGAGGTCACCAGCGGGATCGTCCGACTTGGCCAAGCTGGTCTGCGCTGAAAAGAAGCGGTGCTCGGTCGATTACCTCTGCAAAAGAATTCGGTGAGCAAACATTATTACAATGGCTCAGGCGTCCAGGGTGGCGCCAACAGGGGCCATGATCAAACTATATTTTTGAAATGAGGCTACATTTATTGAAAAAACAATGGGTTGATATGTGCCCAGGATCAAACTCTATTACCTGCGAACACCTACCTGAAAGCGAAGGCGGCCTTTTACTACTACGAAGAACACAACGAACTGCCGTCCCCAAAGGGTCCGGTTGCCAAAGCTGAGGATACTTATGCCCATGCAATAAAGTGGATTGAATACAGTGTCACACATATATTGTTCCTGCTGATTCTCGTCGGGCTTTTCTTTCAAAGGAGACTCACAAGGCAGTATCCGCAGGGTTCTTCTCCGCTATTCTGGGCTTTGGCCCTGGCATTTTCGGGGTATTCTGCGCTGATTTATTTGCTGATGGCTTGGGTATCCCAGAGTACAGTGGTGTTTTACCCTCTCTTTTATTTCGTGTATTACGCCATATACTTCTGGCTGGCCTTTGGCATATATCGCGTGTGCAGAAAGCGTGGCCTGTCAAAATAGATGGGTCGGGGAGCTTGGCAGAGTGGTCGAATGCGCCGGCCTTGAAAATAGGAGGTTGGATTTCCCGATCCGTGGGTTCGAATCCCACAGCTCCCGCCAATGCGTAATAAGGCAAGGCGGGCTCCTCAACCGATGAAACGGTATTATCTTAGCACAATGAACGGCAGCTTTCGCTGCCAAGCTGTCGTTCGTATTTGACGGTCTAATGCGTGACAGGCACCCGATACAAGGAGCGGATTCGTAAGACCGAGCCTCTTGCTCAACCATATTTTGCATGCAACAGGCGATTCTCCCGCTACCCGCCCATAGTCTCTGGTCAACCTCAGAATGCATATAGCCTCAAAAACTTGCATGCAGTGGAATAGGTACCAGCTATAACTGGTGCTGGCTGCCGCTACCGCGTTCGATTTGCCACCATTGCTGGATACCGATGTCCACCAATGACTGAAGTGGTGCCCACTTATGGCCTAATGCTTCATCCGGGAATCGGGCTCATCCTCCGCCAAATCCTCCGTGTTCTCATTCAGAATAATCGCAGATATCCCGCTGGCTATGAGCGCGTCATATATCATGGTGATCGTGTGAGGTCGGTCAAACTCCCAATCCTCATAGTCAATGCCAAAGGACTCGTGGCGCCCTTTGGCATTGTTGAGTCTTACTGTGATGGTGTCTTCTGCCTCCACGATATAGGAGATCAACCGCTTACTACCCAGCTTGAGGGTCGCGATCTGAATGGCCTCCATCAGATAATCGTAGGCTTCCTGAGCGTCTTCGCTCGCAGGTATGGCCTCAACGGACATGTTTTCATCATCTGGCGGTGTAAACGCATCAAAGAGCAGCATGGGTGGCGCCCCCATGATTGTACCCTTGAAAACCTTTTTCGACACAGTTTCGTTGAACGCGATGAATAACGCTTCATTGAATGCGTCCCAGTGCAGACAATCTTCTCGCGAAGAGGGCGATTGGACCACCCCCAGAATGGTCTGAACGGGCGGCTCGTCGTTGGTGTCCGGCGTTCCCCAAAAATGCGGAGAAAGCGGCTTCCCCTCTGGGATTTGTTGGTGTGCTTCCCATATTGCAATAGCGCCAGCATAGCCATAGCAGTCCAGGTTGATGGAAGCAGGATGAATAAAAATCCTGGCTTCATCGCAAACAAGCCCTGACTGGAGCACTGCGTCTTCCAATGATTTGACTTGCGCACGGGAAAGGGTGAGCGGCTTTCCGGTAGAAAGAGGGATGGAAAAGAGATGACTATCCGGTTTTCCGTCATCTACCCGGAGCGTGGCATGCTTGATTGCCATGTACGTAAAGGTATCTGCAAGATCCAGCGACTTTTCCGCAAGCCGCCGCTGTATAGTGGCAATAGCCTCGTATTCCTTTCTTTTCAACAGGGCGCGAACGGCCATGGCGCACGCATCTTCCACGTCCTCCTTCTCTCCGGTGAGATGGGTGAGCGACAGGACGATTTGGTCCACCGCGTCCTCTCCTGTGGCAAAGATGGATGGAAAGATGGAGCGTGGCATGGCTATGGTACCTCCTGAAAAGATGCTGAAAGCGTAGCGCAAAGAGGACGGATTGTCAGCGAACAACACCATCTGGGTAACGCAGAGTCTCCGCCGCTAACCCTGCACATGTTATGATACGCTGGCAAAATCAACCAAAGGAGGCGACATTGGAACTGGATCACAAGGCCCGTGAGGCCATAGAGGACATCATCAACCGCCGGGAGGGCATCAATTCCATTCAGGCCCAGCTCAAAGAGGATATCAAGGCGATTGCAGAATACCTCGCAGTGAAACCCGCGCAGGTGGCGCGGATTATCAGTCTGGTAGAACGGGAGCGGGCCAAGGGTGACGTGCTGGAGGCTGAGCGGGGGGTAATTGATGCTGCGGAATCCATGGTCCCCGTGAAAACTGTGGATGAAGAAGTCGTGAGCTGAGACGCATTGTGGCCTTTGAGGACAACGCCTTCAAGGGCCAGGTGAGGTATCTCTCAGGTGGCCACCATTCTTTTCAGCCGGATATGCAATCTAGCGCCAGCTATATCCGGCACCTGCTGCGACCACCGTATTCGCCGCCCCACCATTGCTTCCCACGGTGACACCCCCGGTCCAATGGTGATTGAAACGGTGCTGATAACTGAACGCGAAGGAAGCCTGCCCGTTATAATCGGCAACGCCGCTGGCTACGGTGTTTACACCGCGTCCCGCCGCCGCCTGAGCAGCCGCCTCACCCAAAGACGCATCCACCGATCCCACTTTGTCAGCCTCTGCGTTCGCGTAAGTTTCCAATCCGTGCAATCCCGCATCAAACTGCTGGAGATTGACCGCATCATGAGGTTCCGTTGCCGCTGCCACGTTGGTGATTTGCCGATCCAGGCCGGTAGCGGCATTGCCTACGCTGACCGAGTTAGAACGATTGGCCACCGATCCCTGACCCAGGGCCACCGAGTTGCTCCCATTGGCCGCCGCATTTTCACCCAGGGCGGTACTGTTGGGGGCCAAGGCTTGCGCATGGTCGCCTAGCGCTGTAGTAGAGTACCCATTGGCTACCGCATTGGGGCCGATGGCGGTAGCCGCCTGACCGTTGGCGATGCTGCCCGCGCCGTAGGCCGTGGCATCCTGCCCACTGGCATGAGACCCCGTTCCTTCGGCCATGGCGTTTTTGCCGGATACCGTGGTTCCTCTGCCACAAACAATATCCCCCGAGCCATTCCCTGTGCGATGGCAGGTGAGCGTGAACAGGTTATTGCTGTGCGCATTAGCGGCTTGCAACGCCTGGCCACTATCGACGGCTGCAACTTGGCCGGCATAGCCTTCGGCATTGTACTGTGCGCGATTGGCATCGGCCTGCGCACCCTGTTCGGCCTCATACACATCGTTTCCGTTGGCCGCCGTTGTCGATCCGGCTGCGATGGTTCCATTGGCGACATTCGAGATCGTCACCGGTCCGGTCATGGCCGTTCCGGCGCTGGCCGTATCGGTCGGGGTAGTGCTGGTGGCTCCGGTCGGGGTGGTGTAATGCAACACGCCCTGGCTGGATTGCGTCACCTGTAGATTGTTGATGGCCTGGTTGGTCGCAAAAAGTTCACTGCCGTTGACCGCTTGCGTGCTCGCCGAGGATATCTGTCCTGCAGCCACATTGGCGATCAGGCGGGTTATGCCGCCCGAAGCAGACCCAACACTGACTTCGCCAGATGGCGACCCCCCAGCCAGTGAATAGCTTTGACCCCGGATAGTTTCCGTGTCGCCCTGTCCGGTTTGTGTCGTATTGGCCGTGCTATCCGACCCCAATGCTACCGAGTCAGCGAGGCTTGCCTGAGACTTCGTGCCAAGGGCTTCGGATTCATTGCCTGTAGCCGAGGCGTCGTATCCGTAAGCTTCGGAGTTCTGGCCGGTCGCAGTGGCTCCTGATCCCACTGCCGTGGATGGATCGAGAGCGAGAGAGGTTTGTCCCGCCGTGGCGTCTGAGCCAATGGCCACACTTCCGTTTCCGGATGATCTGGCATATTCGCCTTCGGCAAGATTCCCATTGCCCGTCGTCACCGTACCGCCTCCTATGGCGGTATTGTGGGAACCGGAATACACAGAGCCGCCTATGGCTGTGTCGTAGCTCGAAACCGGCATACTGCCGGACCCGGAACCCAAACCGGAAGTAGATCCCGTCCCCAATGCCGTGCTGTTTCCGTTCGCCTGACTATAACTGCCTATCGCCGTTCCGGTACCCCCGTCTATGGATGACCCATCGTAGAACACCGTGGCACCGTCCCCCAGAGCCGTGGCCTCCGGGTTGTTTTGAATACCTCCTGTACCCGATGTGCCCGAACCGCTGGATGCCGCCACAGAAGTCCCACCGACACTGCCTTTTGTCAAAGTTGAAGAGGAATAGGGCAGTTGTCCATTGATGTTGGTGTCTCCATATCCATTAGCCGTGGTGTCACCGCCAATGGCTACATCACCTTGCCCCACTGCGCTGGCACCATTGCCCACCGCAACATCGTTGGCCGGTGAATACTCCACAATTGCGCAGGCAGAGTTTGCCCAGATACCAATCAGTAGCGCCGAGGAGATAGCGGCGGCCAAGGTTGTTTTCTGCATTTCATGCTCCAGATAGTGGTCCTATCTGGTAATGGCCACCAGGTACCTGTTTGTGCTGCCGGTCAGATCCACTAATTGGTGATGCGCGGGCTGTACCTGTATCTGAAAACAGCGATGGGATGAGCGACCGATTGCACCTGCGACCGGCCGAACGGTCCCCAGTACCTGGAGTCGAAGGAGAACCGAGGATCTCCTGCACCGTAGGCCCAGTATTGACCGGTCTTCAATGTGATCGTCCCCCGCCACTGTGGCAGGATGATTTGCGGCTTGCTGGTGGTGAACGGCAACGGCCTGCTATCCGGCAATGGCGCGCCATTGATCGTCACGCCATGACGGTCCTCATGAACCACATCCCCCGGGCCTGCAGCAATGGTTTTGATATACGGCGTGCCGCCACCCGCGCATGCATTGGCCACCTGATCGTGACCCAGCCAGGAATAATCAAACCCTGCGGGTAACTTTGGACAGAGAGTAACGATCTCGCCGACAGACAGGGGTTCGCCGAGTTTGTACGACTGAACGGACCATAATCCCATCGGCTCGCTGGGGGACAAGTTCAGCCGCCAGTCTCCGTTATTCCAGGCGATAACAGCGCTGGCAATGATGGCGCCGGTGATTGCAACGGGTATCATTTGCCGCCATTGCGGACGGCGGCGAATGGCGACCAGCCGACTAAGCGTTAGCAAACGGATCTTCATATTCCTCTCCCTCATCATCAGGGGACATCTCTTCACCAGATGGCATCTCCTCACTTTCCGTCTCAGGCGGTACAGGCCTTTCATCCTCTGCGCATTGCGCCATAATTTGCGCGGGATCCGGCAGGTCTTTATCTTCCGGCAAGGGATCCATCGGGATAACCATGTTCGTGGGGGTGGGTGGTAAAGTCTCGCCGGACTCACCAGCTTTAATGGGTGGCAGAGTCCCCGATGGCCGAACAACCTGCGCTGCAGTCTTTTCCACGGGTGTAAAAGACTTGGCTGGCGGCGGGATCGCACTGCGCTTACTCAGGTTCTGGTCGGTGTAATAGATGATCTTTTGGCAATAGATCGGTGCGTGGCCAGACACAAAGACAATTTCATCGGATGCCGGCATACGCATCAGCTCTTCGGGGGTCAGCAGCGCTCTGGCAGATATCTGCTCATTCGTATTGACGTGCTGTAGGAGTACCGACAAACGCCCACCGGAATACTGTCGCTGTGTATGCTTCGCCGTGAAGTTGCCGATGGTCTCGGAAAGTTCTTTCGCCGAGTCGATCCGATTGGGCGTATAGGCGACGCGGATGTGGCAGTTATCGGTAATGGCCTCATCCTTGGTATATTCTGCATAGAGCTGGCTTTTGCTCTGGATGATCAACAACGCCTTGAGTCCATAGCCCGCGATAAAGGCCAGTGCTTTCTGAAACACATCCAGTTTGCCCAGACTGGGAAACTCATCGATGAGTAACAGAAGCCTGTGCGGGTGGATGCTATGACCCTGACCGCTTTCGTCGAAAGCCATTTCTTCGGTCAGGCGCCGTACCGTCTGATTCAGCAGCAAGCGCGTCAACGGCTTCAGGCGGTCCGCATCTGTTGGCGGATTGACCATATAGAAAGAAGTCTTGCGGGTGCAGGGCTTTCCGTCCACATCGGGGCCACCCATGAGGCTCTCAATGGTAAAGTCAGAATAGGAAGTATTTCTGGCGACCAACGGGTCCCGGTAGATGGACAAGAAGCTCATGGCCGTGGACAGCACACCAGACGCCTCATTGCCCGCCTTGTTCAGATAGCTTTGTGCTGCCTCGCCGGCCGCCTTCCACCCGAATAGCCGCCATTCGTCCGTTTCCTCACCATTTTCTTGCATTTCGTGCGCCGTATCACGCACGTAGGTCATGACAGCGGCAAAGCCGTCTAACATTTTTGTCTCGTCGCCCTCTTCGCGCGCGTCGGCCTTCTCTTGCTCAATGCGCTCGGCAATTCTGCGGATTGGTCCGCCGTCCGACAAAATGGCTTGTACCGTTGCCAGACAGCGCTTGGTTTGCAGCGTCTTGCCATCCAGTTCTTTGGTGAGTTTCACAAAGATCACGACTCCGGTCATGAGGTCAAAACCGGTCTTGGCCCAGTGGTCGCTGAGCCCCTTTCCGTCGGGATCCACGATCATTGTCGAGATATTCATCACGTCCTTGACTAGGTTATGATCGAGCCGGATTTCGTCCAGCGGGTTGAAATGCGCTGAGTCTAGGTCCCACGGCGCAAAGCGAATGCAGCGTTGACCTAGGATTTTCTCGCGGAACCCGGAGGTGAGATGCCAGTTTTCGCCCTTGATATCGTAGACAAAGACACTCTGCAGCCAGGACAGGAGGGTAGGGATTACAATGCCCACGCCCTTGCCGGAACGGGTCGGCGCATACACCAGAATATGCTCTGGCCCATTGTGACGAAGATAATAAACGGCCTTGTTCAGCATGGTATACGCGCCGAACAGGACGCCACCCGCATTCTTCTCGTTGGGCAACAAGTCCGTCGCATGCACTTCCGTGTCGTCACAAAAATGTGCGGATCCATGCATGTCATTCTGGACGCCATCCAGTTTGCGCGTGCGCCGGTAGGCGTAGGCAATCGGAAGGATCAGAGCCAGCAATCCACCGACACCCATCATGACGTGCGCCACCATGAATACATGGGGCACGGGACCCGTCAGTCCGATGTCGTACTTCCAGCTCCAAATCATGATGTCGAACGGCATGTAGACGTGGGGCATCCCTAATGTCGCCCCCAGCGCCGACGAATATTGAAAGGCGTAAGCCGCATATTCGGTGGCGGTCCAGGTCGCCAAAAAACAGATGATGATAAACATCCCCAGCGCGGGCCATACGATACGGGTCATATCGCCTTGCGCTTTGGCAATCTGGTAAATCTTATGCGGCTCTACTGCCATGGCACTCTCCGATAAATAAAGTCTGTCCCCTATGAATGGCCATCGGAGACCTGTTTTGGGCGCCTGCCGACCACAAAAAACCCCGCACTGGGCGGGGATGGTAACGAAGCATTGGTGAGAGCATTTACCGCTCCAAACCAACTTCCTTCTGCGTACGGGTACGGATCACTGCCCGCTCCTGCGATTTGTCGCGCTCCTGAGCTTTCCGTTCGATCTCCTTTTTCGATTCGATCTTCTTTTCCGTAGCTTTTTTCTCCTGCGCCTGCTGATCCTCATTACGGATAGTGAGGCGCTTTTGGTCCTGCACTTGAGCCTGATCGCCAGAATCCAGCGGCTTTAGCTCCGGGGACTCGCTACGGCGATGATCTTCTATACTTTCGGTCACGCCCTGCAACTGCCCAAAGGGCGCATGTCCATGCAGCGCTGCGATAGCCTCCTCGGCCTGTTCCCTGCTGGTATAGGGGTTATGAATGGGATTGGATTGCTGTATCGGCGCATCCTCCTGGATGTTGGGCATCACCCGCGATGCGCTGATTTTGTGACCGCCATGAAATTCCTGGGTGTAGTCGCGCACCACCGCATAGCCTTTTATCGTGCCGCCCGGGTGGTCTTTCTTGGGATTATCGGACACAAACCGACTTCCATCCTTCACGACGATGGCTGCGACACGATCCTTGCTGGTCATACCCACGGGCAATATCTCGGCGTGCAACGCATACCGGGCTGGCGATGTGATTTTTTCTTTCTCATCAGCAATCTGCTCCGGCGTCTCCCTTTGAACGGCAGGGACCGCCTTCACCGGTCCTGCCTCATGTCCTGGCGTCAGCAACGCCTTGTCTGCTTCTGGTGCCCGTTCACGACGCAATTCCAATTGCCGATCACTGGTGATCACCGCGGCAACCCCCTGGCGATTGAGCCCGTTTTCATCAGCCAACCCTTCGGAGATCAGTGTGTGCTTTTCCAGGGGCTGCAATTCCGCAAAAGGTTTCTGGCTCACCTGGTGGATTGCGTGATGGCCGGCACTGGAGAGCACACTCAGGTCCGCCTTCGCCGCGGCATAATCTGCTGGTGGAATAGCGACATGGCCGTTCTCCACTGGATAGCCTTGCTCTGCCGCAGCGGCGCCGATATGCGGGCTGGCCTTAAGGGGCCTGTTGGCCACATCAATCGTAAAACTGTTGCGATTGGTGGTTTGCGTTTTTGGTGTGCCGTTGTCGTGCATCACCGGATTCCCGTCTTTATCCATGACGGGGATCGTCACCAGTTCCTTGCCCACATGCTTGAGCCGGATCAGATCGCCCCTTGATGCCGCAGAATCCTCCATCGCCTTTTCCAGCCCCACGCCCCAGGTAACGTGCTCCTTGCCATAGGCATCCTGTGTCTTCACGTAGTAGCTTTTGGTGTTGCCCTCCTTGAACTGGTAGGGGGCGGCACCATGATCCAGCAACTTGCGGGGTGCGTCTTTGTTCACCACGGGCTCAGTAGCTGTTGATGGGGTGACGCGCTCTGCATCAGACGCATTGCCCACGTCAGGTACCGCCTTATCCTGTGCAGGCGTAGCCCGCTCCTGTACCGCTTCCTTCCCGGAAAACCCGTTACTGGGGGTGATGTCCGGTTCGTCTTCGACAATACCCATTGCCGCTTTGTCGCGGGAATGCTGCCAGACCTCCATAAGGTCCTTGTTCTTGATGGGAATGCCCAACCGCCCGGCGATTCGTGCTGTATCCTGCTGGAACTGCTCATCGCCCGTAATCGTCAGCGGAGTGCCCTTTTTGAAGCGCTCCTGGGCCAACAACAAGGCGGTCTCAATGCTCTTGCTGCTGGTCTCCTTCATTTCAATGCGGGATCCCTTGTCTTCAAAGAGTTCCGTGCCATCCGACTTGCGATGGTAATGCACCGAGTCGGCGTCCTTGTCATATTCCGACTGGATATCATCGAACATGGACAGCTTGCGATGTCCGGGATCCACCGGTTCGCCTTCAAAACCGTTCACCTTGCTGAGTTCTTCGCCCCGGTGTCTGCGGGCATCCATCTCCACCAGCATGGTCGCTGCCAGTGCTTCGCCGGCATGGGATTTCTCCGTAAGAAAACCCTCCCATGTGGGCACACCATGTGCTGCCAGGTCGGCGGCATGCTCTTCGGTCTGCTGCTGGATCAGCGGCTCCATGTGCCGCGACTGTTCCATCGCCATCAGGGATGGCCACGCGCCAGCCGGCGCGCCATCCTTCTCAAAGGCGGCTTCAATGTCGGCACGCTTGCCCGCAAATTCTTTGAGCGCATCGGCGCGCTCATGGCGGTGACGTTGCGCGATTTGTTCCATGCCCATCTGTGATTTGGTAATAGCGGCATCCCGTGCCGTTTTGAATTCGGCCAGCAGAGACTCGCGGGTGGCTTTCTGATCGGTGCTCATGAAGTGACTCCTCTATGCAGTGACAATGCCCACTTGGTAATGGCCATCGGGAACCTGTTTGCGATTCCCGATGGGGTATTACCTCAGCGCTCCATGCCTTTGGTCTGAGTCGCTTTTTTGGGGGACCTGGCCGGTTTGGGTTTCTCCGGTTCCGCCGCGGCCCGCTCCTGCACAGGCTCACGGGGTTTCAGGGCATCCCGGGAGACGTTCAGCGTCTCACTGACGAACTGGGACGTTTTGGCATTGGGCATCGCTGCCAGATCTTCATTTTCACGAACAATGCCGCCACGCCCCTTGAGGT
>JABEBX010001892.1_pt1 | contig 13088 bp, 15 predicted proteins | sample 7245971 | NCBI WGS metagenome assembly JABEBX01 (sample SAMN14506365, study PRJNA622280) | hot springs metagenome | biome: hot spring [ENVO:00000051]|acidic hot spring [ENVO:00002120]; feature: spring [ENVO:00000027]|sediment [ENVO:00002007]; material: sediment environment [ENVO:01001048]... | reverse complement strand
GTATTTTTCTTTCACAGGTTTTTCCTGTATGTTGTCTGCGACTTCTTCCATCTTTTTATTATATCATCGATATGGGTTCTTGTCAAGGAAAAACTTGCACTATGTAATAAAAAGATGTAGAATGCTATTTTCATCACCAACCAAATGGTTAGTTACCATTATGGATGGAGTATTGATAGCTTAAAAGGGGATAAAAAATCATAACGGGCTACTTTTTTCTTTAAAAGAGGGCTACAAACAGTTCTCTTTTGGATGTAGGGTTGGACCGGTTTTAGATCCTGCATGGGTTATTCATGATATTGCACACGTTGTTGAGTTAAACGGGGACTTTAACCGTAGAGCAAAACATGGATACCTACAGTTTACCGTGCCACACGAAACCATCCACGGAGAATATGTGCCAAGTCCTAAAGACTGGACTGCTATAAGGAGAGAAATCAGAACATTAAAGATCCAATCGGTTTTAAGTGAACTTATCGAGGTAGATTTTGACGTAGAGAGCAATTTGCTCCCCATGAAATTTATGTATGATTGGTGTCTCGTTCCTGGTGACACGGAAGAATGTGTTTTACGCACAATGAGAGAATACTACGCGAGTATTACTGAACCGGATAAAAAAGATGTTCTTGATAAACTTGAAAAATGGCTAGACCAGACCGAAAGCAGACTAATGAAAATTAAAATCACTGCAGACAACGATTCACTGAAAGGAAATGCAAGACGTATTAACGGAACATGGACTTCTGTAGACTCAATTAGCGAGTGGAGAAAGCAAAACTTTCTAACTGATGAAAAATCACAAGAAAAAGATAACCGATCAGATACTATACAACAAATCAAAAACCCGTTCGAATGTGCATAATATGCACTTTGCTTTATCTATATTTACGTTGACCTGCAGGAAAAAATTCTTCCTGCAGATCTGCAACAGTGGCACTGCCACGGTGGCTATTTATCTGAAATTTCAGTGACTCCTTGTGCATTCCATGTACCAAGCGTACCGCCAACTTGGAAAGGAACCCCTGCGGCAGCGTTCGGCGCGGATACCAGACCTTTTTCCGCCATCTTGAGCGCCAGATAGTAACGCACCGACTCGTGCGGAGTAAGCCCAAACGCTCTCAAAGAAATTAGTTCACGCATTCTGTCATCACGCGGGAGAATCAACAATTTAAGATCGTTCAGCAAAACCCCGTACAGACCCAGAAAGTCGCTCAAATGCTGTTTACATAACTCCACAACGTCATGGATATGCTCGTTAATTTCTTCCAGCGGAGTAACTTGGATGATTTGGTTAATTGCCTGCTCAATTACCGGGCCAGAATAAGTGGCAAGTTCACTAATAGAAATTGTATCCCCATCGAAAGGCATGTGGGTGATGAGTTTTAGGGCATCTTCCTTGGTGTCAACATGGATGTAATAGTCCACCTGATACACAACTTCTGCCATTTCCTTACTGGTTGCCACCCCCTTATTCTGGACAACTTGCTTTGCTCGTTGAACATACAGGGTCTCATACTGCCATGGTGAGGCGCCACCAGTAAAAAAGTCCCGCACAAAGTTACCAAAAATAGGCTTGTCTGGCGTGGTGATTTGGTACTGACCAGTATCATAGACATCGAGGACTGCCCCACGACTTTTGATAACAGCAAAATGGTTGCTCTCAACAGTCAACAAAGAACCTGAAACAATATTTTCATCAGGATATCTCCACGCAAGAATTCCTGGGCGCATTACGTCGTTTCCGTCAGCAGCTAATGTAGTGATAACCTGCCGCGTAAGACCACTCTTGTTACCAATTGACATAGTAATTATTCCTTCTTAAAAAGACCAACCTACAAAATATAGGACGGTGTACCAAAAAAAATGTGCTACAACGAGTCTGTTTGCCACCTTTCAGCCTGCAAATGTCAGCCAACAATCCTCACAGAATGTACCATCAGAATACAAAAAAGTCAAACACTCATGGCACGATCAAAATCTCCCGCCGACTGCAGTTCGTTTCGATATGCTTCCACCTGTTCTACAGACGGAACATACTCTTCACCATGCTTAAACCACCTTTCCTCTCTTTTGTCTGCAGCATAATAACGAATACTTGCTGGACCGTCATCTCTGTGCATCTTTCCATCGATCATGTAAAGTTTTCTTTGTACATAACCATCTTTATCATACAAAATAAAAGCAGGTCCATCTTCCTTATTTTTCAGTCCATTTAAATAATAGGATTCTGTACCCACAGATCCATTTTCATAGTACTCAATAATAGCAGGACCATCCTCACGATGGACTTTTCCGCCAATATAGTAAAGCTCCATTTCGACCTGCCCATCAGTATTATAGTAAATTTCCGCAGGGCCATCTTCCCTATGTAGATCACCAGCTATATAATACCGCTCCATCTCCACAGACCCATCTTTGTAGTAATAAATCTTGGCAGGGCCATCTTCCCTGTGCAGCTGACCTTTTTCGTTACGATACTCTTTTGTCTCGCGCATCGCCTTAGCTCCTATGAAACATATAGCGGAACAATATGGTTTAAATTCTCATTCCACCATCCATAGTAACGGATAAAGCTAGTTTATTCCGATATGACTCCATCTGTTCTTTGGACGGAATAAACTCTACACCATGATCAAACCATCTTTCCCGTGTAACGCCACCATCAAAACCATAATTGATAACTGCTGGTCCGCCTGTCCTGTGTGCATTCCCATCAATATAGTAAGATTCTCGTTTCACTGAACCGTCAGTATAGTTCTCAATCTCAGCGGGTCCGTCATCGCGGTTTTGTTTTCCATCAACAAGGTACCGTTCCATCAACGTAGACCCGTCATTTCTATACCAAGCCTCAGCAGGACCATCTTCTCTATGCAGATTACCATCAATAAAATATTTCTCCAACCACACTGAACCGTCAGCACGGTACCCAATAACAGCAGGGCCGTCAACCCTATGTAAGTCACCCTTTTCGTTTCGATACTCTTTTATATCACTCATTTTCTTATCTCCCTTGATTAAATTAATATAAAAATTTCTTAATCGATGATAGCATGCCGTCACGATACGAAAAAGTTAGACTACCATCCCACCCTCAACGATGTTGGCATCGTTTACCCTATTTCTGTACGCTTCCACCCGTTCCTGAGATCCTTCCATCTAAAAAATTAGCGGGACGAACTCTTTCCCATAAGCAAACCATTGTTCCAGCTCTACCTCTCCATTTTCACTATACTTAATGACGGCACGCCCATCTTCCCTATGCTTTTCTCCCTTTATATAATAAATTTCTCTTTTTACCGGTCCACTTTTAAAGTAATCGATAATAGCAGGACCATCTTTTCTATGAAGTCTACCATTAATGAAATAAACTTCTTGTTTCACCGGTCCACGCCCATGATAATTAAGCTTGTTTCCATCTGCACCACTTTTAAAGTAATCAATAACAGCTGGTCCATCTTCGCGATGAACTGCACCATTAAGCATATAAATTTCTTGTTTCACTGTGCCACACTCATGATAATTAATAACGACAGGCATTCCTTGACGCGTATTTATCCCGTTCAAAAAGTATGATTCCCTTTCTATCGTCCCGTCCTCATAATACCAAATAACAGCAGGCAAGTCTTTCCGGTGCAGTTTATTTTCTACATAATAGGATTCACTCTCCACGGCCCCATTTTTATGGTACGTAATGACAGCAGGACCATCGTCGCGATGAATTTTGTCCTTTGCGTAATACTTTTCTATCTTCACCGAGCCGTCCTCACGATACACAATAACAGCAGGACCATCGGTTCTGTGCAGCTCATTCTTTTCGTTGCGGTATTCTTTTATCTTATCCATTATACTATCTGCTTTAATTGCCTCTTATGCCACTATCAACCTATCGCAAATTCTAACTTATTTCTGTATGAATCAACATGTTCCTCTGAATGAATGAATTCTTTAACAGCAGGACCATCTTCTCTATGCCTATTACCATTTACGTAATAAGATTCTTGTTCCACCACACCGTTATCATGCCAACAAACCACGGCAGGTCCATCATCGCGATGTTTTCTTCCATCAATAAGATATCCTTCCATCCACACTGAGTTATCTTCACGATACCCAATAATAGTAGGGCCATCCGCCCTGTGTAACTCATTACTTTCAGTACGATATTTTTTTATCTTATCCATTATACTATCTCCTTTCGTTAATCTGTAATGCTCTTGCCACACGAAAAAATAAATGTTCCCTATGATTATCAGTCAACAGCGTTTACACCGCTATCTCGTCATAGAAATTAAGTTCCAATGCCGCTATCAATAGCACTGGTAGAGCTTGATTTATTCCTGTATAACTCAACTTGTTTTAGTGATGGAATGAACTGCACCCCACGATCAAACCATAGCTCCTTTAGCACGTCTCCAGATTGACCGTATTCAATAACAGCAGGACCATCTTCACGGTGCTGTTTATCATCCATAAAATAGAATTCTTTCTTCGGCGCACCATCTTCATCCTCTTGCGCGGGAAACATCGGCATTCAGACCGGTGAGGGATAGCGCGGTGGCGCAAGCCGCATGTCTAAAGTTAAACGCTAATTACGGACTATAATGCCATGCATCCCCACAAGAAACAATTAAATATCCATGCTACCAACAATGATTCTCGATACGTCTGATCTCTTTCTGTATGATTCCACCTGTTCTTTGGACGGAGTATACTCTTCGTTATGATCAAACCACCGTTCTTTTGTAATTTCCCCTAAACGACTGTATTCAATAATAGCCGGACCATCCTCACGATGGACCTGATCATCTACCCAATATATCTCTCTTTCCAAGTGTCCTTCTTTGCTATACATAGTAATAGCAGGACCATCGTCACGATGCTTCTTGCCGTTAACGAAATAAACTTTCATACCCAACGATCCGTCTTCGTGATAAAAACAATCAACGGAACCACAAGTTCCATTTGGAACGGCCTTACAATATGTTTCCAGTATCGCCATTTTAAATCTCCTTTTAGATTGTCAAACAACAGCTTTGGTTACTATAGAAATAGTATTATACATACTTCCACCAAACAAGTCAAGGCTTCCTTGACAATAACTCATAACGATGCTATGATAAACTTGAGTAACTTGTGTCCGTGCAGCATGGAAATCAGCATATAGAGAATACTGTTGGCTAATCGTTTCAGGTTATACACATGTCAGCTAAAAAAGCAAGCTGGGTGAGAACCACGCAAATGTGGGAATATGCCAACTGATGAGGCCATTGCAGGATGACGGTGTGAAGCAAAGAAACTCTTATTTAAACACATTAATGGCTTTAGCGGAACTGTTCATCGTGAGCTTATGGGCACGTTACGACCAAATCCCATGTAAGGCATAAAATGGTATCATACATATTCTCTTTTATAGTTGCAGTGCTCACAATGTCCTACTCTACAAGCTCTATTGGTTATTTGAGATTTTTAGTAGAAGAAAAACCAAAAGACTTTTTATGGTTTGGAATTTTGTTATGCATTATCATATCGTTAGAACCAAGTGTTTCTTCTGGTCACTCAGGTAATCTCCTTTATAGTATTCTTTCGGGAGCTACGCTGTTAATATTCATAATAAAGTTTTTGTTGATAACATTTAATGTTTTTTATATAGGCGGGATGTTTTCTTACGGGTTAAAAAGACAGGAACACGTGCTCAATAGTCAAACTATGAAAAATGATGGTCATATTTTTGGGATCAGAGAAGGAATCGTTTTTGCTATATCTGTTGGACTCTTTTTTCAATTTTTAATAACAAATATCGCATTAGTGTTACATGTATTTGGTTTGAACGAAGTAGCAGAAATCATCAGTGGCTTATCGGGTATTATCGGGTTGTTTTATATGGTAAGAGCCGTAAATATGTATTATGAAATAAACGATAGTCTATATTTATTTACAGTTGTTCTAGCGCCTATTGTTTTCTTTATTATCGTGGGGAAACTACTGTATTATTTTTTGTAAACTGTACGTGTCACTTTTTTCCGGTTAATGTGTAATACTTATCCAAAACGGCAGGAACATAATTTTCCGTTTGCTTGTACGGCGGGATTCCATGCCAAGCCTTCACAGCCCCACCACCAGCATTGTAACCTGCCAGTGCAAACGCTACATTATCATGAAATTCCCTGAGTAAATGAGCAAGATACGCTGTTCCGCCATAGATGGATTGCCTGGGTGAAAATGGGTTACTAACATGATACCTTTGGGCAGTGGCAGGTATCATCTGCATTAAACCTTCTGCTCCAGCAGGAGAAACAGCACGTGGGTCGAACCCACTCTCTTGTGCCATAACAGCCTCAATTAACGATGGTTCTACATGGTATCGCCGTGCTGCCCCGTCAATATAAGGCAAATACGCTCGCGGCAGTTGCGGTATGTACCCCTTATGCAGTACATAGTTTATTTGATACTGTGAACCAGATGAATGATTTTTTGATAGTGCAGATAATATCCATACACCCGCGCCAATATTCCAGCATTTTTTATATCTTACTTGCCACTCAGGAAATCCTGCTTCTTTTAATATAGGTAGCCATACTTCTGGAATATGCATGACTCCAACAGACCCATTTTGTCCATGTAGATACGCTGCACGATAATAAGACTCGACAGTCGCTACGTTCATGTGGTAGTCATTGGACGCTTGAATCAAACAGGCTGGAATAGCAATACTTTTCTTATAATTTTTCCATCCGCCGTTTTTTTCTTGTTTTTCCGCAGCCAGTATGGCAGCAGCTGCCTGAATGTTTTCGCATTTGTTGTCTTTTATTTCAGAGACAGAAAACCCAACCGCTTTCAATCTTGGCAGCCACGCTTCAGGGATATGCATAACCCCAACACCTTTTACGGAGTACTTTTTTTGTGCATTCTCATACACCGATATAAGCTGTTTTTCTGGAATATTCCATTTTTCTGCCGCAGAATGCATACAAGAAATCATTGAATTGCTGGGGAAGACTCACGTTTATGTCATCGCCAAAATAGCACTGTGACATAAGCCGCTGATATCCCCATCTCCTTTTTCAAAAGCTATTCGTTAAAAACCACCTAGAGCGCCAACGAAACTATATCTATAGGGAAAACCACTTGATACTCTTGCCAACAAGAGCCTATATCTTCTAAAGTTTTCGCGGACTTTTTTACCCACTCAGGAACTTCCTTTTTTGCCCTGTCTTTTATGAACATAGGCTCAGGGTCCAATCCAGAATCAAACCTTGCGTGTTGCTCGCGTAAATATCCTTCAAAAGACTCTTTTTCATATGGCAATATTCGCAGCCTGTTATTTGCAATAAATAGTCCATTAAAAGCCATGGTCTGGTAATACCTTTTCCAATAATGAAGAAAAGCGTCAAAATAATCCATCCTTGCCACCTCTTCGGGCAAGACTTTTTCACTCAGCCATGACTGCAGTACATACCTCTCAATAGAACTTCTTGGCAACAAAGGAAATTTACCGTCGGCAGGCATTCCACCAGCTTTATCCAGCAAAGATAAACAAGCAGACGCAGGGTGCCGCGCAGCAACAATCCACTCTGCAGCAGGCCCAAGTATTTCACGGAAAAATGGAGCAGCAAAAATCATTTTTGTTCCCTTTTTCGGGATGTTTCTTAATCCATCCTTTTTTTCTGCATTACGGAAATACCAGTCAGCCATGGTGAGCCACTCCGCTGTTTGTTGGATGGTTCTTTGAATCATGTTGGAGCCATCCAAGAAATCATGCCGTACCCATTGTAACGTAGCGTCAGGAAAACCATCATGAGCAAAAGATGCCGGTAATGTTTTATGGTCAACCCCCACAGCACGGTATAATTCTTTTGTTAAATAAGACCCGCCGTGCCTAGGAGCAGTAACCAATAAAATAAACCGATCATGTAAATGCAGGTTGCCAATAAAAGACTTATCCCCCAAAAGAAGCAAAGAAAATATGCTATAAGCTTTCGCCGCCAGATACTTGCCGACTTCGGTGTTAAAAGCAGCATCTGAAGCTTCTCTTATTTCCCTAGCCATTTCAATATTAATTAGTGGCTTATTCATGCGCTCGGTCACCTGATCACCCCAGTCAAGCCTATCTTCTGGGTCTTTTATCAGGTTGTTCCCCGACACTTTATCTAAAAAATAAACAAAAGCAGCAGAAGCAGGGAACTGATTTGCATCAAATCTCATCTGCAGAACATTTTCATCTTTTGGACCAATGACGTCCACTAGATTTTTTCCACTGGCTATTCTACCCATGTTATTTTTAACGGTTTGAGTTTTTATTTGTTTTCTGTTCATGGCAATCTGGGCGGCATTCCTGGCGCCGATCCTGGCATTTGAATAGTCTGAGAATTGGCAGCCCCAAATTTTGGCATACCAGAAGCATGTGCTTCAGCAGCCAGTTTTCTCGCTATTAACGACGTCGGCTGCTGAATTCCACCAGATGTTTGCTTGGCTTTCCACCCCGTTGATGCATCATGGCCCACCGTCGGTGATATCGAAAAAACTAACCCGTCTGACAGGGTAACATTGTCATGGGAAATCCTTACAATGGTTGACTTATATACGGGGTCTCCCACACGCAAGTAAGAATAAGAGCCGTTCCTTTTAAAAACAGCAGTCTTTTTACCAGCGTTTTCTATAATTCCGTATAGTTTTGGCTTACTGTTTTTCCTCATCAACGCCACTTTTTTATTTTCAGAAACAGTGGCTTGCTGTGCCCTTTTTAAGTAAGCAATCTGCCTTTCCAATTGTTGTACCTTATCAGTAACTTCTCGAAGCGCAGGAGAGTTATCGACATTAAACATTTGAGTTTGAGAATTAAGTTTTGCAGATAGAGCTTCCTGCTTTGCTAATTCATTCTTCAACTTCGCAATAGCCAATTGACTGGTTAGTTTTTCCACTTCTCCAGGAGTTCCAGAGAATGGATTGATATACCCAAGCGCCTGAGAATTGTTACTCATCCCCGCGCCTGTTTGAGAAATGGACGAGTTACCTTGTGCATCACTATTATTAACAATATGACCCCCTGCGGTAACAGGACTCCCCACACGATAACCCTGACCGCTGCCAAGCGTTGGCATAGTTGCTGCCAATATTGACGACGAACAAAGAAACAAAGAAGCACTTACACTAACCAAAATATTTCTTTTTTTCATCCTCTTGCGCGGGAAACATCGGCGGTTAGGCCGGTGAGGGATAGCTTCCTAATCCCGCTTCTCCTTTCATCAATGCTATCATGTCCAATGAGTCACCCATACATTCCAAACCAGCGGAATACAATCCTCTGGCTTGGCTTGCTGAGTGATGCGTTTGTAACTGGATCGGTCATGCAGACTAATCCGATCATTCAAAAAACCACCAACAATACAGAGTCCATGTTTCCAATGTCTTATGAGACTCCCACGTCTGTGTCCCAGACTCCGTCCATATCAAACACCGGCACAAATACCTCTTTCACCTCTTTACTGCCATCCATAACAACCATCCTTCTATCGTACTATATAACTCGGAGTCTTGCAACCCCGTACACAACATCCCATCGTCACTATCCATCCACTCGCACAGGAATTTGGGAAGTGTTCCTGCTACGTGTCACCCCACCATAGGGCGGATGGCTTAGTTGTCTTCGAACGTCCCCGAATGCTCGTTACCGAGTTCGGTGACTCAACCAGACTAGTCTTTCCTTCCGTGGTACTCTACGGAACCCAAGCTTCCACCGCTGGTCAGGCAGCTTTCACTAAGCCCCGTCCTTTAAGGGCGGGGTAATTGACAAAATCCTCTAGATTAATAGTTACCAACAACAGGAACACTCAATAAAACATTATTAGGAGCCCACGCAACAATAAACGCTGTATACGGCGGATTTTGTAAACTCGTGTTACATGATAGCGGATCTCTATCAACTACACCATTCAGATTAATGGAGTTTGGTCCATTCCCAACTCCCATTAAAAAGCCCCAACTGCTAGTAACACTCGACAACGATAAACCAAGATTGGTAATAAAGCTATTTCCATCCCACGTTGCAGGCTGTACATCATTCAAAGTATCGCTGCCATAATAAGAAACCGTGCTTCCATTTGGATTTTCCCCAGGAAAAGCATACCCAGGCCCACCGTTACTCCCGTTTCCACTGTTTGGCATGTTGGAGTCCATATAAATATTCCCACCCTGTCCGTTTGGACCGCAACCATCCCAAGCGGTATCAGGACCAGCAAAATAATCGTAATCCTCATTTCTTTGAGCATTCGCCAAATATTCAGTGGTAAAGTAAGAACCATAATCATCAGCAACTATATTCATCTTTCTTAACGTATCTTTAAATAACTTCAGTTCCACTGCATACCCAGAAAAAGAAGAAACAGAGTCAAACTGACCACCGTTACTTCCAAGGTTAAAAGAACACCCGTCTTGGCCGGTCTCACTTACCGTACAAGTGTACGTAACACCTTGACTCATTGGAGTTACCGATGACGGAGCACCATCTGTTGAAAGAAAACCAACATCATGGTAATAAACAGTGTACCCGTCATAATTGCCTTCTATTTCTGGACTTACATATACCCAAAAAGGATGCCCAAAGCCATCAGTCGCCAAGGCCAAAGGAGACGCGCCTGCAGCACCAGCAATAGCCGAAAAACCGGTCTCCAGAGAGGAAGGATCTCCAAATGTATAGGACTGAACGGGAGTTACAGTAACTGTATTGCCTGCAGTAAGGGTGCCAGATCCTAGCGGGTTGGCAGGATTACCCAAAACCTGAGACCAATTTGAAGTAAAAACAATGTCCCCATTGGCCCCCGTTGTATCAATAACCATTGCATCTTTTTCATAAGCCACTTTTAAACCTTTTACCAATTGGTTTAACCGCGCTCTGGTTGTCGTTACCTTGGAAAAATGAATTGTTTCAGAGAATAACGGAAACAAAACAACAACGAGGATTGTCAAGATGGCTAAAGCAATAATCATCTCAACCAGAGTGAACCCGCCGTTATTCTTAGTTTTCCGTATTTTTTCTACAAGAAACAATTTATGTAACGACATACTTAATGCTCCAATAAAGATCTTAACTGCTCACGGTTAGGCGCGTATAGCTCCGCATCTTCCAAAGATATCTTACCAGCACGAACAAGATCTTTCAAGCAACGTTCCATTAAAATCATTCCATCTGCCCCACCCTGTTTAATATCACCAGGCAAAGCCTCATATTTTCCAGATCGAATGTTTGCACGAACTGAAGAAGAGGAAGTCATAATTTCATACGCCAGCACTTTTCCAGTCCTGGAAATATTGGGAACTAATTTTTGAGAGATAATGCCGATAACCGAATCAGCCAATAAATTCTGCAAGCTATTTCTATGCTCCCCTGACACGCTCTCCAGCATCCTGCGAACCGATTCAGAAGCTGTCGCCGCGTGGGTTGTACCTAAAACCAAGTGTCCAGAATTAGCTGCAACTGCAGCAGTTTCAATCGTTTCCGCGTCTCTCATTTCACCGACCATAATAATATTCGGCTTTTCACGCAAAGCAGCACGTAATGCCATACCAAAATTTGCACTATCTACACCAATCTCTCTTTGTGTCACCTCTGCCACCCTATCGGTAGGCAAAACGTACTCTACAGGATCTTCGATGGATAAAATATGCAACGGTCTTTTTGTTTGCTCGACCAGTCCTGATGCCATAGTCGTACTCTTACCAGAACCCGTAGCACCAGAAAAAACCAAAATACCAGAAGATCTTTGAAACATTGGTAATACTGTATCGACAGGAAGACCCAACGAAGCGAATTCAGGAATTCTAGCATTTAACTTTCTCATCACTAGAGCCAGGTTACCGCCCATATAATGGAACATATTACACCGATACCGTATACCGTGCAAAGAAACAGCAAAATCAAGCTCTCTAGGCATCCCGCCGGAGTCTTTCATGTGCTCCATCCCCAACCGATTGTCTTTTCTTGTCTGAGCCGCAAGAATGGTCATAAAGTCATTCAGGTCGGGAATAGGAGCACCCGCAATAGGAATAACATCGCCCGCCTGATTGGCATACTTAGCAGGAAGATTTTCTTTTAAGATCAAGTCTGACCAATTTCCTTCCAATGTGTTAAAATTATCGCCCAACCAATCTACAAAATTTCCCATAAAATGTATCCTCGTACTCAATATACTATAACTATACCAAAAAAAAGGAACTACAAGAAGAGCAAAACAAAATGTTATAGCGGCTCCGCTATGATTACTGACAAGTACCCGCCCCAAGGGAGCGGGCTTTCCACTCTCATGGTGAACGGCGTTGTCTCAAAGGATTCGTTTGCACCAGAATTATCGGCATCCACCGATAACCCCCACGCATTGTAACCGCCGAATCCATCAGAAAAACCTGAATTTAGGAAAAAAAATCCTATAGGTTGCATTGTCCCTTCTGTACATTGAAAAGGTCCACCACCCGCATCCGACCCCATACACCCCTGCGGTATAAAATAGTCGACATTAGTATTATGCAGAGTTCCATAAGATTGATAAGAATAAAATATGGAAGTCAAATAAGCTGAAATACTCGTTAGTTGCTTGAAGCTCTGATTGTATAATCCAGTCTCTATTTTTTCCCCGGATATTGTTTCATAAAAAGCTCCATTAGGAATTAGGGTTTGCGAACTCCCCGATACCGTAGGCGCACTTCCCCCCATTTGCGGAATAGCTACCCATAACGTATGATAACATATTTCCCCCTGAGAGGCTGGAACACACTGCTCCGGAGAAATCAATAACTGGACGTTCCATTTATCTGGAACCCCCGCATCAGCAAGAATTTGAGGCCCATTAAGCCCAGTAGGCAACGAAGAACCAGCACCACCTGCGTCTATGTATTTGGCATTCTCAAGATACCATTGACTTATTTTCTTCTGAGCAGATCTCAAGAATGTTTGTTGCCTTTCTTGAATAGCCTGATGACTCTGAATAATATCTTGCGATACAGCCAACGCAACAATAGTGGTAATCAATGCCGCCAAAACAAAAACTATCAGAATGGCAATGACACCTGACTCGCTGTTTTCATTTTCAGCATTACTC
>JABEBX010000617.1_pt1 | contig 13089 bp, 8 predicted proteins | sample 7245971 | NCBI WGS metagenome assembly JABEBX01 (sample SAMN14506365, study PRJNA622280) | hot springs metagenome | biome: hot spring [ENVO:00000051]|acidic hot spring [ENVO:00002120]; feature: spring [ENVO:00000027]|sediment [ENVO:00002007]; material: sediment environment [ENVO:01001048]... | reverse complement strand
GGGGCTCAATGCCGCAGAGCATCCTTGCGGAAGCCTTTATTTGATAGTTTCCTGTGTGCTTCTTCCGAAGAAGTTTTATTTGCAGGACTTTTCAATATTATATTTTTCATCATCAAAGCCCATAAATCTTCGCATTCATCCCACGATTGAAAATCGTGGGCTTTCTGCTATGCATTTCTGTAATTTAAAAGTTAACATTTGATGCATGAAGCTGCATAGCATTACTAAAAAGAATTTTTTAGTCAGTAGATAATACGTGAAGTGAGCGGCCCTACAGATAGGATATGCTAGGGAAATACACTCTTGTTTTCCCGAGTTGGGTATATTTCAATATTCCCCTGCCTGCTATTATTGCACTTTTTGGCGCGTAAGCCGTTATGAAGCTTTGCATGCTCTTTTCGATAGTTGGTTTTTTAACGTTCCTATGTTTTATCTCTATGGGTATTATTGATGTCTGCCTGTTGAATATGAAATCGACCTCCGCTTTTGCTGTTGTCCTCCAATAATTTATGTTGTGCGTCGGGGCAGCGATCTGATGCAGTTCAGAGGCAGCGAAGTTTTCAAATAATCTTCCAGCATCGTCCCTCTTGTCTAACGGATTAAAGTTCTGGATTATATAATTTCTAAGCCCCGTATCGAAGAAGTATAGCTTCTTATTCTTCTTTAATTCGGTAATGCGATTCCTGTAGAATGGGGGTATTGTCCTTACCACGTACGTATCCCCTAATATGCCCAAGTACTTCATCAATTTGGAGTAATACAATCCAGTATCTGAGGCTATGCTATTGTAATCTAGGATGTTGCCTATGTTCAGAGCAAGGTATAGTATCGTTTTTCTTAAGATATAGACGTCAGTTATGCCGAATACGCCAGGTATGTCTTTCTCCAGATAAGTTATATAGATATTTTTGAGCACTTCTACCTTCCTTGACACTTCACGGCTCTTGACCACTTCCGGAAAACCGCCATAGCACACATACTGCTCCAAATGCCTTTCCAGTTCACCTACCGAAACGCCATTAAATTTAACGTCTTTGTCCTTCAATATCAAATCGGTGAACTTCCTATGATTCTCTATGAATATGCCGTAAAGCCTGTAATCCTTGTATTTGAGGTACTCCCCAAAACTGAGGGGAAGCAGCTCATATAGGAATACCCTGCCTACAAGGGATGTGGATATGTTACTCACATCTAGAGTAGAGGACCCAGTAATTATGAGTTTTACGTTTGGCATGCTGTCGTATATCAGTTTGAGCCTTCTGCCGGCTTGCTTGTCATATTGTACTTCGTCGAGCAGAAAGTAGTGCCTCTTATCGCCTCTAATAAAAGTGGAGATATATCCACGGGGGTCTTTTGTGAATTCGTCTAATATGTTCGGATCTTCAAAACTTAGATATGTTACCCTATCCTCTTCAATTCCAGAGGCTACAATCCTGTCCTTTAGTATTTTAAGAAGCGTGCTCTTGCCCGACTGCCGAGGGCCACGTATAGCTATTGCCTCTTTTGCATCCAAATTGCTAAGGACTTTTTCAAGCAATTCCCTGTCTATTATCCCTTCAGCCATGTTTATATTATATGTAAATACATTTAAATATATATAGTATTAAAATTAAAAATAATTTAATAATTATATTGTATCCTAAACCTTGCTAGCAGTATGGAATTGGAAATAGCCGCGGCAGGATTACAGTGTATATATAGATGATACTAGAATGGTATCAGAAACAGGGATTGAAATATAATAGATGTTTTGAAGGTTTATGAAGCTTGAAAAAGCTGAGGCGCTGGTACGGTTAGAGGCGTTGCTTTTTGCATAAAAGGCATATTAACTTTTAGGCGATTATATTATCTGACATAGAGATATGAATGATAATTTTGTGAGCCTATGACCAAAAAGTTCTTCATAGTATTTGCATGGCCGACGACTTCGGGTGCATTGCATGTGGGGCATGCAAGATCCTATACGATACCTGATATAATAGCCAGGTATAAGAGGGAGCGCGGCTATGAGGTCTTTTTCCCTGTCGGATTCCATGCTACCGGAGAGGACTGCATAAATATCTTTAATAAAATCTCAAGCGACCCAAGTGAAGCGCAGTTTTATAATATATCTAAAGAGGAAGTCAATTCGGTGCATTCCCCCGAGAACCTGGAGAAGCTTTTCGAACAGAAGTACATAGAGATATTTAAGCTGGCCAATATGTCATTGGACTATAATGCAAGAACTTCTACAATAGATCCATCTTACCATAAGTTCATAGAATGGCAATTCGCCAAGCTCAACGAGCTTGGTTATCTGGTTAAAAAGGACTATAGGCTGCCCTGGTGCCCGAACGACAACCATGCGGTAAGCCTTGATGAAGCGGAAGCGGATGTCAAGGCATCGAAAGGCGCTGTGATTCAGACCCTCAATATAGCAGAGCTTGACAGCCGCCAGGGCTATAAAATCTGGGGATATACCGATAAAGCGTATCCTATTGAGAGCATAAAATCTATAGAGGCAGATCCCAGTATAGAGTATGCATTATGCGATATTGATGGCGAAAAAGTTGTGGTGGGAAAGGATTCGATCAAGAAATTTACCGCATTGGGCAGGGATGTCAAGGTAGAAGGGGAGAAAAAAGGATCAGAATTGATAGGCAAATCGGTATCGGTAGGAAAAAGATTGGTAGAGGTAAAAGAGGCCAAACTCGACAAGGATTATGGCACAGGCATAAGGCTTGTATTTGACAAAGAGACCGCCAGTGATGACCACAGCCAGAGGAATTCAGTGGACACCGTGGCTATGGGGTACGCCACTAACATGTATGAGCTCTCTGTAAGGCCCATATATTGCAGGTGCGGTGCGGAGATAGAGATAAGGGCGGTTAAAGGGCAATGGTTCATAGACTACCAGAATCCAGAGTGGAAGAAGCTTGACAAGAGATTGATAGACAAAATCGAAACCTCTCCAAGCCCATATAAAGAAGAATTATACTCTATAATAGATTGGCTTGATGATAGGCCATGCACCAGAAGGGTGGGTATGGGCACAAAATTCCCATATGATAATTCATGGATCATTGAGGCTTTGTCAGATTCGACGATTTACATGGCGTTCTATGCTATAACGCCCTGGATCAACCGCGGAGTATTGAACGAGAGCAATCTCACCCATGAATTTTTTGACTATGTCTTCTTAGGAAAAGGTGACAAAAACGAAGCCGCGAAAGGGTCCAATATAAAAATAGAGATGCTAGACAGTATACGCGCGGGGTTTAAGGAGCTCTATCCGCTGGATGTGAATTTTGGCGGCGTGGAGCACAAGAAAGCGCATTTTCCGCTCTTTATAGCCAACCACGCGGCGATATTCCCCGAGGAATTATGGCCCAAACGGATAGCGCTTAACTGGCACGTAATTGTTGAAGGGCAGAAGATGTCGAAGCACTTAGGCAATGCGCTCCTCTGGAAAAGCGCTATAGAGAAGTTCGGAGTGGATGCCGTAAGGTTATACTTGGTGAGCGGAGCAAACCAATGGAGCCAGTTTGACTGGAGCAACAGCGGCGCTGAGGTATATGCCAAGCACATAAACAGTTTCAAGGACCTAGTGCGCAACCGCTTAGAGGCTGCAGCTGCTTCCGGTGCATCGAAGAATAACGAGATCGTAGATAAATGGTTCGAATCGAAAATCAATAGTGCAATCAGGGATACAACAAAGTATATGGAGAGCTATCAGATGCGCGAAGCCATAATGGCGGCATTCTTTGATTTCAATAATGTTTTCAGCACGTATCTCGCTTTCGGAGGCAGTTCTGGCAGGCTCATAAAAGAAGCCGTTCTGGACCAGTTGGTATTGCTAAAGCCTTTCATACCAACAACTTCGGAAAGCCTGATCAAGGAAGCGCTTCATGCCGAACCTCATATATGGCCCGTTGCCGACAGTGCCAAAATAAATAAGAAATTGGAGGAGGTAGTTGATAGCATCAATAAGACAATAAGAGACATAAACAGCATACAGAAGATAGCAACAGGCAAGGATAAATGCGCCCTATATGCGGCAACAGATGATGAATATTCAGTATACGACGCACTGGCAGGCTTCATATCGGAGCAGACCGGTTTAACCCATATAATAGTAGGTAAGTCCTCTGATAATGTTACTTTGCTTGTAGACGGGGCCAAGCAGTCCAAAAGACCAGCTTATCTAAGGCCAGCATTGTTTTTGGGGAACGAAATTGATACCATTAAGGAGGATAAGAAATCTGCCTAAACCGAATTCGCCAGGCAATTGATGCAATATTTAGAGCCTATAATGCATATGTAAAGTGAATTTTGCTCTTTAAGTGAATCGCACTAAACAGGAAACGTAATTTAGAACCGCGCACCCATCCTAAAGTTTATTAGATTAAAAATGAAAACTATTTATATAAAGAATGAAAATTCTATTAGCCGTTGATAATCATGGTTAATAGGGCAAGAAGAGAGCTAACAGTATATATAGGAGATGTTAGTGGTAACGATCTTCAAAAGCTTGGCGGCAAAGGTGCATCTCTTGCAAGACTTACCGGACTTGGGCTAAATGTTCCGCTAGGCTTCATCTTAACTACCTCCGCATTCGATGCATATGTCAAAGAAAATGATTTAAGCAGTACTCAAAGTGCGGAGCCAGAGCTACTGCGCGCTGCACATTTGCCTGAATGTGTGAAATCTGCTATAAGTAGGGCCGTGCATAAATATAACCTAGAAGATAAAAATTTAATAGTTAGAAGCTCTGCCACATTAGAAGATACAAAAATAAGTTTTGCAGGTCAGTTCTTAAGCGTGCTCAATGTTAGGGGCGTAGATGAAATAGGTATTGCAGTCAAAAGGGTATACGATTCAGCATTTAGCAAAAAAGCTGTTGGGTATGGGGAGGAATTAGCCGAATCAGAAAAGGTTTCTATGGGAGTCGTTGTGCAGGAGTTTGTGGTAGGTGAGGTTTCTGGAGTTATGTTCACAAAGGATCCACTTTCTAACGAAGGAGCAGTCATAGAGGCAGTAGTTGGACTAAATGAAGGTCTTGTTTCAGGGCATGTAACTCCATCAAGATTCATTCTTGACGACAAAAATGGAATAATCAAAACGGAGATTGCAGAGCAAAAGTTCGTTGTGATGCCGCAAAAGTCTGGCGGAACTATAAGCATAAAACAAACTGCGAAGGTACCTGATTATATCTCCGAAGCAAAAATAGCTGAGCTTGCAGGGATTGGCGCAAAGATAGAACAGAGCTTTGGGAGCCCACAGGATATAGAATGGACTATGCACGACAATAAATTTTACATATTGCAAAGTAGACCAATAACAAGCAAACTAGGTCCTATCGAAGTTAGAGAGGAGATAAAAGGCACACCATACCTTAAAGGCATCCCAGCCTCCCCGGGTATGACTTCTGGCCAGGTACGCGTTGTGGAAACCGCTGATGATGAATTCAAGGATGGGTCTATATTAGTAGCGGTTACCACAGAAACAGATTTCTTGCCGATGATGAGGAAGGCAAAGGCATTCATAACAGAAGATGGCGGGATGTTGTCGCATGCGGCTATAGTCGCACGTGAACTTGGGCTCCCGTGCATAGTTAACGTGCCCTCAGCAACAAAGCTTTTGAAAGATGGCGATCCAATAATAGCGGATGGCGATAAGGGTAACATATATTTAACTGATGGAACTTCCAAGCGTCCTGTAGGATCAGAGATAGCTTCAGATGAATACAATGAGGCAAACCTTTACTGTTTTGATAATATACACAGGATAGACGGCAAAGATATCTTTTATGAAGTTACTGCGGGAAATGTGTATTATTATACCCTTGAAAATTTCTCAGCAGACAGGATCCGGGCCGTGCTTCCAGAACATTTACGAGGATTAAATCTTCTTCGCGGCGATGAGGTTAAAACTTACATGAATGACGGTTTACAGGCATATCTTTTAGACTCGGAGATGAAGAGGCTTTATTCGCGCATTATAAGGGATACATCCGACCTGGATCCAGAACGCCTAGAGGCGCTAAGTGGAGGGATCACGGCGTTTGCTAAAGAGCAGATGGCTAGGTACAATTCTATAGAGCCTTCTAATTATACGGCGCTGTTGGCTAAATTCCGTGCACTTGAAAGAGCGAATATATCTTACCTCTTTCTGAATAGCTATGTGTGTGAAGGCTATGGGCTCCGTACTTTATACCGCGCCGTACAGGAACCGGCAAAAAAGGCCCACATGAGCCTTGCAGAATTCCTTTACAAAGCGTCAAAGGGAATCGAATCATTTGGCGCACAGGGGCAGAGTGCCAATGAAAAGGATGACCTTGGTAGAATAGTGCGCTTTTATAATGTGCTTAGCAGATGGAGGGAGGATTCCTATCCAATCTTTAAACAGTTTGATGCTGCTGGTGAAGCCTTCAAGGAATTGCAGAATGAATGTGTCAATAAGTTAAATAAGCTATCAGGTACCGAGAGGACTTATCATGAATGGTTCCAGGAAGCAATAAAAGTCGCATAGCAATACAATCTGTATTTATAGTAATTACTCAGATTTAATTTGCGCAATGAGCTTATTTCTGCTTATCTGATTTATTGGGCATTATGATTTCAATCCTATTTGCTAACCTAAGCTAACCTGAAGCGCATCGCCCGAAGCAGGGATTGGACCTGCGACCTACTGGTTAACAGCCAGTCGCTCTACCACTGAGCTATTCGGGCACTAAAATGCGCTGGATAATTATTTGGTGGATGGTTATTTATTTGTACTGCTCTTCCTCTTACTGGCCGCGTCTATGAACTCAAAAGGCTCCGCCATGTTCACTATCTTCGTGTACAGGCTTGAGCTGCCCTGTATGCCGTTTGCCCTGCTTATCGCCCCGGCATTGTAGTCATATTTGAAGAATGGGTAGTCGCCGTCCGCATTGGGCATCTCGGCGTGCGTGAATGTGAGCGAATCGTCATCCGTAAGGAAGCCGAACGCGCCTATGTGCTTGCTGCCATTGTATGGGAACATGTATATTGTGCCCATCGCGTCGCTGTTCGCAGCGGCGCTGGCTATGCCCATAACAATCTCCTCGTAGTTCGACAGCTCCAGCACCGAGACGTTGTACTTGCTTGCCTTTGGAATGGTGAATGCGTCTTTCTTTATATGGAGCACCTGGACCTTATATGACTGGTACCCTACATCAGTGCCTATCTTGTCAACGAACGAAAACGTCTCATGCCCAGTAGCGGTGTATATTGCGTAGTTGGGCGCCCTGTCATGGTCATAGTAATAAGCAACCCTGGCCTTGCCCACCCTCTCGCCCACTATCATCAGCCTGTATTTGTTCTCGGCCTTTTTGGCGTATATCACGCCCATGGAGTTGCTGAACTGGCATGCGCTCCTCACGATGTCTGCGACATCCTTGACTCTGATCGGTTTAATGTTCATCATTTCTACACCGTTAAAAGCATCAAATGTGCCTGGCTATAAGGTTTATGAAATACATGACAGCATAAGCCGGTTCGTATACTATTGGGAAAGCGTTGCTGCCGTACCCCAGTGCGTTGTAGTCGTTCTGTATCGACGCCTTGACTGTCAGTGTTATATTCGTCTCCTCATGCACCTCTGGGCTGTCAACTGAATCCACGTACATGGTGGCTTTGTAGGATCCCGGTTCGTTCTCGAATACCTGATACGCGAATCCCCTGGAGGTATGGTGCAGCGCTATTACCTCTATGCTCCTGTTGAACGCCGGCAATCCCCGTACCGATATCTCAAACGGGCTATCTGATACGCCAGTGTTGTTTATCGTTACGTATATGCTCTTCGGCTGCCCCGGGCCTGAGCTCAGGATTGATGGCGACACGGAAAGCTTGAACACATTCGGCGTTATGTTTATGTACGCGGTGAACCTGACATGGCCAAGCTTTGAGTAGTTGCCTATATTCACTGCGGTAAGGTTGAATGAGTATATGCCAGGTTTCGCGTTCGGCGCTGGCGTAAGCTCAACCGCCATTGAGTAGAGGAACTTTGACGAATTCACGACCACCCAGCCCGGCGGCACATCTGTCGCATTCATGAAGTTCCATCCTTTATATATGAGTGTGCCTGTGGCGTTAGTGGTGTTCGCAAGCGCAGTTATATAGAACGGCTGCCCGGGGCCATCGTTGCCCAGGTATATGCTTCCGCCATTGTGCAGAGTGGCGTTGAACGGCTCTATCACTTTCAAGTACGGAGAGGAAGCCGTGGCTATGCCCACAAGAGAAGCCGCCATTATGGCTGCGAATACGAATGTTGAAGCCTTCATACAAGCATGCCCCTGTCCCCAATTCTAGATAATGCTGGTTCTATGTATATTCCACCACTAATATTTATATGCGTTGCAGCGTCTTATGGCGCGCCTATGAGTGGTATGGACTTTGACCGCTTTTGGTGAATAAGTAGCTCACGTATATTTTGCCGTGAAGGTAGCTATATTGACAACATGGTATATCGATGATGGAAGGTCCGATATCGTGTAATTGAGCCATATGTATCCGGTGAACACGTTGCCAAGGTTGCCCGATGCTACCCCAGCGCCGTCGTAGCACTTCGCTTCTATGAGGATTGCGCCGCCGCTGTACGAAGTTATCACATTTGAGGCTACGCCCAACGGATAATAAGAAGGCGCTGAGGACCATGGGAGCACCCCTATGTTCCCGTATGCAGGCTTATTGCCGGTTGCGTTGACCGAAGAGGAGCATGCGGCACCGACTATAGACATCGTGCCCCCCGTCGCCTGTGATATTGTAATTATAAGCGTGCCGCTTGTATTAACCGCATAGGCTATGCATGCAAATCCTGGAGAGGGAGTGCATGACACAGGCACTATGTTGGGGTTGAACGCGCCGAGCTGGGTCACCACGTAGATTGCTATGGCAATTATGAGTATGGCCACGCCGTACGAGAGCAGGAAGTCCAATGCCTCCTGTCCCCTGAACCGCACGGCTCCGTTTCCCGGCTTATGCCCTTTTATCTCAGATACGGTTTCAGGCATCCTTCCCTACCCTGAGCTTTATACCGTCCGGGTCGCGGGTTATAATTATGTCGAGGTCGCCGCTGCCCAACATGCGCTGCAGCTCGTCGTATGTATAAGCGCTTATGTCACTGCTGGCTATGCCCCTGTCCGTCAGTATTTTGTCCCTCCTGGCGGCTATATCCTTTTTATCAGATTCAGAGAAGACCAGCTCTAGCTTCGGGAAGTCCTCCGACTCGAAAACGCTCTCTATGTTCTCCATGCCAGGCCTGTAGCCCGCATCTTGGAGCACAAAGGGCATCACCGCAGAGAATTCCGCCTTTACCTCGTTTATGGCCTTGTTCACGTCTTCCTTGCTTCCGGTTATTATGAACTCATCATTGCTCAGGAAGCCGACGAACACGCTCTGCACCCTGTTCTTTATCGTGTCTTGCATCAGCTGCGAGACGAGCCTTATTATCACAACGGCGGATTTCTCCCCAAGCTTGCGCGCATATTCGCCGAGGTGCGCTATCCTGAGAGTGCCTATCATGTAGTCGCTGCTCTCCTTGAGCGAGCGCTCGACCTCATTGGATATCCTGTCCTCGTCAGGCAGGTCTATCAGCGGGTCGAACCGTTTCCCCTTCTTCCTGAGGAAAAGGTTCACCAGGGCCCTGAGCTCCTTCGGGTCGAACGGTTTCTTTATGTAGTAATCGGCGCCCTTCTTTATTCCGGCGAACCTGTTGTTTGTAGGGTCCATGGCGCTTATGAGTATGATTATTGTGCCGCTGGTCTCGGGGTCGCTCTTTATCGTTTCGCATATGTCCAGCCCGTCCTTGTGCGGGAGCATTAGGTCAAGCAGCACTAGGTTCGGCTTGTTTTTCCTGACGAACGGCACAGCCTCCCCTCCGTCGTATATCTGGTTGACTTCGAATTCCTTGCCTATCGACAGAGCCATGAGCTTGTTTATGTTCTTGTCGTCTTCTACTATCAGCACCTTCTTGAGCGGGTTCTCATCGAGCAGGTAATACGTCATTATGCCGCCGGTGTTGCGCGACGTTATTATATCCTGTTTTTCCATCCTGTCCAGCGCACCGCTTAGCGCTTCGTTGCCTATGCCCTCCTTTGAGCATATGCTGCTGAGCTCGCTATAGGACAGCTGCTGCTTATCGGCCATAACTGCGAGCACCTTGTTCTCCACCTCAGAATTTTCAAGAACCGGCATGAAAGTCACCTAAGTTATAGATCGCAAAAAGCATTATTATAGTTTGTGCAAGGGCGCCATACCGCAACTCTCACGCTACTGGGATAGCGGGCTCTGCAACAAAACAAATATAAAACTATAATCCCCTATACGCCTTAACAAGGCAGGTTTGCATGGCCCAGGAGAATAAAAATAAGAAGGCGGCGCGTTTCAGGTTCGACTTCATTACCATAATACTCATAGCGCTAGTTATAGTGTTGGTAGCGCTCATGGCATATTATTCGGTATCAAAAACAGGCGTAACGAGCATAGGCTTGCTGAAGCTCACATACAACCCTAATGCGACATTCTCGCTCAACGGCGGCGCCTACATTGCATACGTATACAAGGTCAGCAATTCCAGCTCAGCATCGATATACCTTGAGAAGGAGCCGATACTCCTCAATCCGATACTGCAGATAAATATCTCGAGCTCGTCGGCTGTGTTCGTGAATCCGTCAATGGGCAATTATGCGAGCATGGAGATAAAGCTGATAAGCGCGAGCAGCAGCGCGGTGGATGTTTCGGTCTCATCCGTGAGCCCGAGCCTCTCGATACCGGTATCGTCCTCCGACATACAGGTGCTGCAGCATGTGTATGTATCGCATGCGGCGGTGAACAGCACCAGCACAAAGCCATCGAGCAATTCGTCGATTGCAAAGAACACGTCCAGCACAAGCACAACAACTACAACCATAGCTAAAAGCAGCGCCAATACCACGAAGGAAGGCATAATGGCAATAGCTGAGAACTACAGCCTTTTCAAGACCCTCCAGGATTACGCTTCTGCATATTCCAACCTCTCAAGATGCACTCCTGCGCTTTACAATTCAACATATTTATTGTACACAGGCTCATACCCGTCAGGGGCTAGCACCTACTACAATGCATCTGCCATGAGCCCATATAACCTTACATATTCCATAAGATACGTCAATTCCACTACATACTCGCTCGTTTTCAATACCATATCGGATTCTTCATTAACCACAGGCACTGCTGCGCTGATATATGTCGATCTGCCAGGCAATGCCGTATCAGGATACAAGCTGGAAGGGGCATATACAGGGCTTACCCCATCAGCGCTCGCTTCCACATATACCAATTACACTAAGATTGGAGGGTACTGTAGCGTACTGGTGTAGTGAGGCTTGGCTTGGAGCAATGTTTTGGATTGTTCTGATCAGGCAAAGCGTGATAGGATAAGATTGCAGCTTCAGCCCTGCTGCTGCTTCGACGGCTTCTTGCTTATGGGGAGCGTGAACGAGAACCTGCTGCCCTTGCCGGGCTTGGATTCGAAGTATATCTTGCCGCCGTGCAGCCTCACTATGTCCCTGCTTATGGCGAGGCCTAGGCCGGTGCCTGCGCCGTCCTGCTTGACGAGCGGCGCCTTCTTCTGGGCCTGGTAGAATTTCTTGAAGAGCTTGCGCTTGTCCTCGTCCGCTATGCCTATGCCGGTATCTATCACGTTGCATTCGATGTACTTGCGGCTCTTGCGCAGCACGTGCACCGTTATTCCTCCTTTCTCGGTGAACTTTATCGCGTTGCCTATCAGGTTGACGAAAACCTGTATTACCCTGTTCGGGTCCGCGTTTATGCTCGGCACGTCGTAATCGACTTTCCATTCAAATGACAGCCCCTTCGACTTGGCCATCTCGTCCATACCTTTTATGCTCGGATTGTCGGCCATGGACTTCATGTCCACTTCCCTTATGTCCAGCTTTATCTTGTTCGCCTCGAGCTTGGATGCGTCGAGAACCTGCTGTATTATGAGCATGAGCCTGTCTGATTCCTCGACGACCGTGCGCACGTAATCCTTCTGCTGCTCGTTGAGCTCTCCCTCCTGGCCCTCGTACAGCAGCTCGGAGAAGCCCTTTATGCTCGTGAGAGGGGTCTTCAATTCGTGCGATATGTTGTATATGAACTGCGATTTTAGGTCGCTCGTAGACATGAGCTTGCGCACCTCGGCCTTGCTGTCGCGCAGTTCAGTCTCTAGGTCGCTGAGCCTCCTCTTCGTCTCCAGCTCCTTGAATATCACTATATAGCCTTCGCTGTTCTCCATGCTCCTGAATTTCCTTATTGTCTGCGTCGCCGCTATTATGGTGCCATCCTTCCTGATCAGATCCACATATGAATTGTCGACCTTGCCGCCGCTGTACACGTAACCGACGTCGCGGCTCAGCGCCGATGCATCCTTGTAGAGCGAGCTCAGCTGCCTACCTGTGAGCTCCTCCTTAGCGTAGCCCAGCACCGATTCGACAGGCATGTTGCACCCCTTTATGAAACCCTGATCGTCAACCTTCATAGCCACTTCAGATATGCCCTCTATGAAGTCATCCATGTCCTGTATCGCCCTCCTTGAGTAATCCTCGGCCTCCATGTTCGACGCTATGAGCATGAATCCAAGATCCGTCTTGGACATGACGCAGTGCATCGGCACCTGCCCGGAGCTCAAGGACATTACCAGATCGCCTAACACTGGCGTCTCGGCGCATTTCGCCGCCATGTCGGCCATCCTGGCTGAAGAGTCGTTGCCCAACAGGTCCGTGAACTTTCTAGGCTCGGCGAAGCCCTCGGCGGCGCTGAACGCAGCGTCGAGGTTCGGGCTGCATGAGATTATCGAGTAATCGCTCCCTATGAGCGCCATGTACACGTCCTTGCTGTTCTTGAGCATGCTGCGCATGCCCTCGTAGAGCTTCCGCTCCGTAGAGTCTGTGGCTGCGACATGGATAAGTGAGTCGCTGAGCCTCTTCGCCGAGAAAGCGTATAGCCTGCCTGGAGATTTGCCGGCGTTCACCACCTTCGAGATGGACCTGCCGTAAGCCGCCGCTGCTTTCATTGTCTCATAGTCCAGCCCAAGCGTTTCCTTCAGCGC
>JABEBX010016952.1_pt1 | contig 13103 bp, 13 predicted proteins | sample 7245971 | NCBI WGS metagenome assembly JABEBX01 (sample SAMN14506365, study PRJNA622280) | hot springs metagenome | biome: hot spring [ENVO:00000051]|acidic hot spring [ENVO:00002120]; feature: spring [ENVO:00000027]|sediment [ENVO:00002007]; material: sediment environment [ENVO:01001048]... | reverse complement strand
CTAACTCAAGAACCATCATCCCGCCGGACTCCGTCAGCTCGACCGGACTGCGGCCTCCCCGGCGGGCTAAACAGGCTGCGGAAAAACTCGACGCTTTGAAAGGCGCGGCTGTTCTCCTCCAAATCACCACAAAATCGTCATCCTGAGCGGAGGCTCTCGCGGTTGCATGCGAGAGCCGGAGTCCCGAGGCGAAGCCGAAGGGCCCGTCCTGAGCGAAGCCGAAGGGCCCGTCCTGAGCGAAGCCGAAGGACCTGCCACCAAGCCTGTGCCACCTCAAATGTCCGCCGCTTTCGGGCAAGAATCAACTACCATCGGTCTCCAGAACACGCGGCAGGCCCCGCCGATACGCCGTTGATTCTCGCTAGAAAGGTTCTGACATCGGTGTTAGAACGCGCTTGGCGGCAGGTCCTTCGACTACGCGCTACGCGCTTCGCTCAGGATGACAGAAGGGTTGTGCTTGGGAGAAACAAAAGCAGCCTCACCAAAACTGGTTTCTGACTCGATTGAGGGGGCCGAAGGCCCATGAAGGGGCCCACCACCCAGTCTTGACCGGGACAGTGACTTGCCTCATCTCCAACTATAGTCACGCAGCATGAGTTACCACTGTGCAGGTCCCTCCTCGCACACATCGTGGCATTTCTATATCGGCAGTCCTGCCCTATGCTTTAGGATTGTTCTAAAGACGCACACTGTTCCCAAGACTCTCATGGAGAACGACTTCAGAACACCCGATTCGCCGAAGCCCACCATCCCATCGCAGACCGCACGCGACCCGCTGATTCGCTACAGCGTCTTTGCCGCCCTGGGTTGTGCAGGCGTGTGTGTGATCTTCACGATCCTCTACATCTTCTCCTACCTGCTGAACTCCACCCTCTTCTTCGAGCGTCACTTCGACGCCTACCTCATGTCGGTAAACTCCGACAACATCTCCACCATCCTCGGCCTCCACATGAACCAGAACCGCATGTTTCTGCAGTCCTGCGGCATGGTTGCCGGCATCTTCTTTGCCTGTTTCGGACTTGCCCTCTGCCTGGTCGCCATCCAGGGCGCCACCAGCGCCACCGGCGAGGTCCGCGACGACTCCATCAGCATCAAGCGGCTTGCCCCCGGCGGCATCATCCTTCTTGTCTCCATGATCTTCGTTGGCGTCTCGGCCATGCACCCGGTCGATATCTCGCTCGGCCCCATCACCCCCTCGGCCACCGCGCCTGTGGCCACTGCGACCCAGCCTTCCACCGTTCGTCCTCCTGCCGCCCCTGCGACCGCCGCGTCTGCAACGCAGCCACCATCGCCAGCCGCGGCAGCGCCCTCCACGCTGGCTTCGGCACAGCCGGCACAGACGTCCGTACCCGCAACAGCCGCGCAACTCAACTCCCCACCCGCGACCCAACCTGCGGCTGTCACAGCGACGCCTGCAACTCCGCGGCAGCTCGCGACCCAACGCATCCCAACGCAACCTGCCACCATGCGTTCCTCAAGCCCCGCCCGTCCGCCCTTCCTTCCCTTCAATCAGACCGCGACCAACCTGCCGCCCTTCCACCGCTTTCAACCCTAGAACAACCTCAGCGTAAGGGGAACGCGGCGCACGTCTTCCATGAGCGTTTTCCCAATGAAAACGCCCATGGGCATCGAGGCGTCGGACGACACCTACAGAAAAATTGCTCTAGCGCCAACGGCGCGACAATATTCCAGCCCAGCCGTCCCACCCCAACGAGCGCTTTTGCTCGTCGGGGTGGAACGCCTTGGGTTTAACCCACACGCACACCAGGAACTAGATCTTACCGAAAGGGTCTCTTGCCTTGAAAGGCCGCGCTTTGAAAGGGCGGGACTTTAGTCCCGCCGCAAGCCCAAAGCTTGCCATGCGGCTTTAGCCGCTGAGGGAATGCAAGTGCTTCTTCATCAGAGCTTCCTTCGCTTCTGACAATCCGAGAGAGGGAAAGCCATCCCTTGCCAGGACAAGCTGTGGCCGTAGGACTAGAGCATTTTCAGTGTTGATGGGCACCCCGGAGAGGGCGTGCAGTGGCGTTTTCTTTGGGGAAAACGCCCATGGAAGTCGAGCCGTCGGGTACACCTGCGCTGAAAATGCTCTAGTGCTTGCCTGCCGCACTGGCTAGCTTCGCCTCTGCTACCCGCATGACAGCGTTAGCCTCTTCGTACTTGGCCTGGTCGTCTCCAGCCTGGGCCCAGAGTTCGGTGCCGGACTGCAGCTCCTCCTGCGCCTCCTTCGGATCGATCTCATCGGGATGAATCGCCGTCTCGGCCAGGATGGTGACCCTGTCAGGCAGCACCTCGGCAAAGCCCCAGGCGACGAAGAACACCTGTTCGCCTGCGGCTCCGCCATGCAGGCGTAGCTCGCCCGCACCCAGTTCTGCCAGCAGCGGGGCCGCGCCGTACAGCGGCTCGATGTAGCCGGACATCGCCGGCAGTTCGACCGTAACCGCCGTAGCATCCAGAAGCACCCGGTCCGGCGTCACCACCCGTACCCTCAGCAGCTCCGAGTTATTTCCAGCCTCTGCCATATGCTTACGCCGTTGCCTTCAGCTTCTCTGCTGCCGCGAGTACATCCTCGATGCCGCCCTTGAGATAGAACGCCTGCTCCGGAATGTCATCGTGCTTGCCCTCGATGATCTCCTTGAAGCTGCGTACCGTCTCCTCAATCTTGACGTACGCCCCAGGAATGCCGGTGAAAACCTCGGCCACATGGAACGGCTGCGACAGGAAGCGCTGCACCTTGCGGGCACGCGAAACGGTGAGCTTGTCCTCTTCCGAGAGATCGTCGATCCCCATGATTGCGATGATGTCCTGCAGATCCTTGTAACGCTGCAAGATCTTCTTCACGCCCTGCGCGACGTCGTAGTGCTCCTGGCCAACGATACGCGGAGATAGAATACGCGAGGTCGAAGCCAGCGGATCGACCGCCGGATAGATGCCCAACTCCGAGAGCGGCCGAGACAGCACGGTGGTCGCGTCCAGGTGAGCAAAGGTCGTCGCCGGCGCCGGATCGGTAAAATCGTCAGCCGGAACGTAGACCGCCTGCACGGACGTAACTGAACCCTTCTTGGTCGAGGTGATGCGCTCCTGCAACTCGCCCATCTCGGTGGCCAGGTTCGGCTGGTAGCCCACGGCCGAAGGCATTCGGCCCAGCAGCGTGGACACCTCAGAACCTGCCTGCGTGAAGCGGAAGATGTTGTCGATGAACAGCAGCGTGTCCGCACCCTCTTCGTCGCGGAAGTACTCGGCGACAGTGAGACCGGTCAGGGCCACGCGCAGACGCGCTCCCGGCGGCTCGGTCATCTGCCCATAGATCAGTGCTGCTTTGCTCTTGGAGAAGTCCTTCAGGTCGATAACGCCGGACTCCTGGAACTCATGCCACAGGTCATTGCCCTCGCGGGTGCGCTCGCCCACGCCGGCAAAGACCGAGAAGCCGCCGTGCTTCATGGCGACGTTGTTGATCAACTCCTGGATGATGACGGTCTTGCCAACGCCCGCGCCGCCGAACAGGCCGATCTTTCCACCCTTCAAGAACGGCTGGATCAGGTCAATCACCTTCACGCCGGTCTCGAACATCTCCTCGGAGGTCGACTGCTCCTCGAAGGTCGGCGCCGGCCGATGGATCGGCATGTACACCTTGGCGTTGACCGGGCCAAGCTCGTCCACCGGCTCGCCCAAAACGTTGAGCACGCGGCCCAGCGTCTCGCGTCCTACCGGCACCGAGATCATGGCGCCCGTGTCGATCGCCTTCATGCCCCGGACCAGGCCCTCGGTGGCGACCATGGCGACACACCGCACCCGGCCCTCCCCAATATGCTGCTGCACCTCCACCATAACGTCCTTCGGATCCGGCACATCGAAGCCCTCGCTGACGATACGCAGCGCCTGGAAGATGGGAGGCATGTGCGCCTCTTCAAACTGAATGTCAACGGCCGGGCCGCTGATACGCACTACTTTGCCACTGGCTACTTTGTCACTCTTCTGTGTCTCTGCCATAAGTCTCTTTCGTAAGGTCGCGGATCCGCCTACTGCGCAGCCGCCCCGCTGACAATCTCAATAATCTCTTTGGTAATCGCGGCCTGGCGCACGCGGTTCATAGTGAGCGAGAGCTCATCGATCAGCTCCCCTGCATTCTTGGTGGCCGCATCCGTTGCCGTCATACGCGCCGCATGCTCGGCCGCAATCGACTCCAGCAGCGCATGTAAGATCTGCGTGGTAACGTAGCGCGGCATCAGGTGCCGAAACAGGCGATTGGGTGACTGATCAAAGATGTAATCCACGTCCGCCGTTCCGAACTTCTTTGCCTCCTGCTCGTACTCGGTCTCCTCCAGCTCGAGGATCGAGACGTTCGACTCCTGAGCGGTTTTCCTGGCAGCTTCCTTCTGCTCCTCCGACATCTCCTCGACCACCGTCACCTCGTGAACGCCGAGCTTGCGGATAGGCAACAGCTTCTCCACCACTACACGCTGCGAGATCACAGACTTGAACTCGTTGAAGACGATGTATACGGAGTCAATCTCCTCCCTCTCATAGCGCGAAATAATGGACTTTGTCACGGCGGTCACTTCGCCGATGTCCGTCTTGACCAAGAGGGATGAATGCTCCGCCGCAACTTCAATGGGCGCTTTCCGATGCCGGATGTCTTCAATGTGCCTGGCGAGATCGTTATCGTAGAGCTTATTAACATGCTCGTACACGGCTATTGGGAAACGCCTCTTGTAGAGAGCGATCGCCTTTTTGCCGACCGGTTCCAGATCGAGGTTCTGACCCAGCGCACGCCGTCCGTCGATGAAATGCTGGGCCGCCTTGCCGATGTTCGAGTTGAAGCCGCCGGCAAAACCCTTGTCGCCGGCGATAACAAGAAGCAACACGTTCTTCTCTTCGCGCTCCACCAGCAGCGGATGCATCCTCGCGCCAGCCTGGTCGTTGTAGAGGTTGGTGCGCCGCACCAGCGAACGGAGAACGCTTGCCAGCATCTGCGCGTAAGGCCGCGCCTGCAGCGCATGCTCCTGAGCGCGGCGCAGCTTTGCCGCTGAGACCATCTTCATGGCCCTGGTAATCTGCCGCGTGTTCTTCACACTGCGGATGCGGCGCCGTAGATCGAGTACGTTGGCCATTCGTCTTTATGCCGTTGTTCCTACGCGTTGACGGTTGTGGCAGCTTGCTTGCGGGCTGCAAGAAAGTCCTGCTTGTATTCATTGATCGCAGCGGTCAGCCGCTTGCGAAGATCGTCGTCCAGCGCCTTCTTCCGGGTGATGTCGGCCAGAATATCAGGATGCGCGGAGTCGAAAAAGGAGTAGTAGTTATCCTCGAAGGCGCGCAGATCCTGCACTTCAACGTCGTCGAGCAGGCCCTGCGTTCCGGCGTACAGAATGGCAACCTGTTGCGCGGCCGTGAGCGGCGCGAACTGCGGCTGTTTGAGCAACTCCGTCAGGCGCACGCCGCGATTGAGCTGGTTCTGTGTCACCTTGTCGAGGTCCGATCCAAACTGCGCGAAGGCGGCCAGCTCACGATACTGCGCCAGGTCCAACTTCAGCGTGGAACCAACCTGCTTGGTGGCCTTGATGGCAGCCGCAAAACCTACTCGCGAGACCGACAGTCCCACGTTCACAGCCGGACGAATCCCGGAGTTGAAAAGATCAGTCTCAAAGAAGATCTGACCGTCCGTAATCGAGATAACATTGGTCGGAATGTAGGCCGACACGTCCCCCGCCTGCGTCTCGATGATCGGCAGAGCTGTAAGCGAGCCTCCGCCCAACTCATTGGACATCTTCGCGGCTCGCTCCAGAAGACGCGAGTGCAGGTAGAACACGTCCCCCGGATAGGCCTCGCGCCCTGGCGGACGGCGCAGCAGCAGCGAGATCTCGCGATAGCTGGCGGCATGCTTGGAAAGATCGTCGTAGATGATTAGCGCGTGCTTGCCGTTATCGCGGAAGTACTCACCCATCGCGCAGGCAGCGAACGGAGCCAGATACTGCATCGGCGCCGGCTCGGAGGCGGTTGCCGCCACCACGATGGTGTAGGCCATCGCTCCGTGCTTCTCCAGGGTCTGCACAACGCCGGCCACCGAGGAGCGCTTCTGGCCGATGGCGCAGTAGATGCAAATCAGGTCATTCTTCGCCGAGTGGATGATGGCGTCGAGCGCAACGGCCGTCTTGCCCGTCTGGCGATCGCCAATCAGCAACTCGCGCTGTCCACGGCCAATCGGGATCATGGTGTCAATAGCCTTGATACCCGTGGCCATCGGCTCTCTTCGTCAAGGTTCATCGCGAGACCGGAGATGTCATGCGGAAAGCTAATCAATTCACCGGCCATGACCTTGTCGAGCCCATGAATGCGCGCGATGCCGTCGCCCAGCGTGATGATCGTACCAACCTCATCGACCTGGATGCGTTGCTCGTAGTTCGCGATCTGCTGGCGAAGCAGTTCTGTGATCTCATTTGCCTGAATCTTTGCCATTTATTTTCGTTTCCTTCGCATCCTTCGAGTCCTTCGAGTCCTTCGAGTCCTTCAAATCCTGTTGCACATCAGATCCAGTTACAGATGATCCGCGTATCCAGCGTGGACCTCAAGCCTGGGCTGCGATGAGCCGAGATTTGAGTTGCTCCAGTTGCCCGCGAATCGATCCGTCGTAAACCGTGGATCCGACCGTGACGACCGCGCCTCCCAGCAAGCTTGCATCCTGGCTGTAGGTAGCATGCACATGCCGCGCGCCGGTCAATGCGACGATTTTGTCCTCCAACATCCTGCGGTTCGTCTCGGTCAGCGGCTGGGCGCTTACGATCGCGGCCTCCGCGATGCTTGAGCCCTCATCCGCAATGGCCGCATACGTATCCATCATGCCGCGCAGCTCACGCAGGCGCTGGTGACGCACAACCAACGCGAGGAAGTTGCGCACCGTGGAACTCATCCCCGACCTCGCCGCGATCGCATCCAGCACCTTGAGCTTCTGCGCCTCTGGAATCGATGGATCTTCGAGAACCTCGCGCAACTCCGCACTCTCTTCGAGCACATCGGCGAAGTCATTCAACTGCCCCTGTACCGTGAGCAGTTCCAGCTCCTGGTCAGAGGTCACGGCGGCCAGCGCGCGCGCGTAGCGAAGGTCAACAACAGCCATGATTAGTTCTTGCTCCCTTCGCCAAGCTTGTGGGCAAAGCTCTCTACCAATAAGCGGTCCGTCTCCGCGGAGACTACCAGTTTACGAGCGGCATGCTCGATGGCGAGATCGGCGGCATACCTCTGAATCTCCCGGCGAGCGACGGTCGTCGCGCTCTGAATCTCGGCCTCCGCCGCGGCAAGGATCTTCTGCTTTTCGTCTTCCACTGTGGCCTTGATGCGCTCTTCCTCGCGGGCGCTCTCGGCCTCAACCTGAAGACGTATCGCTGTAATCTGGTCATCCAGCCGCGCCAGCCGCTCCTCCACGGAGGTCAACCGGCTCTTCGCCTCTTCGGTCACGCTACGAGCATCGACAAGATGCTTCTGGATTGCCAGGTTGCGGCGGCGGAAAGCATTCGGCAAAAACTTCAGCAGCCCATAGCCGATGCCGGCGCCAAGGATGAGGAGATTGATGATCGTGAAGACATTTGCGGCCGTCTCAGGGCTCATGCCGAGATCCGCGCCTAACTTGACCACTATCGCCGAATGGCGATACTGTTCCTCGTCGTCGCTTGAGCTTGTCTGCTTGGCTTGAGCAGGCTGGGGCGCGGCGGCTATTGAGGACCCCGCACCGCCCTGGACCGCCGCAGGCGGAACGGTAGCGCTTTGGGCTGTGGCGTTTTGAACCTGAAGGACTCCACCCAACGAAAGCAGCAGAAAAAGGCTAAGCGTTGGAATCGTCCGCCGGGGGCGCATCGCCGGTAATCGTGTAGAGATCATTACTGGCGCGCCTCCGACAGGTTCGTACCGGCCGGAAGAACCGCCCGCAGAATCTGTTCACTCAACTGCTCCGTGGCTTCCTCAATCTGCCTGCGCGCGATGACGGACATGCCTTCAATCTCCTGCCGCGCCGCGTTGGTGCGCGCCTGCGCAGCCGCTCGCGCACTCTCCACCGCCTGATCGCGCTCCGCCTGCCACTGCTGCAGCTTACGCTCCCGGGCCGCCATGATCTCACTGCGCGCATTGCGTAGCTTTTCCTCATAGCCCGCGGCCTCCGCTTCGGCCGCCGCAAGGGCGGCGCGCGCCTTCTTGATGGCGCCCGACGTGCGCGCTCGCCGCTCAGCCAGTGTCCTGTCAAGCGGCTTGCGAACCAGAGGCCCGTAGATGGCTACCAGCAGAATGAAAAACACCATGGCCGGCACAGAGCCGAGCACGAGACCACCAAGTTGATGCAATATGTCCATGAGGTTGTAAGATTCTTCAGACGGGCGTACAGGCTCGTTGCTTCCAAGAGTAATCAAGCTCTGTTCTCTGGCGTGGAGCACGCACTGCCGAACACCGCTCAAGCAATCCAGATTTCAAGCATGTTGTTCCCACCCTTTGTAGCAAAGCCCACGGATGGAAGTCAAGAAATTGAGGCTGGATGCGGCAGTCCTAACTGAGAGAATCAAGAATGACCCCTCAGGCACTGAAAGCCCGATAAGTCGGGCTTTAGGATCGCAGGGATGTACCTCAGCGGGCTCCCTCAGTGAGAACTGCTGGGCTGGGTACAGTCCAAATCGGCGATTACCGAACCGTGGGGCGGTTTCCCCTCCGGAGGTCCCGGCCCTTGCGTTCCATGGGCGTTTTCCAATGAAAACACCGCGAGCGGCCTCTCCCCGATCCCCATCCACAGAAGACCCCTCCAGGCCGGCATCCGAGCACTTACTGGAATTGGATAAGATTTTTCTCGTCAGCGCGGCTCCCCTGGGCGTAAACTATGTCTACCACCCTGAGACCCATTCCGGGTCATGCAGGCCGCGTGAAACGGGACACCACCTCCGCTCCCGATCAGGCGGCCTGTACTAATCTACGGGGCAGTTTTTCTTCACTTTATGCGGACCTTTTGGCGGATTCCGCGGCCGGATTCGCTCGCGTCTCTTGGGCGGTCAGTTCGACCCCGGCTGGCGGGATTGGTATCGCCTGTATCGATCAAGAAGCGAAGCAGGGCCGGTGGCGTGCAGGTACACGAGGTTTCCCTCAAATCGCTGATCCGTGATGGTGGCGCCTCGCTCCAGGGCGGCGATCACGCGGCCCTCGGCCTGCGGAACTCTGAACTCGGCCGACTCCAGAGGATCGGCAGTCAATGCCGCGTCCATCGCGTGGAGAAGATCTTCCAGACCGGCGCCAGTCAGCGCTGAGACAGCGATCGTTCCATGTCCGTGCGGCCCGGGGTCCATGGCCGATCCAGCGCGCAGCAGATCGATCTTATTCAGCACCTGGAGGGTGGGCTTTTTGCTGACACCCAGTTCGGCCAGGACTGCCTCCACCTGCGCGCGCTGCTCCTCCAGCGTTGGGCTCGCAGCGTCCCGAACGTGCAACAGAAGCTCGGCGCGCTCTACCTCCTCCAGCGTGGCGCGAAAGCTGGTCACCAGTTCGTGGGGAAGGTTGCGAATGAATCCTACGGTGTCGGAGACCAGCACCTTGCGCCGGGAGGGAAGGCTCAGTTGCCGCAGTTTGGGGTCGAGCGTGGCAAACATCCGCTCCGACGCAAGCACCTCGCCGCCCGTCAGGGAGTTGAACAGCGTGGACTTGCCGGCGTTGGTATATCCCACCAGCGCAACCGTTGGGACGGGAACAGCCTCGCGTCTGCCGCGCTGCTGGCGGCGGATGCGCCGCACGGCTTCCAGTTGTTGCTTGATGCGGTCGAGCCGACCCTTGATCTTGCGGCGGTCGGTCTCGAGCTGGGTCTCGCCGGGGCCGCGCGTTCCAATACCACCGCCTGTCTGCGACATGGTCTTGCCGCGACCGGCAAGCCTTGGAAGCTGATACTCAAGCTGTGCCAGCTCTACCTGGAGCTGGCCCTCCCGCGTCCGCGCATGCCGGGCAAAGATGTCGAGAATCAGCTGCGTGCGGTCGATGACGGTGCAGGGCAAGCGGGCTTCGACGTTGCGGGCCTGCGATGGAGTGAGGTCGTGGTCAAAGAGCACCAGACTTGCGCCCGTGGAGGCGACCGTGGCGACGATCTCGTCAAGTTTTCCACCGCCGACCAGGGTCGCGGGATCGGGGCGTCCACGCCGCTGAATCAGAACCGCGGCGATGGTTGCACCAGCCGAGCGGGCAAGCTCCTGGAACTCGGCCAGGGAGGCATCGAAGTCCAGATCGTCAGGGTCTGGATCCGCGGGCCGCTCGGAGGCCGATGGCGGCAGAGAATCCCGATCATTGTGATCATTGCGGGCCGCCAGCCCCCCGCCGCCGATCGCCGCCGCCGAGCGCGCCTGCCGGGCAACGCTCGAAGGACGAAATCGATCCGAGGTGAACTCCACGGCGACCAGAACGGCGCTCTCCCGGCTCGTCCGCTGGCGTGAGCGCAACAGATCGCGCTCCACCGCCTCGCGATCCTTCCCTGGCTGCGTCTCGCGATTCGTCCTGGTCTTGGCTGCTGGTTGGATGGACACCTTGTCTGATTACTTTCGCAAACAATCGCCGCGCCAATCGAACAGATATACGATCAACTGTTGGCCGTTCCTGGCGCGGGCCGTGCGGTTTCCGCGTGAGGCGCCACCACCGGCGCGGGCCGTGCGGTTTCCGCGTGAGGCGCCGCCACTGGCGCGGGCCGTGCGGTTTCCGCGTGAGGCGCCGCCACCGCCGGCGTCGGACGGCTCTCACCGCGCGCGTCGCCAAAACCCGAAGGACGACCGCTGACTACCGTTGAAATCGCATGCTTGAAGATCAACTGTTCCTGCGCATTGTTCTCAAGTAGAACGGAGTACTTGTCAAAAGAACGTATCTTGCCAGTGAGCTTGACGCCACTGACCAGGTAGATAGTGATGGGGCTTTTGTCCTTACGGACCGTATTCAGGAACGTATCCTGAATGTTCTGTGCCGGCTTGGAGTCCATGGGCCGATCTCCTCGTATCATCGCACTCAACCATTCTTGAAGTTCCGCGCCTAAGACTCGCGGTCGAACCTTGCAGCAAAGCAGCCTTGCAACATTCACCCTATCGCCTTCCCCGCTTCCAGACAAGGGCAGACCCTATGGATTTCGCACGGGAAGCAGTCTGCCGGTCGGTCATGACACTACGTTCCGTGCCCGGTAGCCTGAAAAACCCAAGATGAGGCAGGCCCACCACATCCCGCGAGCTGGCCTTCAGCGCGGACGCCGTTGCCATCTTCATCGCCCTGACCTTCGCCGCCCTCATCCGCCTCGGCGTCATCCACCCCATCGGCTGGTAACGCAGCCTTTTTCCTCTATCCCCTGCTCCCCTGCCTCTTGCCCATCCAGACCATCCCGCTACGCACTCCCGCCCGCCAACCCCCTCGCATGCGGCAGCTTCTCGTGCTCCCGCCTGGAACACTGCTTCTCTTCGCCATTGGTCTCATCGGGAAAGCAATCGAGTCGCTCGGCATCTCCCTCCGCGCCCATCACCACTACTTCCCTCACATCGAGTACGTACTCTGGGCCATCATCCTCGGCCTGATCCTCTCCAACCTCCCCGCCCTCCCTCGACTGATCGCGACGGCGAATTACCCGCGCAGAACTTTCCCTCAGAAAAACAGCAGCGCGGCACGAACTCACAGCATTCCGCCCTGCGAATGCACTAAACTCTCATCGTTATGACCCTTCAAGGCTGCGGCACCGCTCTCGTCACCCCCTTCCATCCGGACGGCTCTCTGGACGAGCCCTCTCTGACCGATCTTCGCCGGTTGCACCCACAACTCCACCGCCCAGGCCGTGCTCAACGCCAAACGCCTCGCCAGGATCCCCGGCCTCACCGGCCTGCTCTCCGCCAATCCCTACTACAACCGCCCCAACCAGGAGGGCCAGTTCCAACACTTCCGCGCCATCGCCGAAGCCGTTGACCTGCCCATCCTGCTCTACAACATCCCCGGACGCACGGCCACCAACCTGCTCCCCGAGACCGTTCTCCGCCTCACCGAGCTGCCCAACATCACCGGCATCAAGGAGTCGAGCGGCAACATCAGCCAGATTGCCGAGCTGCTCTCCCACGCCCCGGCACACTTCAGCGTCCTAGCCGGCGACGACGCCTTCGCTCTACCGGTCATCGCCCTCGGCGGCAAAGGCCTGGTCTCGGTCGCCTCCAACGCCATCCCCGGCCCCATGTCGCAGATGGTAGACGCCGCCTTGACCGGCACGCCCGAAGCCTGGGCTGAAGCGCGTCGTCTCAACGCCCGCTACTTCGCTCTCATGCGTGCCCACTTCTCCGAACCCAGCCCGGCCCCCATCAAAGCGGTCTTAGCCATGCTGGGCCGCTGCACAGAGACCCTCCGCCTCCCCATGGTTCCGGTCACCGACACCACGCGCGCCAAACTAAAATCCCTCCTCCACGATCTCGATCTGCTGGGCTGATCCGTCAGCGTCCAGTCCTATCACAGCCGCATCCACCCAGCACGATGCGGCAACACACACTGAACCCGCCACGCGAAGCCACTCGCCGTCCGCGCAGGACCGCGGGACCGCGGGATTACAATCTTCCTGATGACTCTCGAACAATCCATCGACCACTTCTTCGCTCTGGGCTCCGCGGCTGCCGGCAATCCGGAGGCCCTCGCCGCCTTTCACCAGCTCCGCGATGCCCTCGAAGCCGGCGCCGTCCGCTCCGCTGAACCCGACCCCAGTGCTCCCACCGGCTATCGCGTCAACACCTGGGTGAAGCGCGGCATTCTGCTCGGCTTCCGTCTGGGCGCACTCACCCAAATGGGCGAGGCCCCCGAAGGTCATTCCGCCCTCACCTTCGTCGACAAGTCCACCTACCCTGCCCGCCGCTTCGCTCCCGCCGACGGCATCCGCATCGTCCCGGGCGGCAGCTCCGTCCGCTCCGGGGCGTACCTCGCCCCCGGCGTCGTCATCATGCCCCCCGCCTATGTCAACGTGGGCGCCTTCGTCGATGAAGCGTCCCTGGTCGACTCCCACGCCTTGGTCGGCTCCTGCGCCCAGATCGGCAAGCGCGTCCACCTCTCCGCAGCGGCACAGATCGGCGGGGTTCTGGAGCCGATCAACGCCTCCCCCGTCATCC
>JABEBX010022071.1_pt1 | contig 13113 bp, 13 predicted proteins | sample 7245971 | NCBI WGS metagenome assembly JABEBX01 (sample SAMN14506365, study PRJNA622280) | hot springs metagenome | biome: hot spring [ENVO:00000051]|acidic hot spring [ENVO:00002120]; feature: spring [ENVO:00000027]|sediment [ENVO:00002007]; material: sediment environment [ENVO:01001048]... | reverse complement strand
CCTCGTTTCTATAAGAAAACTTAACGATATCAGATGGATCGTAGGATTGAGCGAATGAAAAAATTCCCTTATTGCATTTTTTGGGTTAAAATAATAGTCAATTAAAATACGTAAATGAGATTTGGTTATCCCTTTTCGATAAAATTTGTTATACACGGATTATGTTTGTCAAAACAAAAATCATCGTAAATGACAAAGAGCTGACCATATATTCCGAACATCCGGGAAATCTGCTTGAGATTATCGCTCAGGCAGGTGTTGCAATAGATGCACCTTGTGGGGGTCTCGGAAGATGCGGCAAGTGCCGCGTTAATGTACAAGGAGAACTTCCACCGGATAATGTTGAAATGACTATTTTATCCAGTGCAGAAATAAGCACTGGTACAAGGCTCGCATGCAGGAAAAGGCATATACCCAAAAATCTTACAATAACAATCACGTCCAGAGAAGAAGAACCGGTTACCACGACACATACGATAGTACCTGTTGATATAAGTGTTGCCATAGACCTTGGGACAACAAGTATTGTTATAGCATTTGTAAACCTGTCCGATGGAACGATCATGGCAATGCATAGTATACTCAATCCGCAGAGAATATACGGGGCTGATGTTGTTTCAAGGATCAAGGCAGGTCTGGACAAATTGATACTTGAGAAAATGACGCTGTTAACCTTAAGCGCTATTACAGGAGAAATAAATAAGATGCTTTTGGAGATAGGACTTGATGCGGACAGCATCAAAGCAACGTATATAGCCGGCAATACAACCATGGAGCATATTATTTCAGGGACCGATGTATCAAGTCTTGCAAAAGCACCGTACAAACCTGCATTCAACAGCATTAAGCATGTTCCTCATTTAAAAGCGAATTTAGGCACCACAAAAGGCGATTTGGTACTATTCCCTCTTATAGGAGGTTTTGTCGGGGGTGATACTGTCGCATCCATACTTGCCTGCAATATGGACATATCCGATGAAATTATTGCGTTGATAGATATTGGAACGAACGCCGAAATAGCGGTTGGTAATAAATCAGGTATAAAGGTAAGCTCAGCTCCAGCGGGTCCTGCATTTGAAGGCGGACAGATAAAACAAGGCATGAGGGCACAGTCTGGTGCAATTGAAGACATGCGTATTATAAATGATGAGCTAACACTGTATGTAAAGGACGATACCGAACCTAAAGGTATATGCGGCTCCGGACTTATAAGGATTGTTGCAGAACTCGTAAGAACAGGTGTTATTTCAAAATCAGGAGAGTTGCTCGATGCAGAGAGCATTCAGAATAACCTATCTCTCAGGATAATAAAAAAGGATGGCGAGCAGGCATTTGTTTTATACAAGTCCTACGATAATGAGATATGCCTTTATCAATCGGATATACGTGCACTCCAACTTGCAAAAGCGAGTATAGCAACAGGATTAAAATTGCTAACCTGGCACAGCGGGTTAAAGCCCTCAAGACTTTATATAGCAGGTACATTTGGCAATTATTTGAATCCTGAAGATCTGATATTTATAGGCGTGATTCCATCATACCTGGGAGGAAATACCTATTTTATAGGCGACAGCGTTATATCAGGGCTGAAAAGATTTATTACCGCCGAGCCGGCGGTCGATATGGATATGCTTTTATCGAACATCAAACATATCGAACTCGCCGATGATCCATCTTTCAATAAAGAATTTTTGTCAATGCTTGAATTAACCAAAAAAGCGTAATAGTTGTTGTGACTTAAAATTTTAAATCTCCATGCGTTCGCCCGATTACTCGCTCAAAAGATGGAGCGCGTCTGCTTTCCTTATTTATCTTTTCACCTGCTTTACCTTTATATACTTGTAAGCCATAAACCCTGCAATTATCACGACACCAATCGCTGTTTGTATTGTTGATTTGGCTATCAAACCATAGGCAAGCGAAAGTACTCCTGTCAGTAAAACGGAATATTCAAGTCCAAACAATCGAACCAAAAGATTTTGCTTCGGTTTGAGTTCATCGGTACTGCCGTGGGCAGGCATAAATTTGAACTGAAGCACTGTTGTCAATTGTTTTGTAAACTTGGCGGATATTGCAGGATAAGTACTTTGCAGCCCCTTGTATCTTATCAGTGCCTCATTTTCAAGATTGTACTTGACACATGCATTTACATACTGCTGATGCAGTACTTCGTTCGATGGATCGACCTGAACACTTTTCCACAATTCTTGTTCCGTCATGATTGCAAGTTTAACCATTTTTATTAATTTTATCAATCTTCTTCTTGACTTTAAATGGCTTCATTGTAAGTTTTACTATTCATGAAAAGGTTGCTTGCAATAGATTACGGTGATGTCAGGATGGGTTTGGCTGTTAACGATGCTCTTGGTATAACTGCCCAGGGTATCTGCAGCTTCAAAAGATCGTCTTTAAAAAACGATATCGACAAGATAAAAGAAGTAATGATATCCCATCATGTAGAGGAGATAATCGTTGGCATGCCCTATATGCTGAACGGAGAAAAGGGAGGCAAGGCAAAAGAGGTAGATGCATTCATATCCACATTAAGGGAGTATCTCACTGTTCCGGTTGTTGAATGGGACGAAAGATACACAACCGTACAGGCCGAAGAGATACTCGATAGTTCAGGGGTCAAAAGAAAAAAGAAGAGGTCAGTCGTCGATATGCTTGCCGCAACATTCATACTTGAAAGCTACATGGAGAGTTTAAGGAAAAAGGCTTAAGCCTTTTTTATAGCACCGCTGGCATTGCTATCCACCGCAGGCTGAGAAGCAATATATTGGTATTGAGGGATTGCTTCGATCTATGACAATTATGAACTTTGTAAGAAAATGGTTGGCAAGGTTAAACCATGCTTGACTATAAGAAAGATAGATTATATGTTGCATTTTATATTTACTTAGTTAGAAATTAATACAATTCCTTAATACAACAATGATAGTGCTTGCAATCTTTGTATTTTGTAGGAAGAGGAAATTTTTCTAACGGGTAAAAAAATAATAAAAGGAGAGATGAATGAAGGACAAATATTTATTTACATCCGAGTCCGTAACAGAGGGGCACCCGGATAAGCTTGCGGATCAGGTATCGGATGCAATTCTCGATGCAGCACTTGCGCAGGATAAATACTCAAGGGTTGCTTGTGAAACACTCGTAACAACCGGGCTTGCGATGATCGCCGGCGAAATAACTACAAAGGGTAATCTCTTGTATTCGGATATTGCAAGAGAGGTAATAAAGAATATAGGGTATGACGATCCCGAGATGGGATATGACTGGAGATCGTGCGGTGTTATCGTTTCTGTAAAACAGCAGTCGCCTGACATTGCAATGGGCGTTAACAGGGGCAAGGACAAACTTGGTGCAGGCGATCAGGGTATGATGTTCGGGTACGCTACTAACGAAACGAAAACGCTTATGCCAGCTCCGATATCGTATGCACATGCCCTCGTTAAGAGGCTGGCAGAGGTAAGAAAAAACGGCATTCTGAAATTTCTGAGGCCTGATGGAAAATCGCAGGTTACATTTGAGTACGAGAACAATAAGCCCGTTGGTATAAAGGCGGTTGTTATCGCAGCCCAGCATTCGGAGGATGTTTCCAACGGTAAATTAAAAGAAGGCATCATGGAAGAGGTTATAAAGAAGGTCATCCCAGCAAATCTCATAAGAAAAGAGACAAAGTATTTTATAAATCCAACCGGTAGGTTTGTTATAGGCGGTCCACATGGTGACACAGGACTTACAGGCAGAAAGATTATCGTTGATACTTATGGCGGATTCGGCAGACATGGAGGAGGCGCTTTCTCCGGTAAAGATCCCTCCAAGGTCGATAGAAGCGGTTCATACATGGCAAGATATATAGCAAAGAATATCGTGGCATCCGGCCTTGCAGATAAATGCGAAGTCCAGCTTGCTTATGCAATAGGTGTTCCGGATCCAGTTTCTATTATGATAGATACTTTTGGAACAGGTAAGACTGAGAATGGAATGCTGGAAAAGGCTGTTTCAAGGGTATTTAGAATGGATCCTGCAGGTATTATAAAAGAACTAAAGCTGTTAGAGCCAAAGTACAAGCTGACCGCAGCCTATGGACATTTCGGTAGAACAGAAAAAGAATTTACATGGGAAAGAACAGACAAGGCTGCTGCTCTTTTGAAAGAGGTGAATAGATGAAAGGTTATGATGTAAAAGATATAAAACTTGCACAGATCGGCAAACAGCGTATTGAATGGGCTTATCGATCGATGGGTGTTTTGCAGCTTATTGAAAAAGACTTTGCAAAGCGTAAGCCTCTCAAAGGTTTAAAAATAGGGGCATGCCTGCATGTTACAACAGAAACCGCAAACCTCATGAGGATTCTGAAGATAGGTGGGGCAGATGTATCCCTTGCCGCTTCAAACCCGCTGAGTACACAGGACGATGTCGCAGCCTCGCTGGTAAAACATTTTGATATACCTACATTCGCTATTAAAGGCGAAGATACAAAAACATATTATAGACATATAGATTCAGTACTTGCCTCATTTCCGATGATCACCATGGACGATGGAGCAGATCTCGTAAGCACGATCCATACTAAAAAAGGCGCAATGCTTGATCGGGTTATAGGGGGAACGGAAGAAACCACTACCGGTGTTATAAGACTGAGGAGCATGGCAAAAGAGAAAAAACTTTCTTACCCTATTATATCCGTAAATGATGCATTCACAAAGCATCTCTTTGATAACCGATATGGAACGGGTCAGAGTACCATAGACGGTATTTTGCGTGCCACAAACCGTCTCATATCAGGCTCCGTTTTTGTCGTTTGCGGATATGGCTGGTGCGGCAGAGGAGTTGCAATGCGTGCGAACGGCATGGGAGCGAGAGTTGTCATAACTGAAGTTGACCCAATAAGGGCTCTGGAGGCTGTTATGGACGGATACCACGTTATGCCTATAAATGAAGCTGCAAAGATCGGGGACATATTCGTTACAGTTACCGGAGATATATCTGTAATAACAAAACAGGCATTTTTGAATATGAAGGATGGTGCGATAGTTGCGAACTCGGGGCACTTTAACGTTGAGCTTGATCTGGAAACACTGAAATCCATAGCAAAGTCGCGCAAAGATATAAGGAATTTCGTGGAAGAATACGTCCTACCGAATGGCAGGGCAATATATGTTCTTGCGGACGGCAGGCTTGTCAATCTTTCTGCAGCAGAAGGACACCCCTCAAGTGTTATGGACATGAGCTTCGCAAATCAGGCACTTTCTGTTGCGTTTTTAAAAGATAATGCACATAGCCTTGAAAAGAAGGTTTACCCTGTGCCCGAAGATATCGACAAAAACATCGCGGTAATAAAATTGAAAACACTCGGCATAAAAGTCGATACACTTACACCAAAGCAAAGAGAATACCTTGCTTCATGGGAAAGCGGGACATAGCCTCGATAGTATCATAAGTTCTGAGTTCAGGTTTTATCAGCCGATGAAGGGCTGCAGGATCAATATTGACACTATAATCCTGTATGATTTTGCATCGAAGCATGCAAAGGGACGCGTGCTTGAGATTGGCTCTGCATCAGGAGTGACGAGTATTTTATTGTCAAAGAGCCGGATGGTTACACATATTACCGGTATCGAGATAGATCCTATATCCTACGGGTTATCCCTGAAAAACCGGCAGATAAATGAGTGCAGGGAAAGGATTTTATTTCTCAATGATGATATCAATAATTTTAAGACACTTTTTAAACCGCAGTCCTTTGATACTATTATAACAAACCCTCCATTTTATAAGTACGGAACCGGCATGTTAAATGAAAGACAGGTAGTCAGCACTGCACACTATGACAAGAGTCTAACCATTGATACTATTTTTAAATCTGCGAGGTATCTTCTTAAGCCAAAAGGGTACTTGATCTTACTTTTCACATCGAAGAGGATAGACGAGATATTTTCGAATATAAAAGGATTCGGTATTGAAGTGTTAAGATTTATACACAGAAAAAATGATAGACTCTCCGATACATTTTTGATGCTTGCGAAAAAAGGTGGTTGTAAGCAGCTCAGCATCGTTCCACCCCTGATAGTACATGAGGGAAATGGATATTCAGAAGAAATTACGAAAATGTTAAATGTATCCTTATAAAGGGAATTAAAAATAAAAAATTCAAGATTCAAAACTTCATGCTTGACTGGTTTTAAATTGTCCTATAAGTAGAATACAGATGTCAGGAGAGGAGACTGTATGAAAAATGTTCTTTTTATATTGGGGAGCACAATGATTTTTTTAAGTTCAACAGCTTATGCCGCATCACCAATGGGACCCGCAATGCAGGGACAGACCGGAATAATGAGGGTTATATCGGCAGAAAGTCTGCCCCAGAACGGTGCAATGATCGGTATAGACGGCTTATATTTTCGAGATACGGATCTTCTTAACACAGCGGGTGACATCAATCAAAGAATTGAACAGAATATAAATCTTACCTATGGAGCTACAGATTGGCTGGAATTGTTCTTCAATGAATCTGCTGCAGCCCAGACAATAGATAATAACTCGACAAATATGCACGATCTCTACCAATCGTTCGGCAATCTTACAGGAGGTTTTAAATTTAGCTTTCTTGCATCGCCGGGTTTTGCAATTGGTTTGGATGCATTCTCACAACTTCTTACGAGTCCGGATTCACTCGGATACAAGTTGAAGGCGACAAACTTCGAAACCAGATTGTTATGGACAATTGACCTTGATGCCTTAGAGGATATACCTTTCAGGCTGAATGTAAATATTGGATATAAATGGGACCATTCAAGATATCTTTTACAGGCACCGAATTATACGTTGGGCCAATATACTTCAGTTGCACAGATGTATTCAATAGGCATTCCCCGCAGCGAGGAAGAATATGCACTCGGCATTTATCACGACGACCAGATAATAGGTGCAGCTGACCTTGAGTTTCCCGGTCCTTATGCAACTCCGTTTATCCAGTACTACACAAACCAGATCGTCAATACCGGACAGGATTCATCATTACCGCATCTTCGGTATGATCAGTCACCCCAGTATGTTACACCAGGCATCAGATTTACGCCATCAAGGGGATTAGCGATTGATGCTGCCGTAGATATAGGTATAACAAAGGCAGAATCTTTACCTTCATCAATAACACCTGGTACCAAGGTAAACGTCAGGTCTGTTCCTTTATGGGATATTGTCATAGGTGCAAGTTACACTATACTTCCCGGAGAAACGATTGTGATACAAAAAGTCCAAGCACCGCCGCCTCCTGAAAACGGTAAGATAACAGGCGTCGTCCTTGATGAAAATACTGGAATGTCCATTTCAGGTGTTGTTATAAAATTTGAGGGTACAGACCTATCAAATATTATCACTAATAACGATGGTACCTTTACAAGCTGTCCTTTAAATCCAGGCACTATAAGGCTCGACTTCTTTAAAGAGGGTTATCAGCCTATAGCTCTGGAGGGTACGATAATGACCGGACAAACCATCACGCAGGAAGTATCCATGAAAAAACTTATTCTGATCGGTGCTGTTGCCGGTATGGTAACCGATACGACAGGCAGGCCTTTGGCTGCCGTTATAACCTTCAACAATACGTCACTGCCTCCGGCTGCAACAAATCCAGAAACAGGTATTTATTTTGTGAAGATGACACCTGGTAGTTATGAAATGGCGGTTTCGGCTCAAGGATATGTTTCAAGGACCATAAATATTCAGATAAAAAATATGATTAAAACCATCGTTAACTTCACCCTTGAACCGGTACAGACAGCACCGCCACCTCTACCTGCTGCTGAGAAAAAACCAAGGGTAATACTTGAGAAAGCAAAGAAAAAGATAGAGATCACTGAATCCATACACTTTGAAACAGGCCGTGCAACAATACTTGAAGATTCATATTCATTACTAAATGAGATTGCTCAGGTACTAAATGATAACCCGGACATTAACGTAAGGATAGAGGGATACACGGATAATGTTGGATCTCCATCATACAATTTGAGGCTGTCGAAGCTGCGAGCAGAACATGTTATGAAGTATCTTATACGTGATGGTATTTCACCGGATAGATTGACTGCAAAAGGTTTTGGTATGATGAACCCTATAGCATCGAATGATACGGCGGCAGGAAGGGCAAAGAATAGGAGGGTAGAGTTTACTATAACAAAGGAGTAAAAAAATTGAGTGGCTGTCAAACAAGCAGATTTTCTGACCATCATAGCGTGGAGCGGGGAAGCAATTTTGTCTCAATATGTTTATTAGTGCCCCGTTATAATAGTTAATTTTGCCGCCATTCGATATTAGACTTTATGAAATTAATTGGTGATTCACAGGGACTCGAAGAGTTAAAACGTATAAAGGAAGAAAACCTATTTTATCTTAAATTTATAATGAACGAGGCAAAGAGCAACACAGATAATATTACCACTTTTAAAGATAAAACAGGCAGGCAGAAATATAAATTATCTTACGACCCTGCTGGTGATTCCTTCACAGTTACTGCTCTGGGTTAGTCGTTTTTGACCTGTAGATCGCCCAATCAATATCAAAGGAGTACTCCTTCATTGTGTTGTTCACAATATTTTCGTACTCCTTAGATGTAAAGTAACGCTTCAAATCATTGGATAAGGGAAGTATCAGCTCTTCAGCCTTCCATTTAAAAATCTCTCCATCTTTTAAATTTTTCACACAACCAATGGACATTGCATAAGCAGCATCAGCGAGCGTATATTTTGATAAAGATTTTTCAAGCGCCTTTATTATACCTTGCATGTAAGGATTATAAAATTTAAAAAGCTCTGAATAAATAACTGCATTATGGTAATTCTGGGGAAAATTCAGTATACCGTCTTTATGCAGATACACTGCAACCTTTATCAACATATCTGCTACCTGTCTTGCTATACCAAGGCCTGGATACTGTTGCTCAGGGAGTTGAGCCCTTTCTTTCGTGAATTGTGAAAGCGGATTTTGCAGTATGAGCCATTCTATAACCATCATATTATAACTGCCGTATTTGAATGACGGCAGGTACATAATTTTAGGTTTGAATATACTTTCCGAGAGTATGATTTCTATAAGAAGATGGGATTTATCCTTTTTGTCAAAGTATACCCTTAATATATGTTTGTGAGGATCATCGGTATTTATATCAAGTAATAAATTGGTGAATCCATTTTCGTATAATTTTTGTGATATATGCGATCTTCTCAATACCCTTTCGACCTCTTCCTTCGTAAAGACTCCAAGATAAAGACTATAACCTTTTTTCTCATTGAGCTGGCGCATAAGCTCTGATTCCGATAATGAGAAATCGGTATCGTTAAAAGATATCTCCTGCACTGTTTTTAATCCTTTGAGTGGTATGTGAGGTTTTTTCATATATCAATATACATGAAGGGGCAGGATATCCTGCCCCTTTTGATTATGTAATTTTTAGGTTTGAATTCCTTCGCAATTTTAAGCTTTGAATCTTGAATTCTAAACCTTGGGTTTATCATTTTAATCCAGCACCAGGTCATACCAGAACTTTGCTTTACGTGGAGCAACTGCAACGTGTATATGTTTGATCTGAGTGTATTCATCAAATCCATACGTACCAAGCTCCCTTCCTACGCCGCTCTGTTTGTAACCACCGAAAGGCGCTAATGCGTTGATAAGATGATAATCGTTTATCCATACCGTGCCTGTTCTAATTGCCTTTGCTACATCTATTGCATGCGGTATGTCGCTTGACCAGACACCGCCGGCAAGCCCGTACATGCTGTCGTTCGCAATCTTTACGGCCTCGTCGACTGTCTTGAACCTGATCACGGACAGGACGGGACCGAAGATCTCTTCCTGTGCTATCTTCATCTTGTTGTCTACATCAACAAAGATCGTCGGTTCCACATAAAATCCCTTTTTAAGGTTCGCAGGCCTCTTTCCACCAAGTACAAGCTTTGCCTTCTCATCAAGGCCAGCTTTAATGTAGCCTTCTACAGTTTCCCTCTGTTTCTCAGAGACTACAGGACCCATGGTTGTTTCATAATCCATCTGATACCCAACCTTGATTCCCTTTGCCCTTGCTATGAGCTTATCCATAAACTTGTCATAGATCTTCTCATCAACGAGCAACCTTGTTCCGGATTCACACACCTGACCGGAATGGAGGAATGTACCGAACAGTGCACCGTCAACTGCCTCATCCAAAATAGCATCGGAGAGTATTATATTCGCAGATTTACCTCCAAGCTCAAGTGTAACCTTTTTCACAGTCTTTGAAGCGAGTTCCATAACCCTGCTGCCAACAGAGGTTGAACCTGTAACGGCTACCTTATCAACAAGTGGATTGCTTGCAAGTTCTTCTCCAACCACACCGCCTGAACCTGTTACAATATTCACAACACCGGCAGGTATACCTGCTTCCTCTATTAACTTAGCGAGTTCAAGTGCTGTCAGGGGTGTGTAACTTGCCGGTTTCAACACAACACAATTACCCGCTGCTATTGCAGGAGCGATTTTCCATACAGCCATAAGCAGTGGAAAGTTCCATGGAATGATCTGACCTGCAACACCAATCGGTTCCCGTACCACAAAATTCCAGCTTACAGATGGGAAGTTTATCCATGGCAAAGGTTCAAAAAGGTCTTTCTTGTATGCAAGCTCCGCAAAATACCGGAAGTGTTCTACTGCCATGGGCATATCTATCATGGATGCCTTTCTTATCGTGGCTCCGGAACTCAGAGCTTCTAACTCGGCAATTTCAGTCTGTTTAGCTATAAGTCCATCAACAACCTTTAACATCATATCTGAACGTTTCTTTTGTTCGAGCCTTGTCCATATACCGCTGTCAAAAGCATTTCTCGCGGCCTTAATGGCCTCCCTTGTATCTTCTACATCCGCCGCAGGAACCTCAGCCACAACCTCCTCATTACCAGGGTTTATTACCTTCATTGTCTTACCCGATTTTGCATCTACCCATTTACCGTTTACAAACATCTGATACTTCTTCATTTTGAGACCTCCTTTTTTTATTATTGAAATAAATTATCTTTAACCCCTCATCCCGGCTCTCGATCCCCGATGGTCTTACTCCCATACACTTTTATGACTCCTGGGCAAGGATTTCAACCGGAGATTTTACAAGTTTTTTGAATCTTTCTGCCGCTTCCCTTCCCGCAACATCGTTTAAAGTTCCCCAGTGCATCGGTATTGCAAGTTTAGGGTTGATAGCGTTAACGATCTTAGCCGCATCATCAGCATCGGATGTGTATTTGCCTCCAACAGGAACTAACAGTATATCAGCCTTTAGGGATTTCATCTCGTCGATAAATTCTGTATCGCCCGTGTGGTAAATACTTTCTCCGTTCATTGTTATGATGAACCCAACATTACCCGCATCTTTAGGATGAAAAGGTTTTGAAGGGTTGTAGGCGTACACTGCGCGGATCTCAACATCTCCTATACTTAGTTTGTCTCCGGGTTTAACTACCCTTACATCCCCGCTAACATGCTGTTTCACCGATGGTGTTGTTACTATGACAGAATCCTTTTTGGCTATTTTCTTTACATCCGGAACCGACAGATGATCGAAATGATCATGAGTAATAAGTATTATGTCAGCCTTGGGCTCGGATTTCTTCAACTGCCATGGGTCTATATAGATTGTTTTACCGTTTGATATCCTAAAACTTGCATGTCCAAGCCATGCGATTTTATTTTTCATATTAACCTCCTCCTAAAAAATTGCCTGGGGCCGGGATCGAACCGGCATGGAGTTTGAGCCCCGAGGGATTTTAAGTCCCTTGCGTCTACCAGTTCCGCCACCCAGGCATATTTATATTTTAAATACTTAGCCTGTTCCATTGCTTTAGTCAACTACTGGTATGGCTGTTTTTATGGCTGTTCCTGTGTTGTTGAGGCTGTTTATTGCCATTCTTAAATTCTCCCCCGAAAGATGTGCGTATCTCATTGTCATAGCTATTGTTTTATGCCCCAACAACTGCTGTACAACATTTAAAGGAACACCATTTTGTACAAGCCACGATGCACACGTATGTCTCAACGTATGTATAACCACTCCAGTAAGCCCTGCTTTTTTACACGCCTGCCTAAAACGGTCTTGCAGCTTTGTACCTTTTATCATTGATCCATCTGCATTAGTAAATACATAAGGGCTTTTGATGTGTCTGACCCTGTTAAGTTCCATGAATAGACTTTTTACAGCATCATTCATTGGTAAGCCGAGAGGAGAACCATTTTTTGTATGATCAAGAACTATTAGCCCCTTTGCTAAATCAACCTGCTTCCATGTTAAGGACATGATGTTGCCCCTTCTCATGCCTGTATTTACCGCTGTAATAACTATGGGCCTTAACCAGTCATCACATGCATTAAGTAAAGCTTGATACTCTTCTGCCGTTAGATACCTAATACGTGCATTATTCAGCTTTTCCATTGGAATCTTGGTAAATGGATTATCTCTTACCCATTCCCATTCTTTAATTGCAAGGTTAAAAGCATGCTTTGCAAATGCTAATTCTTTGTTGATACTTGAAGCAGAAGCACCTTCCCCCTCACGCTGTGTTTTATACTTACTTATCTGGTTAGGACTGATCCGAGAAAGATACATGCTACCAAACACTGGTAGTAAGTGATTCAAAGAGGTTATATCTCTTTGTTTACTATCATGTGGTTTCTTAACTGCATACTCCGCCATGTATTTATCAGTCATTTCTTTAAACATCCTTTTGGTTCCTTGATCCTGTAGAAAGAACCTTCCTTCTCGTATCTCCAACTTCTTCTTCGCATATATGTCCTCAGCCACTCGCCTGTTAGTTACACCGGTTGACTTCCGTATCCTTCGACCGTCGACATATAGCTCGTAATACCAGACCGTTCCTTGCTTATACAGCCCCATCGTTCACCTCCTTCTGGCTCTGTATAAGACTCGGTTGCCTGCCTTTTTTTTCATACCTTCTTAAACTAGGAATTGCAACATTTTTTCTGGCAGTATGTGATAGCCAAGTGAAAGTGTCAGTATAATTACCAAGTGAAAATGTCAGTAGTATATCCTGTCATAAGGACAGGAGGAAAGGATGATACTGACAATGA
>JABEBX010015918.1_pt1 | contig 13119 bp, 13 predicted proteins | sample 7245971 | NCBI WGS metagenome assembly JABEBX01 (sample SAMN14506365, study PRJNA622280) | hot springs metagenome | biome: hot spring [ENVO:00000051]|acidic hot spring [ENVO:00002120]; feature: spring [ENVO:00000027]|sediment [ENVO:00002007]; material: sediment environment [ENVO:01001048]... | reverse complement strand
AAGATATACTGGGCAAATTCGTTCCAAGTGACTGGTGAGGTGTTAGATTCTGTGTAATCTTGGTGTTGTTACTTATATTCATACTTTCATTAGAACTTTTAAAGGCCGGTGAGCTTCCATTTATAGAATAATTGCCTTTCGGCACCTTTATAGAATAATTACCTGATACATTGTATATTTGTGAACTCCCATTATCTAAATTGGTTAATTCAATAGTTCCATTTAACAGGTCCCCGTTAAGATCATTATTCAATGAGCCGTTTAAATATACTGGAACTGCAGGGGGTTTAATTTTTGAACTGGTATTTTTATTGCTATGGTCCCTGGGCATTTCTATAACGCCATGAGGATATGTAACTCCAGCTGCGGGAAAAATGAACATCAAGGATATTGCAACAGCTGCAATTACAATTATAATTTTTTTATCCATACCAGTAATTAATATATTATATTCTAATAAATGTTTCCATATATGGTTCAAGTCTTAAATAACTTTAAAATTTTAGGCTGAATTTAGGTGTAAAATTTCAAAAATATGTGAATTTATAGCAATTATTCCATAAATGATTCTCCCCTGTGATATCTGTGATATATTTTTTTTTCTATAAATTTTATCAGTTCATTTTTAGTTTTTATTTTACCGGATTCTTTGTTTCGATCAAGATTGTTATTCTTAATTATCTGCCTCAGAGACTCAATATTATAATGTTTTAGAGCCGGAACAAGTTCATTTTCATCTTTATATTTATAAATATCGAATTGATTTGTAGTTTTATTTACCTCTGAATATTTTATTTGAATATTAAGGTTTTCCACAAGTTCAGGGTATTTTTCTATTTTAATTGCAAGATATTTTAATATTTTTGAAAGTTCTTTTGCCTTTTCCTCATTCGACATATTTTATTATCTCCCCTGCTAACTCTTTGTATTTTTCTGCCATATCATAACCGTATTTCTGTCCCGGAGTGCCGGCACCGGTCTGGTATTCAGCAGCCTCGGCAACCCTGACGCTTAATGGTATATAAGTATTGAATATTCTTGGATAATCGCCTTTTCTTTCGTGATATTTTAATGACTCTATTGTAGAATCATGAAGCCTGTTATTTGACCTGTACATTGATATTATAATCCCGAGTGGTTTTATATCCAGTGCTGCATCGGCCTTAAATGCGTTAATTCTTTGAAGTATCTGCGGTATTCCATAGGTTGAAAGAATATCAGGAACTGTTGGAATTAAAAAATAATCCGATATAAAAATTCCTGAAAGCGTTATAAGTCCGAGGTTCGGCGGACAGTCAATGAAAACATAATCATAATTATTGATTTTTTCACTCAATGAATCCTTTAATATTGATATGGGAGTTTTAACAAAGTATCCGGAGTTTGAGACCAGAGGAAGTTTATCCTGTATATCAATTAATCTCAGGCTTGAGGGCAGCAGGTCAAGGTTTGGTATTCCACCTCCTATATTCGATACACCATGGACAATTGCATTGTCTATGTTAAATAATTCAGTTCCGTATACTTTATCACTGAAAAGCTGGAATATTGTATTTCCTTTCCTGTCAAGTTCCAGCCATCTTGATTCGTCCATTAACGAGACAGTGGCATTGGTCTGCGGATCCAGATCTATAATTAAAACCTTTTTATTATATGTAAAAGCGAGTGTTTCTGCCAGCGCTATGGTAGTCTGAGTTTTCCCGACGCCACCTTTTAGATTTATTGTGCTAATAACATGTGCCATTGATTGTTTAATAATGATGTATATTTAAATGTGATGGAAATTGACAGTATATTATGTCAGGAATTAAGTTTCTATTTAAACGCGAAAATAACATGAATATCATTACTAAAGAAAAGTATGAATTAAAAAAAATTAATCATCTAAATATTTACTGTATATAAATTTCTTAATAGTAAAACACATTTTAAATATACTTATTGAAGAAATTTATTGTTTCTTCTAATTGCTGAATTATATGTTCTTTTTCTGTAAATCCGTGTCCCTCTCTCGGATATAACAGGAGCCTGACAGTTTTACCGTGTTCCTTTAAAAATCTGTAAAATTCTTTATACTGACCAACAGGAACATAAGGATCCTCTATGCCATGCATAAGGAGCACCGGTGTTTTTACATCGCTGTTCATTCTTATAGCAGAGAATTTATCGTATATTTTAAAATTATAGGGATCGGTATCCATATGTATTCTGTCCCAGTTATATAAATTCGAGACGCCGTGGAAGCTTACCCAGTCGGATATGCCGAATAGTGACACTGAAGCCTTAAAAATATCTGATTTCATAACTGCAAGTGCAGACATGTATCCTCCATAGGATCCGCCGGTTATGTATATTCTGTCTGTTTTTATTTTTCCTGAATTTTTTAAATAATTTATACCTGTTATAATGTCTTCGAAATCCATTCCTCCAAGGTCTCCAAGATTTGATTCTGCGTATTCACGGCCTTTCCCTATGCTGCCGCGGTAATTCGGAAGGAAAACTGAGAACCCTGCCTGGAGATATACGGTAGTTCTGTCCACAGCAGCCGGAAATGAGAACGAAGTTGGTCCTCCATGAATATATACAACAAGTGGAGCATTGCTGTCCGGAATCCTTGCAAAGCCGTATATCTCTTTTCCATCGGATGATTTCCACTCAACCCTTTCGGATGGATATTTCTTTATGTCTTTTAATCCTGAATTGATATCGGTAACCAGCACAGTTTTTCCATTTATTAAAACTTCGGGTACATTATTACTATCCGAAAAGGCAAGTGCAGAAACACCTTCAGATATAGCAAATGATGGTGAAAATACGGGATAAACAATTCCACTGCCTTTCCATAACATATTTCCTGTATCCATTTCAAATAATGTAAAATCCCCCATTTTATTGGAAAGGACGTACATCTTTCCTCTGTCAAATTCTATATGGGAATAGGTGGAATCACTGTGCTCTGTTATATTTTTTGCCTTTCCGTTCTTATATACAATAACATCTCCGGAAATTACACCGCGGTCGCTCATTATGGATTCAAGAAATGCGACACCGTCATTGAATGCTTTCAGCTTTCCAAGCTGCCTGTTTCCGGGGTTGTATACAGGCAAAAAAGTTCCGGTATCATCAACACTGTAAATTTTTGATGTATACCAGCAGCTTTCCTGCGGACATTCCGAAGCAAGGGCATAAATGTTTTTTCCGTAAGATGAAAATTCCCATACATGCATATTTTTATTCAATTCATGAATTCCATTCTTAAAATCCAGGATATATAAATATGCTTTCTCATCATCTTCCTCAAAGAAATAGGCATCGTTTTCTTTTTCTTCTTTATCACGAATGGCCGTAAAAAGTATTGAATCATTATACCATGAAGCGTGCTGGATCTTTCCGGGAGATTTTAGTGTAATTCTATCTCCTGAGGGTGATACTACGTTTAAATAACTGCCCTCGGCAAATAAGAGCCTGCCGTCATGTGAATACGATATTGAATGAATGCCATAGCCTGATATTGTATCAATCAATTTTAAATCTTTATTATAAATAAATAAATTTTTCTTAAACTCTGATTTCTTATATTCTTTGTACATATCTGTAGCAAGCACTGCAATTCGATCACTTCCATTAAAGAGAGATATTTCTTCTATATTTTTTAATTTCAATAAATTTTCAGCATAATTTTCCATAATCAGTTATGTTCTGTTTATATAAAAATTATTTTACCGGGCAATTTTAATATCGTTCAAAACTATCAATGCCTTATATTTATAAAAACATTTACTGTAAAAAGTTGATAATTTATTATTAAAATTGGAAAACCATACCATTGATGCAGGTACCGTTTCAATGTACTTTTGTTGAAATAGAAGAATATATAATTAAAATTCTTATTTGTTCTTCATGTACAGTGGTACCAACTGTCATGGAAATCCAGACGAGTTTGACATTATAAGGAAACTGTATGACAGCGGCAAGCCCCGGCAGGCATTGAATACCATAGACGTTTTTATAAACATTGATCCGGAATGCCTGAAATTGCATTCCCTGAGATGTGAAATACTATTTAATTTAAATAGAATTGAGGAAGCTCTTTTAGAAGTACAATTTCTGGAAAACCGTAATCCAGGCAATGCCATTAATTACTGCGTTGAAAGCCTTTGTTACATTGCTCTGGGAGATTATGAGAAGGCCATTATGCCGGCTTACAGGGCTGCGAAATATGACGCCTCATATGGTAATGCATATTATTGCATGGGACTGGCCATCAAAAAATTAAAAGAACATGATAGATCCTTGGAGGATTTCAAAATCTCTAAAAATGCAGGCTCCATATATTTAGAAAATCATCTGGAACTCATCAGAATTTATATTGCTAAAAATGATTTTAAGAGGGCACAGGAGGAAGTAAACAGGGCCTTAAAAACGAATCCGGAAAATGCTGATGTTAATAAATTAATGACGATTATAGCCGGAAAGAAAGGAAATGCCGGAAAGTATGCAGAGGCTCTTATTGAAGCATATAAAAATACCGGCGATAATTATTATATAAAACTTTTTACAGGAATTTTTAAAGATAATAAAATTATAGAAGAAACGGAACAGCTACTCTGGAACTCATACATAAGCAATCGGAACAGGCGTGGATTACTGGGCCTTCTCATAGCAATGTATTCAAGTACCGGAAGAATTGACATGGCCGAAAAAGCATATGAGGAAACCCTAAAAAATGGAGGAAGTCTGGATATAGCGATAGAATACATGAATTTTCTAACAGCAAACTACAGGTATAATAAAGTCGATGAAATTGCGGACAGTTTAATTAATAAATATGGTCCTGAGCCTGCATTGCTGTACAATAAATTTTATGCTGTTTCATCGCTTGGCCGGGACATGGATGCTCTTAATATTATAAGAAAAATTTACGGGGAAAATAATTCAAATGAACAGTATGGAATAGACTATGCAATTCAGCTAAGCAAAATTGGGGAGCATAATAAATCTATTTCAATACTGGAGAACATGTTATATAACCACAAAGATTCCAGAGTGCTTTCAGCACTTTATGCAGTATGCGCAAAATCCGGCAACATTAAAACTTCTATAGATTATGCAATCGATGCTGTAAAACAAAATAATGATATGGACTTTGCCCTGGGATTCCCTGCAGAAGTTATAGATTTTATGCTTAAAAAAAATTATAATAAAACTGTTTTGGAATTTACAGAAAAATTAATTGAAATTACTGATGGTGAATTGCAGGATATATATAGAATTTACCGTTGCTGTGTTCTTTCTGCCAGCGGAAAATTGGAAATAGCCATGCATGATATTTTAAGGATAAAAAATATAAAACATGCATGCTGGATTATAAGAGATTCTGTATATTTTGAAAACGGATATGTCAATGACTTCTTAAATACTGTAACGAGAAAATATCTGCCGGATAGGAATTAAAAAATCTGCACCGGTAATTTTATACCTCTGATATTCAAATCCATGAAATATTAAGTAATAGTTAAATGCGGTAATTTTATGATATCCCAAAATTTTGTTCAGATTTACTTTAATTCACTGTGCCGTCAATAACAATCCAGCCATATTCCGGCATCTTGAAAATTATATATTCTTCAGGCAAAAATGAATTATGCAATATCCCGATATTTTACAAACAGAACCATTCTTCCCAATGATTTTTATGATACAATATACACTGCCCTCAATTTTATATAGTTTTTAATTAAAAGTTTTTTCTTTTGTACCACTGTCGGAAACTGGTTTCCCGCCCGCAGGCAAAGATTTGGGCTCTGTTTTTATATAAATAAATGTACCAAACTGGAAGGCAAATATAAGGTCAGGGATTAAAATCATTCTTTCCATGCCGCCGCGGCCAAGACCAAGATAGATTCCTGAACCAAAGAGAACCAGTGCGATAATTGCAATGCTGCCGAGAACTGCCCATCCTGCGCTCAGTATATTTTTATATCTATTGAGGGCAAAATAGCTCAAAATAGCCGGAGAAAGAAAGGCAAGTATTGCAAATGACAGATGTATTCCTCCATAATTTTCGTTGAAAATTCCCACACCGGCAGCTCCAATTCCTCCAAGAATAAGCAGAAGTGTAAAAATCTTTGAATATCTGTAAAGAAATATTGATGATGCAATCTCAAATATTCCAAGAAAGATAATTGAAATATTGAATATATATCCTGTACTGTCTATTCCGAGATGGCTTATTGTATTGCCGGATATGCTGTATCCCTTATCAACAAATGCAGCGATATTTAAAAATATAAAAAATTCTGTTATTCCAAGCAATAAAAGCAGCGCTCCCGACTGTTCCCTGCTGTACTTTAACATTCTATTATAAATTATATTTACATATAATATTTTGGATAAGAACAATACAAAATATTGTTTAAGATTTACATAGAATTTTTATTACTGTATATCTTTTTAACGATTTCAAGGTCATGCAATGCCATTTCAGGAGGAAAGGGAACGTCTAAATTATTTTCAACTGCTTTTTTAAATTCCGATATTTCTCTCTCATACACATCATATTTCCGGAAATCAACTTTTTTCCCATTCATTACAAGGTCTCCAAAAACAGTCCTGTCAGGTGTTCCAATATCCCATGAACTGCGCCCGGCTGGATCCTCATATATTGATCCGTTACTGCCAATAATCTCAAATCCGGGTACCTCAGGCGGTTCTTTATAAGCCCAGGAATAGAAGAACAGTCCAAAAGCACCGCTGTTAAATTCCACCAGCGCCCGGGTTGTATCCTCCCCACTTAATGTTGATCCTGCATGGATACTATTGCCGTAAACAGATTTTATATCACCGCCAAAATGTCTTAAAACGTTAATAAAGTGGATTCCTCCATCTATTAATGCACCCCCGCCCATTTTATCTTTATCAGTTCTCCATCCTGTATGGTCATAATATCTCTGGTCCCTCACTATAATAGTATTTATTTTTCCTATTTTATTGTCATTTATAAGTTCCATGGCCTTATTCACTGCAGGATCAAAATAATACTGGTCGGTTACCATAAATTTTACGCCGTATTTCTTTGATGCTTCTATAATTTCTCTGGCCTCATTTATATCTGTGGCTATGGGCTTTTCCATAAGAACGTTTGAACCTGCCTTCATGGCCTTAATTGCAAATTCATGGTGCAGGTAATGCGGTACAATAATATCAACAATATCGTATTTATCTTTAAGTGCATCATCAATGCTGGTATAGACCTTATTAATTTTCGCTATTGAAGAAGCATTTCTAACAGCATTTTCATCCCTTTCAACTATACTTATTTCCATATCTTTAATTGCAGATAAATGCATCTGCCCAAATTTTTTGGCTCCCACCACAAGTATTTTCATAGTAAAGTAATTGTATAGATTATACTTTAAACTATTGGTTATGAAAATAATTACAGGAAACAGTTTAATATTTGATTACATTTTCGTCTGATGATTAAATTACTTTTATTTGATATAGACGGCACATTACTGGAAGAATCACCAACACATACGGCCGGTTTTGACTATGTATGCAGGGAGGTCTACCATGCAGATACGGATATAAATTCATTTCCAAGGCATGGTATGACCGATTTGGGTATTTTTTATGGCATGCTTGAAAAAGCTGGACTTGATAAACATTTAATACAGGATAAAATTAACATTGCAGTAAAATTGCTGGAAAATTATGTGGAAAAGAATATAATTCCGGAAGATTACAAAATTATTCCATATGTTTATGAATTTCTTGAACATTTAAATTCAAATGGCATAATCCTTGGAATATTAACAGGGAACCTCCAGTATATAGCAGAACTCAGACTTGAAAAAGCCGGAATATCCAGGTTTTTTTTCACAGGAGGCTATGGCAGTGATGATATTGTGAGGTCAAAGCTTGTTTCCTATGCGGTAAAAAGATGCAGCATCAATATTGATAATAGGAATATTTATGTAATAGGCGACACCCCGCTGGATATTAAAGCTGCAAGAGATGCGGGGACAAATTCCGTTGCTGTTGCCACCGGAATATTTAATTTGAATGATTTAAAGGAAGCGGACCTTGTTCTTGAAAATTTTAAGGATATAAAAAAATTCAAAAATTATATAGAAATAGATTAATCATTTGATGCTTTTTCAAGACTTTCTCTTTTCAATTCGGGTCCAAGCACCAGTTCTGCTATTCCGCCAATTATCAGAACTATTCCGGTTACCACAAAAACATAAAACAATCCAAGAGGCAGAAGTGCCAGCAGGACAAAGGGCCCTATAATCCCGCCAAGCCTTCCGAACCCAATTGCAGTTCCCAGACCGGAACCGCGCGCCCTTGTTGGAAACATTTCACCAATCTGCGGATATAAAAGTGCAGCAGCTGCATATGTAAAGAAATACATTAAAGAAAGTATTGCAATGAATACAGTAAAGTCTATGGAATGAACAACAATACCAAGTATAATGGCGACAATTCCTGCAAGCGAATAAGTCAGTAATATTACCGGCCTTCTTCCAATTATGTCAAGCAGATATGCCCAGACAAGAACACCGACTACGCCTGCTCCCAGTACAACACTCAGTATAAGACCGGTCTCGGCAGATTTTATAAAATATATTTTCGTGAATATTAACGGTATGATTGAAAAGGCAGCATAATACGGCCATGTTTCAGTGAAATTTAAAATCCAGGCAAGTGCTATTCTCTTTTTATAATTCTTAAAAATTACCCGAAAACTTTCAGACCTACTAACAGGCCCCGTCTCAACGGGTATTTTTACTTTATTATTCACCGGTGTCAATTTGCCTTTTTGACTTGACACTTCTGCTTCTATTGATTCTACGGCCTTTTTAGCCTCATCTTCCCTGCCCATGCGTAGCTGATATCTTATTGATTCTGGTAGATCAAGTCTTGCAATAAATATAAGAATTGCAAGAACAACTGCAGTGAGGAATGCTATTCTCCAGCCATATGAAACTGGCAGGTAGGCAATAGCAAAGAAGGAAACAAATCCTGCTATAAAAGTTCCAAAATCGAACATAACACCATTTCCGGTACCAACACTGAATCCCCTGCTTTTTGAGGGTGAAAACTCCTCCAGAGCTGCAATTGCAGAACCAAGTTCTCCACCTATCCCAAATCCTGCTATTGCCCTGGATGCGGCAAGCATAATGTAATCAACAGAGGCTGCCGAAAGAAGTGAACCAACAGCTATTATTGCCATTGTAATAATGAAAAGCTTCTTTCTACCATGAATATCAGCAAGATTGCCTATATAGACCCCTCCAATCATCTCACCGAAAAGAAATATCGGTGTCAGGGCCACTTCTTCCGTGCTTGTAAGATTAAATAACTTTTCAACTGTTGATAATGTTGAGCCGCCAACCGAAAGAACAAAACCCTCAAGAAGCATACCGCCGGCAAGAATTAACCACGTTTTCCAGTGCCATGAACTCCAGGGCAGGCGATCAAGCCTTGGAAGAAGGTCAGTTTCAATTTCTTTTTCATTTTTATCCATAATTATATAAAATATAGGCTATACTTAAATATTATTATAAATAAGTAATTAATAATTAATAATTAAAATAATAAATATTTATCAATATTTAACTTTAGTCATATTTCTAATTTTTATTTTCCTTAATTTTGTAGGATTATATAATCTATTAATACAGTTAAAGAATATCATTATTTTTGAATGAAAAAAATAATAGATATAGAAGATATTTATAGGCATGGTAGTCATTAAAAATATGTTAAAAGATATATTTATATGTATTTTGTAATTTACGATTTATGGATAATAAGTTAAGTATTTTTGAGGAAAATGTTAAAAAAAATTACCCGGGTATCAGTGAGGATTTTCCCAGAGGGAGTATAGTAATATTATCCCCTGACATTATTAGTATATTGCTGCATGATTTTGAAGAAGTTAAATCTATTAATTACAGCGCAAATAATTTTACGTATAAAGTTGATTTCAGCAGCTACACGATGCTAATGGATGATGGAAATGTTGGTACCTTTGTTGATCTTCCCATAAATAAAAATTTCAGGGAAATTACATTTATTGTTATGGGCTTTCATGAAAAGTGGGATACTGAAGTTACATTTACCCGTGAATTTATGTCGTTGCTTCCGGATAGGGAAATAAAGCATCTTATAAATTTTCAGCGTGCAATTCTTAAAAGCAAAAGTCAGTGAAATTTGGATTTAATTTTAATAAAATTAAACATTTTTAAAGGCTTAAAGCACTAGTATGCCTCTGAATAATGTTTAAGTTTTACACATTTAGTTTATATATATTGTAATAATATTACATTATGGTATTATATGCCGAGGATATAATGCATAAAGATTGCGATGTAATTGATACAGATATAACTGCCTATGAGGCCTCTCAGATCATGTCAAAAAATAAGGTCGGATATATTATAACAGGAAACGGCGGGACACCTGAAGGTATTGCAACTGAATGGGATTTTGTAAATAAAATAGTAGCCAAAAAGCTGGATCCGTCAACTGTTAAACTAAGTGAGATTGTATCATCACCTTTGACATCTGTTCCTTCTGACACGCCTATGGAAAAAATTGCGACCCTTATGGCGAAAAAATCAATAAGGAGGCTGCTTGTAATAGATAATGGAAAACTGTCCGGAGTAATAACATCCAGAGATATTCTAAAATTTTTTGATGAATACGTATCGGACATTGTTGAAATAGCATCAAAATTCGGAATAAGATGAAGTATTTTATATAAATATTCATTATAAATTCATTTTACAGATTTTTTGTATCCCATATTAAAACATGTAAAATATTGGAAAGGATTAAGACATAAAACATATTAACCATTCATGGGTATTGAAAGCATTAAGGATGTAAAAACAATTACCGAACAAAATGTAAAGGACATGTATGATCCGAACATAGAGAATTTTACTATAAGCAGCATAGTAAACAACAGTGACAGGTATGATGTATCCACACAGTTTGATTATGCCGGATACCATTATATTGTTTATTTAAGCATTGACACCGATGGAAACATAACAAAGTTTAATGAGGTAGCTAAAACTAAAAAATAGTATTCTGAACTTTATAGGAAATTAATTCACTGTTGACTTTTCATATGTTTAATATAAATAAAGATAAATTTGGATAATAAAATTAATAGCCTATTCGGTTATACAAAATAATGTATGCAATTGAAAATGCATGGAAAGTACCTTTATCGTCCGGTGGAGTATTCAGAATAGACCTTGAAGAAAGTTATGCAGAAATGTACCGCATTCTTTCAGGAAAATATATTCAGAACAAAATATCGCTGCGCAAGGATTCCAGCTATATCGAATCACTTATAAACCCCGGTGCCACTGATCCTGTTGAACCGGAGACATTGTATAATAACATTCTTAAATCTATAAAATTTATATCAGATGCATATTATTCAGATGTAGAGAATAAATTAAAAAAAATAAGCAATACACATCCTGAAGATGAATACATGAAACTTAATTATAATCAAATAAATGAGATTTCCATAGTTCCGGGAACGGAACAAACAGTACCGGAATTGCATATAAATAATGATGTTTATCTTCTGGTGGCATATAGGGATAATATTACTTATATGAAAGGGCTTTCATTACAGATTAAAAATATTGTTGATAACTTTCCCAATATAAAATTCAGGGGATAAAATAAAAATTTTAGAAATTATTTTCCATACTGGAATTAATTATTGAAATAACCTCTTCAGGACTATTAATAAAAGGTGTATGTCCGGCACCGTTAATGAATATAAGTTTACTGTTCCTGATCTTTTTATTTAATTCGCGGCCGTAATCAGGAGATATGACATTATCGTTGCTTCCCCATATAATTACCGTATTTGAAGTAATTAATGAAAGCTCATGGTCTGAAATCTTTTCATCGGGATTTTTATTATTTTCCATAATTTTTATGAGTGCATCGCGGTTTTTATAATTTCTGACTTTTAATATTGAATCAATAACAGAGTTCATTTTTTCAGTACCCTCCTCGCTTAACGCCGGAGATATGCCTGCACTGTCTATAAGAAAAAGGTTTACCGGTTTTAAATATTTACTGCTTAATTTAAGTGCTATCCAGCCGCCGTAAGAGTTTCCGACAAGTGATATTTTATCACTGTTAAATGATTTAATTAATTCCATGACTGCCTGTGCCTGATCTTCTATTCTATATTCAATGTCCGGCTTATCCGAATGGCCATGGCCAAGGAGGTCAACAAATACAGGTTTAATATTTTTATTCATATATGGTAAAAGCTTCATCCATGTATTACCTGTACCGCCGAATCCGTGTAAAAAAAATAATGGACGTTCCCCGTCACCCTCAAGGTAGGAAAGTTTGCCAAGAGAAGTATTAAAATATTTACGCTCCATTTTAATCCTTGAGCCTGGCTGCTATTTTCATTGCTTCATCAATATTTTCGAGCTCCATTGCTATATCAGATGTAATATCATAAATGTATGATAAACTGTCCTTGAATTCTTTTTTGTCTTTTTTTGTTTTAATTTTTTCCATTATAGTATCTATCATATCAAGGCTCTTTTTACCGAGGTCAAATGCCTCATCAATATTGCCGTTTCTGAGTATATTTATCTTTCCGTAAACTGCCTCGAAGTAATTGTCCCAGTCATTGGATCTTTCTGTAATTTTAATTACATTATCATATATTGCCATAGCCTCTGCATATTTTGATTTAAGTGTTGACAGCGCCTCGGCTTTTGCATTGTTTGATAATGCTATAAGCTGTATATCCTTTATATTGTTTGAAATTTCTATTGCATTTTCAAAATATTTTATTGCATCGTCTCTCTTTCCACTGTTTAAATATATATAACCTATATTTATTATATCCATTACCTTCATATCGGGCTCGTTAAGTTTATCATGTATTTCCAGCCCTTCTGTAGCAAATTTGACGGGATTTTCCAGATTTTTTGGTTCCAGGGAAATATATGACTGTGAAAGTTTGTAGCATATTTCTGCTCGCTCTTCACCATCAGCCATTTCATATGCCTTTGTATATTCCCTGATTGCATCCATGTATTTTTC
>JABEBX010022105.1_pt1 | contig 13137 bp, 12 predicted proteins | sample 7245971 | NCBI WGS metagenome assembly JABEBX01 (sample SAMN14506365, study PRJNA622280) | hot springs metagenome | biome: hot spring [ENVO:00000051]|acidic hot spring [ENVO:00002120]; feature: spring [ENVO:00000027]|sediment [ENVO:00002007]; material: sediment environment [ENVO:01001048]... | reverse complement strand
GTAAAGGGGTAGATGCGAAGCAGACGGGGTTTCATAACTCCCCTAACCCCTCTTATCTTAAGAGGGGAATATGTAGGTAGGTCATTTACTCACAAACTGCCTCGCGTCCTCATGAGGATTTAACCCCCTCTTAGACTAAGAGGGGGCAGGGGGAGTTAGATGCTTCGTTGCACTTTATTTGACGCAGGCTTTTTTACAAAAATTCCCTTACTCTTCAAATGCATTTTTGGGTTATAAAATGTTTTACCCGCTATTTTATCAGCCTTTTCTTGATGAGTTTGTATGAAATAATACCCATGGGTATGCTTAGCATACCCATTATTGTAGAAAGTAAAAGTGCATTGTAATCCATAATGCCGTTGTTGGACATCCTCGCCAGATCAACCATCGGTGTAAGAGGCATGTAGAATGCAATCCGTCTTATCCATTCAGGCAAGGTATCTATGGGAAAGAAGATGCCGGAAAACAAGAAAAATGGTGTAAGAATTAGAGTAAAGAAGTAATTAAAAAATTCGTAAGAATGCGAAATCCCCACAAAGACCATGGAAAAGGCAGAAAAAAATAAGCCATCCATAATAACTGCCACTATGGATATTATAAACAGCCATGAGTGTATAAGCCCGAATATGCCCATGATTGCTATGAAGAAGATACTGCTGATTAGGCCCTTTGTTGTACTCCATAAGATCTCTCCGCTTACAATCTCTGAAAGATTGACAGGCGTTACCATGATTGCATCGTATGTTTTCTGGGTTATCATCCTTGTATAGTTCGAAATGGTTGCTTCGAAGCTTGCAGCATACATTGCTGAAGATAGTATGAGCCCTGGTGCAAGGAAATCTATATACTTTATACCGTTTATTTCAGGCACAAGCTTACCCATGCCATAACCCATGAGTAGCAGATATAATAGAGGCTCACCGAGATTAGCTACGAGGCTCGGCTTTATGAATTTTGTCCAGACAATGAAATTTCTGTACCATACTTTATAAATCATCTTTATATTCATAGTTATAGTGTGATTTATTTCTGATTGAATTTCAAGCAATTAACCCAAAAAATGCAATAAGGGAATTTTTGTAATGAGCGAAGTGATAATCCGAGCGAATGAAAAATTTCCTTGTCGAATTTTTCGTGTTAATAAACAGTGCCGCCGGAAACGCCGGTAACAGTCAAGAATGTCAGGTTTCTCAGAGGAGGATATTCTCTGAGTTCAGGTTCTACGAATACTTTTTTGTGTTTTTGATTACGTGCATGGTTACTATCAAGAATTTCTTGTTGTTTTTTTACGGGATATTCGGTTTTATTTGTTATTTCTTTATTCAACATTACCTCTATGTCTCAATCAATAAATTTAGTTTATTATACATTCAATTAATTTACAAATCCGATTTTCATAAAAATTCTGTATATGTTTATTTAATGGGTATAGAGGTAATATCATTCGACGGTGTATCCTGACTTGCGTAAAGTGTAGAGAAGGTATCATTGAACGCAAAACCACCATTTGCATGCGTAATGCCTGTTCCAGCAGCATAGATAGTATAATTGCCGGTTATCGGAGAGTATTTATACATTATTCCTGTGCCAGCATCCAGAATATAGATATTGCCCTGCGGGTCAAGCTTCATACCAGCAGGACATGATAGACCGGTTATAACAGTTGTTGTGATTGTACCAGAAGGATTTATCTTATAAACATTGCCATTTGAACAATCACCAACATATACATTGCCTGCTGCATCTGTGGCGATAGCAGTGGGCTGTTTAAAGCCTGATGCAAATTGGGTAACAGCACCCTGTCTTGTAACAGAAGATATTGTCCCATCTCCTCCATTTGCTACATACAGGGGCCATGATTGTCCCGCTGCTGAAAAATAAAGAGCGTCAGGTCCTGTCCCTACTTTTGCGAAAACAGAAGGTGTGCCTCCGCCTTTTTGCACAACTAAAATATTATTTTTTGTAGAATTGGCAACATAGAGTTTACCAGTTGTATCGAAAGCAACATCAAGAGGACTATTATAATTATTGCCTTGTGAATATATTGTAACTGTTCCCGCAGGTGTGATCTTTACTATATAATTATTGGTGTTATAAACCGCAGCATACAGGTTGCCCGATGTATCTACGGTTATACCTGCCGGGCTTTTTATTGAACCGCTGGCAGTAAAAATACTGTATGGAGTAAACAAAACAGGGTTTGAATATGGCGTATTGGCATAAACAGTATCTACTACAACATTACCTAATGTTGCATTTGTTGGCACTTTTGCTGTAATATTATTATCTGTCCAGTTTTGAACAGCAGCCGTTATACCATTGAATGTTACTGATCCCTGTGTTGTATTAAAGTTGTAGCCTGAGATTGTAACTGTTGAACCTATCAAAGCACTTGAGGGTGTAATACCGGATATTACAGGTACATTTGCATAAACGTAAACCCTTGCACTAAAACTACTATTAGTATAAAAGCCATTAATCTTGTTGGCTGATTGTCCACCTACCGGTATGGTAAAAGGTGAACCTGCAGTGCCTGATGTAAATAACCAGCCCCATGCTCCATAAGCTGGATTATTTACATACCAACCTGTGCCAAAGTCTGGATTATATACGGTTACATTATTCCCTGAAAGCATCTGGTATGCTTGTATCTCAACACCTGTCCATGGCTGTGTGTCATTGTTAGTTATATAAGCCGTGACTGTTACCAGGTTACCATTAAATACTGCGCTGCCTATCTGGAACACACCCGCCTTGCCTGCAAAATTCTGCCTTGAACTTGGAGGTGTGACATCGATCGATTTTATATTAAGCATATTGGTATAAGCGCTATAATCTATCTGATACTCGGCTACAGGGTTGTTCACAGATTGGGATGAATTTTGAGTAGAACCACAGCTTACAACCAACGACAACATGAACACTCCTGCACATAATTGTACAATCTTTAACAAGACTTCTCTTTCTATTAACTTCATTGTTTAAAAATACTCCTTACTGTTGAATCATAGTTTATATTTTATAATATAAATACAAATAAGATGTCAACTATTATCGAAACAAGAATGTTTGTGCAAAAGTTACATGTTTTTTTTAAAACGATTGTTATTTCATTTTGCATTAATGTATAATTTATTGTAATAATTGTAATAACTGTAATAATCCATATCCCTATCCAAGTATGTCAATACAATGCCTTTTATCTTTGCGTCTATAGATTCAAACTGCATAATACTTCTTATAATCTGTTCTCTTGGATATCCATTCGCCTTGACAACAAATATTATACCATCGACCTCGGATGATAGTATGGCGGCATACGAAATGATACCAATGGGAGGCGAATCTATTATGACATAGTCAAAGCTGTTCCTAAGCTTCTTAATCAGTTCCTTTGATCGTTGTGAATCAAGCAACTCGGCAAAATTAGGTGATTGCCTTCCTGATGTAAGGTAATAAAGCGAATCATGATTGCTCCGTTTGATTATATCCATAAGCTCAAGCCTTTCATCGATCAGCAACTCTGTAAATCCGGGCATTGCTTCGCTGTCGAACAGCCTATGTATCTTTGGCTTTTTTATATCAGCATCGAGAAGTAAAACCTTTGCTCCTGTAATGGATAGAATATACGCAAGGCTTGCTGCAGTGGTTGTTTTCCCTTCATTTTTCGCGGTTGATGTAACCAGCAAAACACCTTTTGAGCTTCCAGCGGAAGAATACTTTAAGTTTGTTCTTAAGAGCCTTAGCGCCTCGGTGTACCGTTGAGATGAATTGCTATTTATAATGTTTATTAATTTATTAGACTCTTTGATTTTTAATTCCTGAAGGAAGGGTAGTATACCTATGACAGGATATTTCACGAACGTTTCTATGTCCCTCTCGTCTTTTATACTGCTGTCCAATTGATCTACTATTAATCCCGATATAATGCCCATGAGAATAGATGCAATCGAACCGAATATCAACCAGAACATAATACCATGGTTCGATCTTTGCGCCGGTATGCCGGCATGCTCAATAAGTGTAACTGTTGTATAATTGATGTCATTGAATATGTTTATATTTTTAAGTTCCTTTGTAATAATGTTGTATAGATCTTTGTTTAATTCCACATCATTGCTCAACATTATATACTCGATCCGCTTTTGGTCTCCTTGTAGCATTGCCTGCTTCATTATGTTTATTTTTGTGGTAAGAGCGTCGAGTTCGTTTTTTAACTGAATAACCAGTGGATACTTATCCTTGTATTTCTGCAGCAGATTTGCAAGCTCGATCTGCAGGGCAACGTATTTCGTCTGAAGCTCTGATATTGTCTTTGTTCCGGTATTATAATTAGGTTCATCCAAGGATATAATAAACCCATTGCTGTTAAATGCCTGTTTTTGGACGTATCTTATCAAGTCCATCTCGGATTTCTCTACCTTATTCTTTAAAGAATTAAGCTCTTCCTGCAGCTCTAACGTAATAACCTGTATACGTTTTTTTCTTTCTTCATCCAAAAATTTTATATAACTTTCGACTATTGCATTGGCTGCGTTTGCGGCAAATACTGGATCTTTTGATTTTATATATACAGTAAATATTAGAGAATCCGGAGGGTTGTCTACATGTAGATCGTGCACCAATCTTGAGCACATACGATCGAAATCTTTTGTCCCTTTGTCTATACCAAGGCTTTTTACCGCGAGGCTTATTACCGGTTTGCTTCTCATAAGTTCCGGTAATGTCTCAATGTAAGAAAATTCATTATTTAAAACCATATTAGCCGAATTTAGTCTTGTATAATTCTGTGATTCTATGAGCAGCTTTGTTTGGGCAATATACTCAGGAGGGGTTAAAAAGTAAGCCATCATTATCATTGCCATTGTAATAATGGAAACGATGATAATGATCAAACGGCGTTTATAAAGTATATCGATGTAATATTTCAGATTCGTGTTTTTCATTCCGTTGGCGTTCACATTAATACTCTTAATATTAGGTTAACCCGAAAAATGCAATAAGGAAATTTTTTTATTTGCTCGTGGTACCCATGTGCTCATTACAGAAAGTCCATTATTTTCAAATGCTTTTTTTGAGTTAAAAAATGGAGCTGAAGGGGATCGAACCCTCGGCCTCTACAATGCCATTGTAGCGCTCTCCCAAACTGAGCTACAGCCCCGTTGTAAGTGATTTTGAAAATATGTCTATTGCTTTGTACCGCTATCTGAAGTTTGTTTCAATTCAGGCTGATGCAACTCTTCTTTCAGGCTCATTAACCTGTTTTCAAGTTCTTTCAATTTTTCGATGGAAGGCGAAAAAACTTTAACATCTTCGAGTCCTGATTTCGAAGTCGCATAGAACTGGTGTCCAAGCTCGTAAACGGATAAATTATACTGCCTTTTTATTTCGTAGAGCTTGATCCTTGTTTTAATAAAATGCGCATACTCTACTGCATTCTGTTTAACAATAGCCATTATTTTTTCTAATTTTTCAGGTATCTTTAGTTCACTCATAAAGCGTAATATAACAGAACTTTATAAGAAAGTCAAACTTTTGCAGCTTTCGTCATTTCGTGCTTGACACAAAATCCAGAAAAAAATAATAAACAAGACACTGGATTTCCACTTTCGTGGGAATGACAAAACGGAACGTAGACCTCAATCATCTAACACGGTCGAGGACATGCTTTTGTATGAATGGCAATATCACTATTTATAACCTGTCAGTCTCTCGAACAACAGCTTTATCTTTTTTTCCGATTTTCTACCGGGAGAGGTTTCGACGCCGCTCGATACGTCGATTGCATAGGGTTTGTATTCATTGACTATTTCCAACACATTGTCCGGCGTTATACCGCCGGATAAAATGAATTTTATGTTGGATGATAAATCTTTTAAAAGTTTGTGATCAAAGACTTTCCCTGAGCCTCCGTAAGCACTGGTATAACTATCAAGCAAAACGATATTCAAACCCGATTTGTTTATCTCGTTTATCGAAGGGGCGTCTTTAATCCTGAATGCCTTGATCGCCTTTTTGCCGAACTTTGCAACCATACTTAACGGCTCATTGCCGTGAAGTTGTACATAATGCAGCCCTAACGTATTGACGATTGATTGGATTCTGTCGACGTTTTCATCGACAAATACACCCACCGTAGATACAAAAGCAGGTAGGTGTTCAATAATCTTTATTGCGTGTTCCGGTTTTATATACCGCGGACTTTTCTTATAAAAGATAAATCCAATTGCATCTGCGCCATAATCACATGCCATCAAGGCATCATCTATTGATGTTATACCGCAGATCTTAATCTTCATAACGAGTTTCTTAACCTCCATCCTCTCATGTATCCCTCCCATGAAGGGAGGGATATAGAAAGGATGCATTGGATAGCAATAATATTTTTATACCTTTGGAAGGTCTTTGAGGGACTTCTTGATTTCCGCATCTGGATATTCGTAGTCCTGTAGCTTGCCGAGTAAATAGCTATCGTACGCTGAAAGATCGAAGTGCCCATGCCCACTGAGATTAAACAGTATGACCTTTTCTTTACCTTCTTCCTTTGCTTTTTTAGCCTCGTTCATCGCACTCAGGATCGCATGAGCCGCTTCAGGAGCCGGTATTATACCCTCTGTCCTTGCAAACGTTATGGCAGCTTCGAACACAGGAAGCTGATTGTATGCAACAGCCTCTATGATCCCTTCATGATAAAACTGGCTTACCAGCGGAGAATCACCATGGTATCTCAACCCGCCTGCATGTATGCCAGGGGGCATGAAATTATGCCCGAGTGTATACATCATGATAAGCGGTGTCAGTCCTGCCTCATCGCCAAAGTCGTATGTGTATGGCCCTTTTGTAAGGGTGGGGCACGATGCCGGTTCCACTGCTATTGCACGCAGGTTTTTTCCTGCAAATTTATCCATAAGGAATGGAAATGAAATGCCTCCAAAATTGCTGCCACCGCCGCATGAAGCAATGACAACGTCAGGATACTCGTTGATCTTTTTCATTTGTTCTTTTGCTTCAAGGCCTATAACGCTCTGGTGGATTAGGACATGATTTAATACACTCCCGAGAGCATAATTGGTGTCATTATGGGACGCTGCGTCCTCGACAGCTTCGCTTATGGCAACGCCAAGGCTGCCCGGCGAAGCGGGGTCTGATTCGAGTATTTTTCTACCTGCATTTGTCAGCTCTGACGGGCTTGCATGAACGTGTCCATCCCACGTTTCCATCATAATTCTGCGGTATGGCTTTTGATCGTAACTGACCCTTACCATATATACTGTTACGTCAAGCCCTAACAGCTTGCCGGCCATCGAAAGGGCGCTTCCCCATTGCCCAGCGCCGGTTTCGGTCGCGAGCCTTTTAATGCCTTCTTTCTTGTTGTAATATGCCTGCGCAACCGCAGTATTGGGTTTGTGACTGCCCGGAGGGCTTACACTCTCATTCTTATAGTAAATGTGTGCAGGTGTTTTAAGGTAAGCCTCGAGATTGTATGCCCTCACTAAAGGTGTGGGCCTCCACATCGTATATATCTTTAACACCTCTTCGGGAATGTCTATCCATCTTTTTGTTGATACCTCCTGTTCGATCAATGCCATGGGAAAGATCGGTTTCAGATCATCCGGTGTTATCGGTTTTTTTGTTCCAGGGTGAAGTACCGGTGCAGGTGGTTTCGGCATATCTGCCATAACGTTGTACCACCGCCTTGGTATTTCCGTTTCATCCAAAAGTATCTTTTTCTGCATTTTATCTCCTTTCGATAAATGAACTTATTCTAAATTTATCTATAAACTCTTTCAATTTTTTTTCCGGTGACTCTGCGCGCATAAAAGCTTCTCCAATCAAGAAGCCGTTTACGCCGAGCTTCAAAAGTTCGGATATTATATCGGTTGAAACTATCCCGCTCTCCGCTATCGTCAATATGTGTTTTGGTATGTCCTGTATTATGCGTTCCACGATATCCGTATTGGTATTGAACGTTTCAAGGTTTCGTGAATTTATACCTATTATCTTAGAACCTGCATCAATGGCTATCTTTAGTTCTTCCTCACTGTGTATTTCTACTAAAGGTTCCATGCCGAGCTGTCTCGAAAGTCTGACATAATTCATAAGATTCTTATATAAAATTTTGACGATAAGCAGAACAGTGTCAGCTCCTATGGCTCTTGATTCGTAAATCTGGAATTCGTCTACAATAAAATCTTTTCTTAATACGGGAATGTTTACGGATTCCTTCACCTGTTCAAAGTCTTCGAGTTTGCCGCCGAAGTATTGTTCATGCCTTGCGGAGTATGCGGATTTTATAACAGCATCGTACGATGAAGTTTGTTTTTTATGTTGTACTTCATTTTGTTTGTTTGCGACTATATTGGAAAGAAAATTATCCTTTGTGTTCATTGTTTGACACCCTGAGCGCTTGCTTTTCTGAATTCATCCAGTTTCTTCATTGCACTGCCTGAATCTATGACCTCTTTAACAATGCGTATGGCCTCTTTTATATTGTATGTTATGCCTGCAATGTACAATGCAAATGCACTGTTGAGCTCGGTCATATCCCTCATAGGTCCTTTGACGCCACCAAGAACATCCATAAGTATCGACGCATTGTGTTGTGCATCTCCGCCTTTTAAGGCATCCATAGATGAAAGCTTATATCCATACTCTTCAGGATTAAAAATATAAGACTGCACACTTCCATCCCTGAGTTCCGAGATGTCCGTTGTTCCGCTTATGGTTATTTCATCCGTAGCATCGCTTCCATGGACAACGCAGGCAGAGACACTCCCGAGTCTTTTTAAAACGTATGCGATCGTTTCCGTCAGTTTGGCATCATAAACACCGACCAATTGATAGCGTGTTCCCGCAGGGTTTGTCAGGGGCCCAAGCATGTTGAAGATTGTTCTGATGCCGATTTCTTTTCTGGGGCCAATGGCGTATTTTGTTGCCTTGTGATACAGGGGGGCAAACAGAAAACATATACCTGTTTTTTCCAAGAGGTATTCCGCTTTCTGGCTGTCCGCGTTTATATCGATGCCGAGTGCTTCGAGTACATCCGCACTGCCGCTTTTGGATGAAACCGAACGATTCCCGTGTTTTGCTACCTTCACCCCGGCTCCTGCCGCAACAAATGCCGCAGCAGTGGATACATTGAATGTTCCCTTTCTATCGCCGCCTGTGCCGCATGTGTCTATTACAACATCGTATATAGGGTTTACCTTCAATGCCTTTTCTCTCATTACCTTTGCAGCACCGGTGATCTCATCGACTGTTTCTCCCTTCATCCTGAGAGCTGTAATGAAGGATGCTATTTGAGCATCTGTCGTATTGCCCGACATAATCTCGTTCATAACAACTTCCATATCACTCTCCGACAGTGAGATATTCTGTACAACTTTTTCTATAGCTTCTTTTATCATTCTGATATTATTTAACCATATTTACAAAATTCGCAAGAATCTTCTTACCGCTTATCGTTAGTATGGATTCCGGATGAAACTGAACACCTTCTATTATATGGTTCTTATGTCTTATTGCCATTATCTCATTATCTTCTTGGGATTCAGCACTGACAACAAATTCATCGGATAAAGTCCGTTTATCTATAACAAGAGAGTGATATCGTGTTGCTATCAAAGGATTTTCCAATCCTGAAAATATTGTTTTGCCGTCATGCCGTATCGTAGATGTTTTGCCATGATAGATCTTCTTTGCCTTGATGATGTCTGCACCGAAGGCATAGCCTATTGCCTGATGACCAAGGCATACACCCAGTAGGGGATAAAGACCTGCATATTGTTTTATGACATCCACAGATATGCCTGCATCTGCCGGGGTCGATGGACCGGGTGATATTACGATAGCATCAATCCCGAGCGCTTTTATATCATTAACATTTATTGCATCGTTCCTGTATACTATCACGTCCACTCCGAGTTCGCCGAGATACTGAACAAGGTTGTACGTGAAAGAATCATAGTTATCTATAACAAGTATCTTCATGGTATTATTTTATTTCTACTGATTTTTTTAAAGCATCAATCAATGCCTGTGCCTTTGATCTTGTTTCAAAATACTCATTTTCAGGCTTGGAGTCGTATACTATGCCTGCACCAGATTGTATATTAACTCCCTTTTTGTCGACAAATGCAGTCCGTATCGCAATGCACGTATCCATACTGCCGGTGTAGCTTATATAACCGACTGCGCCGCCGTAAGGACCTCTGTTTTCTTTTTCGAGGTCTTCTATTATTTCCATTGCCTTAACCTTTGGGGCACCCGAAAGTGTTCCTGCCGGGAAAGTCGATTTGAGTATGTCTACAGCATCCCTATCCGCAAGGGCAATACCGCTTACCTCGGATACTATGTGCATAACATGCGAATACCTTTCCACAGTCATAAGTTCATCTACACGTACACTGCCTATTTTGGCAATTCTTCCGATATCATTTCTTGCAAGATCGACCAGCATAACATGTTCCGCTTTTTCTTTTTTGTCTTCAAGTAATTCCTTCTCAAGTGCTTCATCTTCTTCGTGTGTTTTACCCCGTTTTCTTGTTCCTGCGATGGGTCTTATTATAACCCTGCCGTCTTCGAATCTTATGAGTACCTCTGGCGATGAGCCAACAATGTATTTATCACCGAGATCAAAATAAAACATGTATGGCGACGGATTGATAAGCCTTAGTGCTCTGTAAAAAGAAACAGGGTCTATTTTTGACGGTGAGAAGAAACGCTGTGACAATACAACCTGAATAATATCACCCTCTACTATGCGATCTTTACCTTTGATAACCATCTGTTCGTATTCATGCTGCGTCATATTAGATGTAAATGGTTTAATCTTGTATACCATCCGCTGTTTTTCCTCTTTGAGCGGTTTGTTTAGTATGGACATAACCTTTTTGACTGAGTTCGATGCGGTCTCATACGCTTTTTTTGTATTGCCGTTTTTTATAAAGGCATTAGATAGAACGATAAGGGTGTGCTTAAGATTGTCGAATATCACGAGTTTATCCGTAAAAAGCAAGAACACATCATCGAAATTGGGTGACTGTTTTTTTAGATCAGGAACCTTCTCGAAGGTTTTCACGATATCATATCCAAAATAACCGACAGCACCGCCGACAAATCTCGGCAGGTCTTTTATAATTGCAGGTTTATACCGTTTCAGTTCTGTTTTTAAAAGTTCGAGAGGGTCTGAGACACCGCTGTGTACCTTTGTTCTTCCATTTTCTGTTATAAAGACATCGTGGTGTTTTACCCTGAATAAAACAGATGGGTCGAAACCTATAAAGCTGTATCGTGCCCATTTTTCACCGCCTTCTACGCTCTCGAGAAGAAAGGGGTATTTCAAATGTTTTAATTTTAACAATACCGAAACCGGCGTTTCTATGTCTGACAGTATTTCCGTGTATACCGGTATTATGTTTGCGTGCTTTGCAAGGTCGGTGAATTCTCTATACGATGGATGGAATGTATTGTGCTGCATCTGGATTATTCACACGATCTCATTATTGTAAAGGTACTTCCTGCATTTGTGGCGTGACAGTAGCTTTATTGTTCTGAGCCGGCGCAGTTGGAGGTACAGAGCTGGTTTCTGCCTTAACAGGCTGCTGTTGTATGCTGGGGCTCGTTGGTTGGACAGGCGTTTTTACTGCGACCTTCAACCATTCGATAAGATTTAAAACCTCTTTGCGTTTAGCAGGAGGATCATTGGTGTATTCTATGTACTTTGTGAGTTCTGAAAGGGAATCCTTGTAATCCTTTTTGTAATAATAAAGCAGTCCAAGATTCAAATGTGCCGCTGCAAACCCAGGGTATAGCACTATTGCCTGCAAATAATACTGCATTTCTTTGTCCGAATTATCATTTAAAGCTATACCTGCATTGAAAAGCTTGATTGCCTGTTGTTTCAAATCTGCTGATACAATCTGATTCGAGGTACTGCTTTGACTTGTAGTTTCACCGCCAAGTTCGACAATTGCTTTTTGCACCTCTTGTTTCTTTGTTTCATCGTTGGAAAATTTTAGGAATTGATTAAAGTTGTCTATTGCCTCTGTATTCATGCCTCTCTTCATATAGATGATCCCCATATTGTAATAAGCGGGTGCGAACGTCGGATCAAGCTCCACGGCCTTTTGATAGCATGAGAGCTCTTGATCGGAATTATCGTTGAGTGCAACGCCTTTATTGTACCAGTCGAGTGCCGTCAACTTCTTACCCGTCTGGTTTTGTATAAGCTGCTGTGTGGCGGCATTCTCTTTACTTATTGAGATAGGTTGTGCCGCGGCATGTTCATACATTGCCATAAAACATATTATAAGAGCTATGGTTATTATTCTGTGTTTCATACAGCCTCCATGCTGATCGACTGTGCGAAACTGTAACAAGGTTTGCTTTTTTTGTCAAAAAAAAGCCACAAACTTTAACCCGGAAAATGCAATAGCAAAGTTTGTTCATTTATTCGGGGTAAACATGCGGGGCATGGTTGCCACTTCGTTTATTACAAAAATTCCCTTATTTCCAAATGCATTTTTTTGGTTAATGTGCATAGTATAAGAAAAAAGAAAGGTGATCATATGAAGACGTTCGATAAGTTGGTTGAGATAATGGCAAGATTACGCAGTGATAACGGCTGTCCCTGGGACAGGGCGCAGGATATGGACAATCTAAAACAGTATGTAATCGAAGAAGCATACGAGGTTGTTGATGCTATTGAATCCGGAAAGCCGGATGCTATACAAGAAGAGCTTGGTGATCTTATACTGCAGGTTGTCTTTATAGCAAGGCTTGCCCGGGAAAAAGGCTGGTTCGATATTGATGATGTCCTGAAGGGCATTAACGATAAATTAATACACAGGCATCCGCATGTTTTCGGTAGTATCAATGTAAAAACGAAAGAGGATGTACTGAAAAACTGGGGCAGACAGAAACATAAAGAAAAAGGTACAAAGATTTTTGATATTCCATTACAGATGCCATCGTTACAGGCTTCATACAGATTGATAGAAAAGGCGAAAAGGATTGGACTGAATCCTATTAAAGTGGATAAAGATATTTCGAGCAGACTCAAAAAATCTTCGAAAGGAAAGCTTGAAAGTGAAATAACAAGTATGCTTTTATCTATTACAGCGGTATCTCAGGAAT
>JABEBX010001927.1_pt1 | contig 13173 bp, 14 predicted proteins | sample 7245971 | NCBI WGS metagenome assembly JABEBX01 (sample SAMN14506365, study PRJNA622280) | hot springs metagenome | biome: hot spring [ENVO:00000051]|acidic hot spring [ENVO:00002120]; feature: spring [ENVO:00000027]|sediment [ENVO:00002007]; material: sediment environment [ENVO:01001048]... | reverse complement strand
CATGTAGAGGCGCTTCTTGGCACGGAGCAGATCCTGGCGGTGGACCTTGACGAACTCCGAGTCCTCCTGGTCTTCAATGGTCAGGCCCGTGGTCCGGTGGGCCTCGTCACAAACCACCAGATCAAAGTCGGGTAGCCCTGCCAGCTGCTGGGCTTCAATGACCCGCTGAATGGATTGATAGGTGGCAAAGACAACGCGGCGGCGGTCTGTACTTGCCTCGCTGATGGCCTTCGCAATTTTCACTGGGTCCGTGGTGGCCGGATAGGCCAGCTCCGGGGCGTGCATGTCTTCTTCCTGCCCCACCTGGCTGTCGGAACAGACGACAAAGGCATGAATGGAAGGATCTGCCTGATCACACCATTCCCGCAGGGTCTGGGAGACCAGAGTAATGGACGGCGCCAGAAAGAGGACCAGTCCATTGCCCGGCACCAATTGCTGCATGATCTGCAGGCTGGTGAAGGTCTTGCCAGTACCACAAGCCATGATCAGCCTGCCCCGGTCGGTGCTTTGAAACCCTTGGAGGACATCCAGCACGGCTTCCCGTTGGTGGGGCCGGAGGGATTTGCCCGGTGTCTTGGTGAGGTGTTCCGGACTGTCCCAGGTGAACTGGGACCAGTCAATGGGAGCCAGCTCGAGATTGCGCAGGTAGAGGATACCCAGCTGCGGCAGATCCTGGAGGGCCTCCTCAGCCTCTCGCCCCAGGTCATCCAGGGTGGAGATAAAAAGCCGATAGGAGAAGGACTTCTCCTCCCCGTTGATCGAAAAGACCTTCTGGGAATCACTGGTGAAAGAGGTCACCGCCTCCTTGTCGATCGGGGGCTTCTGGTAGAACTTGCACTGAATCGCCCAGTACTCTCCGGCATGGGTCTTGGCCACCAGATCAATACCCAAATTGTCGTCCCGCCAATGAGAGGGTCGATCCGGCCAGTCAGGGTATCTCCAGATTGCCTCGATCTCGTTGGCATAAACGGGATCCGCCTGAAGATAGGCCATGATGAAGCGTTCAAAGAGGACGCCCTTTTGGTGTTCATTGTGGGCCAGGGAGCGGAGTTGTGCGAAGAGATCATGGATGGTCGTCATGTCCTTGATTGTGCCTTTCGAAGGGTCTCTTTTCTACTATCCCCCTCCAGATCACCTAGACATCAGGGGGGTCCAATGCTCGGGAAGCTGGTGTGGACGCATGCCACTGCAGAATGACTCAGTATCCACAGGCTTCCTGAGGTCTTTTTGCGCTGCAAGGATAATCAGATTGCCCAGGGACACCCATCGACATAGATCGGGCCACGCTGGACTCTCCAGCAGAGGTGCCCTGGTGTTTGTGAGTGAGCGGTTCGTGGAGCGCCTGGGTGGCCGAGGTTGGGGGGCTCCTTTTGTCTAGCCACAGGCTTGGGGGACAAGGTTGCCATCACCCCAAAGCATCCCTCAGCCCTTGGCGGTGGCCATGTGGTAGAGCTCATCCTTGATGGCCAGGCGATTCTTCTTGAGCTCTTCCAAGGTCACGCTGCCATTGGCTGCATCGTTTCTCTCGATGTGCTCAATCTCGGCGGTGAGGGTGGAGAATTCCTCCAGGAGCTTGGCAAAATGGGGATTGCTTTCCTTGAGGGTTGTAATGACTTCCCGAAGCTCGGGGAATTCTGTGATAAAGTCTTGGTGTTCAGTGTGCATGAGTGCTCCTGTTGTTGGCGTGGTTCAGGGAGAGTTCAGTCTTCGACCTTTTGGGCGGCACCAAGACACGCCGCCCTGAGCTTCAGGCTGGGATGAAAGGTCACCACCCTTCTGGCCGAGATGGGAATGGGTTCTCCGGTTTTTGGATTCCTCCCGGGGCGCTGCGGTTTGTCCCGAAGAGTGAATTTGCCAAAGCCAGAGATATTCACATCCTCACCCTGGGCCAGGGTTTCTCGGATCTGGTCAAAAAAGGCTTCCACCAGGGCCTTGCTGTCACGGAAGGTAAGTCCCATCTGGTCCACGAGGTGGTAGGCAATGTCTTGTTTGGTGATGGTCATATTCTTTTTCCTTGATAAAGCAGGGGCAAAACGGCCACGAAACCGAGGTGATCTTTTTTGTGGCAGCTAGCTCCGTTTGGGAAGATCCAACTTGCCCTCATCATAAAATAGATTGGGTGGAGGGAGAAACGAAGTCGGGTTTCTCGGTTGGAAATGGTGAGACGGGCGGATCCAATGGACGGAGGCTGGCATCTGGCAGGAGAAAAGGTGAAAATAAAAGAAACTCTCGGAAAGGACAAATACCAGCTCCATGCCCCAGTCTCCTTTTCATTGGCTCACCAGCACCCCCACCGGATCTGTGGTATTTGTGCTGCTTGGATTGATCCTGCTGGCGTTGGTGTACTTTCTTCCCTCGATCGTTGGTTTTGCCCTGCAGGCCTACCGGCTTGACCTCTTGCTGACTGTCAACACGCTGTTGGGCTGGACGGTTCTGGGCTGGATTGCCTGCCTGGTCTGGGCGTTGATCTCCAGCACCCACAGCCATACCTTTGACGAGGAGCACGAAGAGCCTCACCTTTCCTTGACCGAAGGTAGCTCAAAATGGGGGGATTCTTTCGACGGAGACCGCAACGAACCCCACCTCTAATCGAAAAGGAGACAACGGAATGTTTGGATTCGGAGAACACCAGGAAGTAATGCAAGCCACTTGTCCTTGCTGCCAGACCCAAATGCAGGACATGGGCGCACACGGCATCCGTATGGGCGGTCTCACTGGCCTGGGTGGTGCAGCCTTGGGCATGGTCGCAGGGCAACTAGCAGACGATGCCGAAGAAGCCTTCGAGAAAAAACTCAAAGTCCAGGTCTTTGTCTGCCCGAACTGCAAGGAAGTGTCGTTCAAGTATCACGGCGGGTTGTGAGCTGCAGAGAGGGACCCGGATAGATAGAAAGGTTTGCTTGAGAGCAGAATGTGGGCTTGGCGCTGCGGTTGTTACCATGGCTGCGGTGCTGGTAAAAAGGCTATTCGCCTTCGGAGGTTGGAAGGTGGCAAATTCAAGGATCAACCAAGACCAGTGCTGCCAAGTTGGGCGTGTGAGGGGCGGTATCCTCAACCCAACGCCAATGGGTTGGAGCTTTCCTCCTTGGGCTCGATGGGGTAATTAGAGGAAGGCATGTGGGAACTGGCTGGCTAGTGGTCCAACCCATTTTTCTGCGGCTATTCGATAGGATTCCGCAGAGTGCTCTTTATGATGGGGGTGGTCGAGGATTATGAAACAGAAGGCGGCAAAGAAACCCCAGAAGTCGCTTTACAACCCAAGAAAATCCAAAGTAAGCATCGCCGGTGCTGCATGGTTTCATGAGGGTTTGATCTCTGCTTTGGCGGGAAGGCAGGATGAAGCAGCACAATTTTTCCAAGTGGGCGCCGAGCTGGGATCTGCGGAGGCTCAGGCTGCCCTTGGTTACTGTTACAACAAAGGTCTAGGGGTGGAACAGGACCTAGAACAAGGGGCTTTCTGGTATCGGAAAGCTGCTGAGCAAGGATTTGCTGCGGGGCAGTCTGGTCTCGGTTACTGTTATATGAAAGGCGAAGGGGTCGAGCAGGAGGTAGAACAAGGGATTTCTTGGTATCGGAAAGCTGCCGATCAAGGGTATGCGGAGGCTCAGGCAGCTCTTGGCTACTGTTACAAAAAAGGCCTGGGGGTCGAGCAGGACTTGGAACAAGGGGCTTTCTGGTATCGGAAAGCTGCCGAGCAAGGATTTGCAGGGGGGCAGTCTGGTCTTGGTTACTGTTACATGAATGGCGAAGGGGTCGAGCAGGATGTAGAACAAGGTATTTCCTGGTTTCGAAAAGCTGCCGATCAAGGGTATGCGGAGGCTCAATTTAACCTGGGGCTGTGTTACGAAAATGGCAATGGGGCGGAACAGGATGCAAAGCAAGCGGTTTTCTGGTATCGGAAAGCCGCCAAGCAAGGATATGCCAATGCGCAATCAAAGCTTGATGATCTTGCTAAGGAAAAGAAGAAACATGCTGGTCAATGATTGCCGCCAGTGCTCAGCCCTTTGCCAATCCCGCACCCAGATTGTGGAAGCTGACCCCGTAGTGGGCGGTCTCCTGGTCATCGGAGAAGCTCCGGGAGCTGAAGAAGACCGAGAAGGAAGAGGCTTCGTCGGTCGGGCCGGAAGGACCCTGCACGCTCTCTTGGCTCAGCATGGGAGGAAGCGGGGAAGAGACTATGGTTGCGCCAACATCGTCCGCTGCAGGCCACCAGGAAATCGAAAGCCCAGCGCTGACGAAATTAGGAATGTAAGGGGACGGGTCAGGGAGCTTCCCGCAGAGAAGGCTTCTCCAGCACTTACGGTAACTCGGTCCTCTACTCACTCTCACCATCTTCAACCAAGGAGAAAGCAATGAACTTACAAACCGTGGAACAACAATACCAGCAGCTCCAAGCCGAAGCTCAGGGCGTCGCTCAGGCCATCCAGGCCCTGGCAGCCAAGATGCAACAGGGATCGGAGAACAACCCGGACGCCCGAGAATGGTTACTCGATCTCAAGCAATTGGCCCTCAACATCCAGCAAGAGCAAATGCAGGTCATGGCAGTCATGCAGGCCATGCACCAGGCCGTCCAGAACGACATGGCAATGCAGAACCAAATGGGCAATCCACAATTGCAGCCGGGCTATCCGCAAACGCCACAAGCAAGCTACCAGAATCAGGGACAAGGTGGCGGATTCCTCAGCAGCCTGGAACATTCCAGCTTTGGGCAGGCCCTGATGATGGGCGCAGGATTCGGCATTGGCGACGATCTAATCAACTCCATTTTCTGAATTAGCAATGGGGTTGGTTTTTCTTCCAGCCCCAACAGGCTATTCTTTTCTTCTACCGCCAACCCACTTTCATGACCAGTCTCTACCTTTGGTCCCAGTTCTTCGGGGCTATGGCTATTCCTCTAAACTTCGTCCGGTTCCGGCAGTCGTCGCGCAAGGCAATTTTGTTGTGGGGATTTCCAGTGGGGGTGGCACTGATCCTGTCCCAGTGGTGCAATGCACAATACCAGGGCATGGCAATGTCGGCAGCTTCCATGGTGTCCTCCCTCTCCCAGGCTCCGTTTGGTCTGGATACCCGGCAGCACAAGGTCGGCAGGCTGGTGTTGGCCTTACTTTTTGGGCTTGTGGGCATATGGCGGTTCCCGCCAACCTCTTTCTGGCCCACCTGGATCCCCATGTTGGCCTATCTGGCAGGGAGGATCGGGGAGGCGCAAAGGAGTTATCTGCGATTACGCATTGTCTGGCTGGCAAGCACGGCTCTGTGGTTGAGTTATTATCTCCTCTACGCCAACTGGGCAGGGGCCGCGCTGGAAAGCATGGTACTTGTAATGTCCACTCTCTTTGTAATGCGAGCGTCCCGAGAAAAAATAGCTTAACTCGGTTTGAGATTTATCATCATAACCGCAAATTTCCCTGATCCATTACCTACACTACGATACCATGCAGTTATAACTCGCTACCCAATCAACGGAAAACAAGATGCCAATTTCTTTCTACGTGTTACTTTCACTTTTAGTTACAGTGATCTTGACGGACATTTTTCTGCGGCTCCTGGAACGGAAATCTAATCACAAATAGTCGCTACCTTGGGAGGCGTGTTGCTCATGGACTTCCTTATGACTGCAAGCACCCTGCACCTTCTACTAGCAAAAGCCCCTAGCCTGACCCGCGAGGTATTCGATCGTCCAGGAACCTATGTGAGCATTCCTGCAGGCGATAACACCGAATCAATGATCCCCAAAGGCTGGAAAGTCTCGCCACTTTTCCATTTCACCAGTATCCCGGCCTTACGCGCGGCATTTCGACAAGGCTGGATCCCTTTCCATACGGCCATTGGCTACGATAATGAACGCTGGCACTTTACACCGTCCACTGAACAGCAACACCCAAGCCAAGCTGTCCGCGCCTTTGCCAGAATCGTTCACCGCAACTTTTGCAACTACGTTCAGTTGGGTAACTTGCCCGTGAATGGCTACCCTATGGGCGGTGCAAGGTGGGCCCAGGCAATCGACATACAAGCCCAATATGCGGAACGTGATCAAGCAAAATATCGCCAAATCGTTCTGCAGGACGCTCAGATAGCTCGAAAGCTCAATCCGAATATCCAAATCTTTGCCGGAATCAGCACCAATCCACCACCGGGTACACCTGTTACTCTCCAAGAGCTACGGAAAGACATACTTGCTACAAAAGGTGTGGTCAACGGATATTGGTTTGCCGTGCCAAAGAAAGGGACGTACTGTCCCCATTGTGGCAAGCAGAATATCCTTTTAGCCGTGAGGTTTTTGCAATGGATCAGCGAGAAATAAGCAAAAGTTCAAAATCTTTAGATGGTAGCTCAGCGGCTCAAGAACCATTCGAGGTGAGATTTTCCATAATCGGTAATATCGTATTTTTTATCTTTTCCCTGTTTTTCTTTCTGGAAGGAATTTTGGCACTATGTTTTCCTTGTTCAAAACAAACGACACACGGAGTTTTAATCCCTGCTGTGTCGGTGATTATCTTTTTTGGTTTTTTGTTACTCTATAACTTGCGATGTTTTTTCTACAGAAAGCCAGCAATAATCATTGATAGCCGTGGCGTGAAAATCAGGAAATGGCTTACTTTTCATTTCTTTTCCTGGGCAGACATTGATCAGGTATTTGTTAAGAATGTAAATACAATATATAATCTTTTACCATATATTTGCTTATCTGTTAAAAACCCAGAAAAATTGAAAGCAAATCAATCATGGTTATTAAGATTTCATGCCTCTCTAATGAAAGCTGCAGGATATGGCGATTTCTTTATCAATGCTGGTTATCTTGACAAGAAAGTGTCGGAAATTGTTGAAATCATGAACAGTTATATTCAGAGTAAAAATACAGGGTGATTTTATGTGGCTTCTGCACCAACTCCAGCATCTGATCCATGCTGCCACACCCATACTCCAAACCTACGGCCTTTGGGCCCTGGTCATAGCCCTTTTCCTCGAAAACAAGGGCGTCATCTTTGCACCAGGAGAATCAATCTTGGTTGCTTCGGGATTCTTTGCGGCCAATGGCATGTTTCCCATTGGGGCTGTTCTTACCCTGGCGATTCTATCCGCGTATGTTGGCGGTTACTCTTCCTATTTTCTCGGAGACCGATTTGGACACAAGGCGTTACTCCGTTATGGCCGCCATATCTGGATCACACCGGCCATGATCGAGAAAACCCACACATGGCTTTCTCGCTGGGGCGCTCCCATTTTTGTTTTGGGTCGCTTTGTAGTACCTTTGCGCCAGTTGCAAGGCTATGTTGCCGGATCTGCAGAAGTTGGTTTTTCTCGCTTTGCTCTTTGGAGTACGATTGGAGCCATGCTCTGGGTTCTTGTCTGGGGCGGCGTGGTCTGGTTCCTTGCAACCAAGATTGCTTTGTAGCAGCAATTCGGAATTTGCCGTTATAGAGCCCTAGCCAGCATCATCGGCAGGTAACTTGCATTTACCAAAAACGGAATCCCAATAGCAACGGCTATCTTGGGTATCTATTTAATCTCACGCAAGATATGGTTCTTCCTATCCCCGCTCCCGCACAGGTGAAAGTTTAACTGGTCCGCAAGCTCCGGGTTGGTTTTGCGGTACTTCCGAACAAGCCTTGCCACAAACAAGCGAACGTCCTCTGATTGCCCGGCAAGAGCTAGCCGAACCACCTGGACCAAATCAGTTTCCGTCTCGCCCATTTCTTCCAAAATCCTCCTAATCAATTAATTATTGAGCACTTTCCAGACAAGGAAAGTGGGATAGCAGCAATCAAGTATGGCAATGCCGGTACATGGGCCACCAATCAAACCTTTCTTACCCAATCTTCGCAACAGCCTTCTTACCGATTCCCTACCACACTCAATGCACCGGGACCTTTTGCAGTTCCACATAGATTCTTCTGGCCGCAATGATCCGCTCGTCAATCCATTCGCGATTGACGGCGTCCTCTTCTGGGGTCTCATTCCACTGCTTTTCCAGATCCTGTATTTGTTCCTTGATCCACTCTATGTCTGATAGTACGCTATAGGTGTTTTCCATAACGAACCCCAAGCAACCATAGCCGCCTTCATCTTAAAAGATTCTTTTTGTTTTTCAATAGAGAAATTGATTATTGGGAAAATCTTTCTTGGCAGCATGACCATGGATTACACAAGCGATCAACCAAAAAAGACTCCAATAGCAAGGCTGTCGGCCACGCCAGCTCCCCCAATCCGCGAGTTAACTTTTCCTTCAAAATCTTGATGTAACTTGCTAATAAACTAGCATAATTTATTGTTTATTATAAATAATAATTATTTTATAGACATATCATTTCTACAAATGTCCCGTGACATCCGTTTTCACAGCTCCTCTTTGGGCTCCAGGGAGTCAGCCAGTTTGGCCTCACCACAATCCGGCAAATCCTAACCAACCTCAAGTCCGTCATGCGTCCCGCATGGCGGGTTTTCTTTTGTTAAGGAGAAAACCATGTCTGATTTAACTGCCTGCTGAAAATTACTTGGGAAACAAAAAGGATGTGCTAATTTGGAAACGAAAGAAAGCTTACAACCAGGGACCCCAGCTGGCGGTGGGGACAAAACACCAGCAGCCAAGACAGAGGCTAGATCTCCCTCCTTGATCGACCGCTTCTGGGCAAGGCCGTTCTCCCATGGAGACCGAGAACCATTGCGGCGGGATCTCCGCCGCCCCTACCCAAAGGAATTAAAAAAACCATGAGTTGGAAATTATCCCCTACTTTCTTCGGCAGCCTCTGCCGCATTGCTCCTTACCTTTGGGCACTTACAAAACCCGGGCATTACTGCGCCACATGCCTGTCTGGCGAGTTCCAGGCTTTGGACGGTCAGTTTCAGCCTTGCCCGGCAAGCGCCCTTCTCCCGGACTCTGATCCGCTGACAACAGCATGTGGGACGTTACACCCACGATATCGCCCTTTATGCCTACCGATTCCACGTTCCAGGCCCTCTGGTAGCCGCCCAAGTCCTCCGGGTGGAAAACTACGGCGATATTCACCATTGCGCGCACTGGGTCAGCCCTTTGGAGCTATTGGTCCCATGGATCTTATGCCTGCCACCGAAGGGGGTTTACTGCACTTGAACCCGTGGAAACCTCGCTAGAATATCCGGGGCGGTTCAGACCTGGTGCCGACGGCTTTTACTCAGTGAGTATAAATAGAACCAAAGCTGGTTCGGCAAAGCTCTTTCTTGAAAATCCCTTGCCTTACCGTTTTTCCGTGCTAGGGTTTTCCCATGGACAAGCAAACGCAACATCAATGGATTTCTTATTGGCAACGGTCATTACAGGACGAGGCGCTCCTTGCTGCTGGACCTGCCCACGGCCAAGGGATTTGGCTTTCCTTCGAGGATTTGCGCGAGAACCATATTCCCGCCCAGTCCAAACGCAAAACCCAAGCCGTCCTGGTCTCCCCCTGGACCTACGCCCCTATTGGGATTCGCTCACCCAGACCATTACCCGTTCTCTGGATTGGCGCTTGGCTCACCCATGGTGAGCTTCTGCCCGACTACCGGATTCGTCCATGGATCAATCACCGAATCCTGGCCCCTTCGGACGGCCAGTTACTGCCATTGGATATTCGGTCTTCCGAACAGCATGCGGATTCCCTTTCCTGGCCTACGGACGCCACCTGGACCCAATGGCTGAATCTAGCCCTTTCTCTGCTCCCTGAAGACTGGCAGATGATTCTATACGACGCTGGTTTTACCCCCCTGCCACAAGCTTCCTGCATTCTGGTTCGGGACAGGGTGCCATTGGCTACTGCTTTACATAAGGCCTATCAATCCCCTATTCCTGATACCCCGTTGCTGCGGCGGTACTTTCAGGTGGAACCCATTCCCTTCACACCACCAGAGAAGGGCAACGTTCCGCTTCTTGCCCATTTTTCCGAGAGCTTCCGTACCCCGGACGAGCACCGTGCGCTATCTTCGATTCTTGCCCTGGAAGAAGGTGGTATCTACGCCCTTACGGCTCCACGCGGTACTGGCGCAACGTCCCTGATCCAGGATACCTGGGCCAATCTCTGGGTGCAGGCCGCCCTACACGGAGAACGCCCGCCTGTCAATGTCGTGAGTTCCACGGCACCCCAATCGATTTTTCACTCCCTGACCGATTTGCGCCTGCAGAGCGACTTTGCCCGATGGCTACCAGAGCCACAAAAAAGATCAGATCCAGAGGAATCCTGGGATCCCTCTCTGGACGACGGCCCCTTCTCGACGTATCCGGACGCACAGAAAAACAGTGCCATTCCCAACGATTTTTTAGGAGTTCTCCTCAGTAATGATCCTAACTGCTGTAGGGAGGCCACTTTGAGTCACCTTTTTGCACACTCTACCCATGGGCAGGAAGGATTCTGGACCCTGCAAGAGTCGTCCCAATGCGTAAAGGAGGCCACCCTACGTTTTCTCTTGTGCGCCCGCTCCGCTGCCGACGAAGACCCCAACCGCCCCGTTCTCCATACCCTCGAAGAGGCCTTCGACTGGATCAAGAAGAATCTCCGGCTCCTGCAGGAGGAATACCTTGGAATCCAGGCACTGTTTCTGGAAGCGCAACACGGCCCGAATCGGACCCCACTTTGCACGGTCATTCCTCTCCAGTTGGACTACCAGCTTGCCCAGGCAAGAACGGAACTTGCCAAATACAGGGCGCTCCTTTCGGATTGGGATACCCGTGTTCGTTTGTCCCACCAAGTCTCCCTGATCGACCGAATCACGGGTCTTACTCCTCGATCGCAGTTGCACGATTACCTTACCCGGAGGGCACCCGGACTTCTTTCCGTTTTCACCGAGAAATGCGAGACGGGTGTTACCCAAACCCTGCTTGCCAGGGTCCAACAATGGGAAGATCGTTGCGCTGAACTGGAACGCCTGCGGCCCTGGATACAGCGGCAAATCTTCCTGAACGGATCGCTCCGTGCGGCCCTTACCCGTGCCGCTACCTCCACTACCTGGACCCGCTGGATCCAGGTCTCCAAAACACCCAACCCGCCCTATCCAGAGAATCCAGAGGATACCCGCTGGCAGCATTGGCTGGATCGCACCTGGCGCAGGGCCTTGTTCGCGCTTACCGTTCATTACTGGGAATGCCGCTGGCTGTTGGAGTCCATTCGCCAACCGCAAGCAAAAAACCAGCGCGAGCTCTGGCAGCGTCGGGCCATGCTCTCTCCCGTCCACTTCGCCGATCTCTCCGTTGTTCCGGAGTTTTTCGAGATCGACTCTGGCGGGGAAGCACCACTGGATTACCTAATCATTCAGGACGCACAACTGGCCCGGCCCAAGAGCGCCTATCCCGCCATTCGTCTTGCCCGTCGACTGATCGCCATAGGCGACCCGCGAATGCCAGCGATTTTCCGGTATGGCACCGAATCTCTGGATACGGCAAACCTGCAGGATTTTGGCCTGCCCACCGAAGGCCCCGGCTCCCTCTTCCGGACTTATGGTGGGAGCGTTCTTGCTGTTGCCCAACGGCACGTTCGCATGGGCGAGATTCTGGACGAGCCGGAGTACCCAGGCCTTACCGAGCAAAAATATGCGGCACCTGCCATTCTCTCCGTTTGCAACGAGCTTGCCTATCACGGCACGCTCCGCCCCATTCGATCGGAAACGGAGCAGACCCCCTTTCCCGCCATAGGTTATTACCCGGTTTCGGGAGTTACCGAGTGCCTGCCTACTGGCAATCGGCGCAATCTCGTCCAGGCGGAGGCCATAGCTGGCTGGGTCAATCAACACCTGGAAGAAATCCGTAGCTTTTATACCGCCCCTGGTGATTACTACACCGGGACCGATCCCCTTACCTCGATCCTGTTGGTGCTCACCCCATTCCCGGCACAAGCGGCGGCCATACGCAAGGCTTTATCCAGAACCCACCGCCTCCGTATCCGTTGCGGCACGGTCCAGTCGTTCCAGGGCAGAGCAGCGCCCATTGTTCTTTTTGCGCCAGGGTACGACATAGACGAGGAACCTGTTCTTTTGGAGCGATACCCGCAAATCCTGACCGCCGCTCTCGCCCTAGCCCAAGATTCTTTCCTGATCTTTGGCGGACCCAAAGGATCCCCCCATTCTCCATGGGAAAAGCTCATAGCCAGAAGCATTACCCTTGCCACCGCCAAAATAGTGCATTTCTCTCAGAAGGAATCTTCTCTCCACCGTTTTCCTGCGATTTGAAAGTTTGCTCTGAAGAGGAGTTTTTTACTCCGACTACATTGAGTCTTCAACAATGTTTCATCAACCTGGTGTCCTTCGCCTATTGAGCCAGAATTCATAGCGGAGAACGCCCGCCTGCGTCGCTCCCTCCTTCACTAATTCCTGTGAATTTGCCTGATTACACCCCCAGGCTGAGTTACCAGCGCGCTCGGTATTACACTATTGGACCACCTACTACATGGCACCTCGAAAAATCAAATCCTGGCAACGCTCGTCTGTTATTAAACAGATGGTTGGCAACTGCCTCAAATACCGAAACGTGGGGGGATATTCCTTCAAGTCCCCGATCCGGTAAATCCATTTCCTTTCCTTTCCATTATCGCGCCCAGGCCGGAACACCCACAAGCCGAAATGGGATCCGCCTTGTGGGCTCTTCACTCATATCCTGCTACTTGACCGCTTGATCGCCTCCTCTCCAGAGAGACCTTTTTTGCTTTTTTTTGAAAACGGTCGCCGCCTTGGTTGACAAGAATAGCCATGAGTTTCTCCAGTTTGCCCGGGGCGCAGCAAATTCATTTCCGACGTGCAGATAAGAGGAGGTGCTTAGTCATTCGGAGTTTTCAATGGTCAAAGTAACCTATCAAATCACATGGTCAACACCGGATCAGGGCAATCCGACGCCCCCCAAGGATAGAAATTTGCGAAACATAGATACATTGATTGAGGATTTGTGTAAGAATGTGGGTATTCCCGTCACGCAACCACTCATCACCCCGGCCCAAGCCGCGCAGCTCTTACTCTTGCGAGAGCAAACGCTCGCTAAATGGCGTTGCTGTCAGCCTGAAAAACTGCCATTCATCAAAAGTGGCCGACTGGTTCGCTACCGCGTGGAGGATATTGCGCACTTCATTCTGGATAGTCGTGTAACCCGCCCCCGGTGTCAGGGTAGTTGTCGCCTCGCCTGAATGGAGTCATGTATAGGATGGGGGCGGGAAGAGAGTCATGGAGATGAAGCATTATTCGGAAGAG
>JABEBX010020568.1_pt1 | contig 13179 bp, 13 predicted proteins | sample 7245971 | NCBI WGS metagenome assembly JABEBX01 (sample SAMN14506365, study PRJNA622280) | hot springs metagenome | biome: hot spring [ENVO:00000051]|acidic hot spring [ENVO:00002120]; feature: spring [ENVO:00000027]|sediment [ENVO:00002007]; material: sediment environment [ENVO:01001048]... | reverse complement strand
GATGTGAGTTCGGCATCCCAACATGTGGCATCAGGGAGTAGCTTCGAAGATTCTTGACGAGGATGGTTCCCCGGCCTATCTTTCGACGTGAAACCGAGTTATTACTGGAATGTGCATACTTCGGAATCGTTGAGCTCATTGTCGAAGGAAGAGTTGATCGCGCTGGTCTTGCAATTGTGCGCTCGGGTGAGCGAGATGGAAGCGCAGGTGAGTGAGCTGGAAGCGCGGGTGAGTGAGCTCAAAGCGCAGCTGGCGAAGATCAGCCGCAACAGCAGCAAGCCGCCCTCCAGCGATGGATACGGAAAGCCGCAACCGAAGAGTCGCCGGGAAAAGAGCGGCCGGGTATCAACGCCGTGAGGTGCAGGTCTCAGGCCGCATCAGCTGGTAAACATCAACCTGTTCCGTCTAACCAGGGTGCTGCCGGCTCGCCGGCAGCACCTTTTGTTTTGGCGGTGAATTGACGTTGCTGCAGATCGACGGGGAATCGACGGCAGGCAAGATTCTGCTTCAAGTCGTCCACGGGATTCTCATGCGCCGCGTTAAGCGAAAAAGTTAACGTTGCCCGTCGATCCCTCTCCCTCTGGATCGCTCTCCGCATCCAACATAAGATCGTCCTGCTCGTTCTCTTCCGCTCCGGCGGCCTTTCTGCCATTGCGTCGGCCCCGGTCGTCTCCTGGCCGCGCCGAGCCTTCGATATCGAAGACCTCCTGCAGAGCAAAGTCAGGCTGCGCTTCTTTGGACGAAGGCAATGCGCGAATTCCTGGAATGGGAGCAATCTCCATCTTCGCCTCTCAGGATCTGCAGAATTCAATCGGCGGAGAGAGAAAAATCTTTAATTCTCTGGATTTCTCTTGTGCGATTTCGATGCAGGATGGCCGCCTGAAGCAGCCCGCAGCACTCATGACTTCGAGCCGCGTCATGCAGAACCCAGACATTGAACAAGCAACCGCGACCTGCAAGCTGAAAACTGGCTGCTGACAGATCCAAACTTTCTCGCGGCTCTCCATGGGATTCTCTTGCTACACTGTCTCCATGCAAAGCGAGCAGGATTTTCGACGTGCGGCGGAAGCGGCGCTCGACGACCTCAAGCGGCAACTGATTGCACGCGAGGAGGACGGTCAGGCCGACTTCGAGGTCGAAGAACAGGCGGGCGTTCTCAACGTTCTCTTTGAGGATCCCGCCGCGCGGTTCGTTATTACGCCCAACACGCCGGCGCGCCAGATCTGGATCTCCGCGCTCTCGACCAGCTTCAAGCTCGACTGGGATTCACGGATCGAAGGGTTCGTTCTGCGCCGCACTGGCGAAACGCTCCCCGTTCTTCTTGATCGCCTGATCGGTGAACAGCACGCTCCAGGCGCCGGCCGCCTCTGACTGCTTGTTCTTTTGCGCTCTCGTTTCTTCGCCTCCCGCTGTGGCTCTTCTCATCGCCGGTTTGACTTCATTCCCCCCCGCTTCAATAATCGGAGTTGATGAACATCTACGAAGAGATCGTCAAGCTGCAGCGCGAGGGCCGGCGCGGCGCGGTCGCTACCATTGTGAACTCGCGCGGATCAATTCCTTCGTTTCAAAGCGCCAAGATGCTGGTCCGCGACGATGGCTCCATCGCCGGCACCATCGGCGGCGGCTGCGTGGAGGCCGAGGTCTGGCAGGCAGCGCGCGAGGTGATGACGCAGGAAAGGCCGCGCACGGTTCGATTCGATCTCAACCAGAATCCCAAAGACGACACAGGGCTGGTCTGCGGCGGCACGCTGGAGATCTTCATTGAGCCGGTGCTTCCCTCGTCGTCGCTTTACATCTTCGGAGCGGGACATGTAGCACTGGAACTCTTCAAGGTTGCCGGCAACCTTGGTTTCGACTGCATTGTCGTGGATGATCGCGACGCCTACGCCAACGCCGAGCGGTTCCCCGGCGCCGCCCGGATCGTCGCGCGCGACTTCGACGAAGCGTTCAGTGAGCTTGCTCCCACGGAGTCGTCCTATATCGTCATCGCCACGCGCGGCCACCGAGATGACATGCGCGTTCTGCGCTGGGCCGTTCAGACTCCAGCGCACTATATCGGCATGATCGGCTCGAAACGCAAGGTCATCACAATCTTTCGCGAGCTGACGCGCGAGGGGTTGAAGCCGGAGATCTTCGACCGCGTGCATTCACCTGTCGGTCTCGACATCGGCGCCGTGACGCCCGAAGAGATCGCCGTCTCCATCGCCGCCGAGCTGATTGCCATACGCCGCCACGCCGAGCGCGCAGTGCCGCACATGAGCTGGTTCCAGAGCGGCGAACTTGGTGATGAAGCAGAAGCAACAACTGCGCCGAGCGAATCGTCGCTCAAGAACTGAAGCGCGTCAAATTCCGCCTATCCCGCGGCATGGTGCAGTTGTGCCCTTTCAAGACATCGGTCTATCGGGGCATATCTCCAATTTTCTGCTCGGTCTGGCGCAGCAGGGCTTCGAGCGCATCCATCGCAAGGTGGCTGGCGTGAGATGAGGCCGGAGGCAGGCCGCCCACGGCGCGCAGCAGATCTTCGCGCGTGAGCTTGCGCACCTGGTCAACGTGCCTGCCGCGCACCAACTCCGTCAGAGCCGAGCCGCAGGCCATTGCGGCTACGCAACCCTTGGCGCGAAAGCCGATCTCAGCAATGCGGCCCCCGGAGCATTTGATTGTGAGTTCGAGAAGGTCGCCGCAGGCAGGGTTTTCAACGCGCGCCTGCGCGTCGGCGTCTGCGATGACGCCGGCGTTGCGCGGATGTTCGAAGTGGTCGAGAACCTGCGGTGAATACATTGCACTCGGCGCTACTTGTTGCGCGCATCGAGAATCTCGGTGAGCAGGAACAGATCGGCGAGCAGAGCGCGGAGATGGATCGAGGCATTGAGCGTATCGACGAGCTGCGAGCTGATGACCGGAACGGCGAGAACCAGTTCCATCGCCGCCAGCGCGGACTCCGCGTCGCGCCGGAGGACGGCGAAAAACGCCTCGCACTTTTCCGCGGGAACAGGATGCTCCTTGCACGCCACATCGGCGCCGTTCCGAACAAGACTGCGTATCGCCTCGACCGAGCGCGTCAAACGTTCTCTCAACCCGCTGCCTTCGTCGGTCAGCACGCCGCGAGCGGCAAAGGAGAGGGTGAACTCGTAGCAATCCTCAATGATCTCGCACTGCTTCTGAACTTCAGTCGCCATCGCTTGCGGCATAACCCTGCTCTGTCCGGGAGCCCGTCGGCGCCTTTACGGCCCATCTCCCTGAATCGTGTTCCTCAAGATAAAAGTCACGGCTCATCCAGCCGAAGATCATCGATTTGGTGATGGGGAGTTTTTCCGGCCGCACGCCCATGTAAATGTGCACCATGACAAGCGCGATCAGTCCTACGCCGGCGAGCCCGTGCAGCACATACATCAGGCCCCATGTCATATCGCTGAAGAGATACGGATTGCGCGTGAAGATTCCCGTCGGCACACGCTTCATCATGAACAGGCCGGTGGCGATCACGGCCAGGCCGCTCAACAGAATCACACCGTGATAGAGCTTGTTTTCAAGCGGGTACTTTGCGAATCGGTTTGGCGGCGGCGCATCTTTGCCGAAGAAACGGCGCACACGGTTCATGGCGTCGCGCCGGTCAATCTGATCGGGCCAGATCGACCAGAAATCCATGAAGAACGTGGCGTGCACGATATGGAAGAGGATCGACGCCGTGAGCACCAGTCCGGCGATCCAGTGATAGAGAACCCAGTTAAAGTGAACCCCGACCTTGGGTAGAAACGCCGTGAAGAGCAGCGTCAGCATGGCCGCCGCCATGATCCAGTGAAACAGGCGCGCTGCCAGCGAGTGGCGCTGCACACGCTCGGGAACCCCTGCGGCTGCGGCCTTGCGCTCGGCGAATCGTTTGGCGGGTTTGACGATGGCGAGGTAAAGCGAGTGCACGATCATGAAGCTCAGACCCGCGATGCATGCAATCCACACCAGGCCCCACGCAATATGGATCGGAACCCTCTGCCCCCACGGGCTTGTCGCCCACTGGATTAACTGCGGCATGTGACCTCCTGTGCGCCTGCGCTCATGGCAAGCGCGCCGTTCATCTCCGGTTGCGCGACGCCTGCAATCGCGCGCTTGACCAGGTTTCGCATGAGGGGAATCTTGTAAGCATTGAACTGCAGCGGCACAGCTCCCTGAACAGCGAGTCTGCCAGCCATCTCGCCTGTATCGGCATCGGCCGGGCGGCCGCGCACCGCGGCTTCCACGGTCTTCAGGCGCATGGGGCGCGGGGAAACAGCGTTGACGGCGATGCGGATCCGATCGATGTTGCCGCCGCTCAACCTGATCGCCGCGGCGACGTTCATCAACGGAAAATCCCACACGTTGCGGTCGCGCACCTTCTCAAAGTAGAACTTCGCACCGGCCCAGGCGGACGGGATGCGGATGGCAGTGAGCAGATCGCCTGGCTGGAGAATGTTGATGTGCGTGATGTCGTCTTCCGGACCGACAAAAAAGTCCTCCGCATCGACCAGTCGCTCGCCTTTCGGCGTCTGCATGACGAACTTCGCATCGAGCGCGATAAGCGCGGGAACGGAATCGGAGGGATGCACGGCCACGCAGCGGTTGCCGCCGAAGATGGCGTGCTCGCGGTTGCGGCCAACGGGCGTATCGGCGAAGCATAGATTTCCGCCGGCGCGATAGCAGGGCCAGCCGCTGCGATAGTACCAGCAGCGCACATCCTGTGCAATATTGCCGCCAAGTGTGCCCTGGTTGCGAATCTGCGGCGAAGCAACAAGCGAGACGGCCTGCGCAAGGATCCCGTAGTTCTTCAGAATTTCAGGATGGTTCGCGACTTCGGTAAGCGTGGTCATGGCGCCGATCTCGACGCCGTCGCCGCTCACGCGAACACCTTTCAGTTCGTCGACGCCGCTCAGATCGATCAGCACCCTGGGCTTCTTGATGCGGTCCTTGAACCAGTCGAGGCTGTCCATCCCGCCAGCCATCGCCCAGGCGTCAGCGCCATGCTGCTCCAGCAGCTTCTGCGCCTCCGCGGCGGAGGACGGCTGCAACAAGTCAAAGGCCGGCATTACATCTCGTATGACCGCCATGGTTTGCTCCGAGTTCAGTGGTTCGTAGTAAGTGGTCAGCGGCTTGCGGCCGAATCCCAGTTGTCTGCATCACTCACTGCTCACCACAATGTCTTAAATGCTTGCCAACAACGGATGTTGCATGGGCCTTCCGGCTTCGTAGGAAGTCAGAATCGTGTCGGCGTAGACGGGCGCGCGCTCAAAGATCTCGTCGCCCAAGGCATCGCTCAATGCATTCAGAATCGAGGCGCAGCCTCCGCCGACCGGCGGCTCGCCGACGCCGCGGGCGCCGACAGGAGTCTCCGGGTCGGGAATGTTCAAGGCGCCCCACTGCATGTTCACAGGCACGTCGAGAATTGTCGGCGGCTTGTTCTGGTAAAAGCGCATGGCCACGGGAGCGCCGTACTCCGGATCGTAGACCCACTTTTGCCCAATGGCGTGCGCGATGCCGAGCGTAGAACGACCCAGCATCTGGCCGCCCAGCGAGTGGGGGTGCACCACGGTGCCCACATCGCCGTAGGCGAGGAAATCGGTGATGAAGTACTTGCCGGTTTCGAGGTCCACTTCGACTTCGGCAAAACTGGCGACATACGAGAAGGTGTCGCCGTCGCGCGGGGCGTTGTCGCGCGCGGCCACGACGAGGCCCTGCCCGGCAAGCGCAGCCACAGCCTCTTTCGTCGCTTTGTGCACGTCGTCCGGCGCCTGATGGCCGTCGTAGATGCCGCCCAGCTCGATTGCCTTTTTCGCGGCTTCCGCAAAGCTCATGCCTGCGCCTCCGCCCTTGCGGAAGACGCGCGCGTTGCCGACTTCGTAATCTTCAGGTTTGCCGCCGAGCGACTTTGCGGCAATCTCCTGCAGCCTTTGTTTGCAGGCCATGCCGACGGCGTAGGCTGCGCGCGTCATGGCGTGGGTGGTCTGGCTGCCGCCTGAGGCGCAGGTATAAGGGAGATGCTTCGAGGTGTCGCCCCAGACCACGTCGCAAAGCTCCCATGGCACGCCGAGCACCTCGGCGGCGGCGCGATGCACGTCCATTACAGCCTCGGTGCCGAGGTTGCCAATGCCCGACTGGAAGCGCACGCGGCCTTCAGGCGTAATCACGAGGAGGCCGTCGAAGCCGATGGTTCCACCGACAAAGCAGCTCAGCGAAACACCGACACCGCGCACCTTGGAGCCGATTCGCTTAGGCTGCGCGACGCGCTCCTGCCATTTGAACTGCTGCGCGCCCTGATCGAGCGCCTGACGCAGGAAGCAGCTCGTCACGTGCGCGCGCTTGCCGTGGATTGGCACCCCGTACTCCGCCTTGCCCTCTGGCGAGTTGACGCGCCGCAGCGCCACCTGATCGACGCCCAGCTTGCGCGCCGCCTTGGCCAGAATCGGCTCGATGATGGTGATGCCCTGCAAGCCTCCGGGAGCACTTTGCGCGCTGCGTGTGGGCGTGTTGGTCACGACCGAAACGCCGCGCCAGCGCATCGCCGGCGGCTGATAAAGCAGCGAAACAATGCGCGCCGATGAAGCGCCGTCGTCGTGGTTGTCGTAGCTGCCGCTATTGGTCACCGTGTAGTAGTCGAGCGCCGTGATCCGCCCATCCCTGGCGAAGCCGATTTTGGCGCGTCCCAGGACGCTTGGCCTGGCGCGCCCGATAAAGTGCTCTTCCTCGCGGCTGATGCGCATCATCACCGGCACATTCAGCCTGCGCGAAAGGATGGCCGGAACAATCATGATCACCGTTCCGGTGACCTTGCTGCCGAAGCCGCCGCCCGTATATTCGCTGATCAGCACAATCTGGTCCGTGCGCAGGTTCATCCAGCGCGCAATGGCAGGCACGGTCTGGTAGGTGCTTTGCGTGCCGGTGTGCAGATAGAGCTTTCCGTTTTGCCAGTAGGCCATGGCGGTGCGCGCCTCAAGGCACTGGTGGCTCACGTCTGGCGTGACGAAAGATTCGTCCAGCACCAGCGCGGCCTCGCGGAAGCCGGCATCGAGATCGCCGTAGGACCACTCGCCGGTGGGTTTGCCCATGGGCAGGCGGCCCTGCTTGTACTCGGCAAAATCATGCTCGGCCCACTTCAGCTCGGTAATCTCCTCGCCGGAGGACCCACGCACCCAGACGTTGCCGTCGGCGCGTGGATTCGGTCCGCCGGGCCGCAGGGTGACAAGAGGATCAACGACGAAGGGCAACGGCTCCAGGTCAACCTCGATCTTTTCGATCGCCGCGGCGCAGGTCAACTCGTCGACGGCGGCCACAGCCAGAATGGGGTCGCCCTGGAACATGGGCTCGTTGGTCAGCGCCCGTTCGCCCCACTTGCTCGCCTTGATGGTTTGCCCGTTGTCATTCAGAAAGTCCGCCTGCGCGGGAATGTCGTCAGCGGTGAGCACCGCCTTTACGCCCGGCATGGCCAGCGCCCGGCTGGCGTCGATGCGGCGAACGCGCGCGTGGGGCATAGGGCTGAGCAAAAGCCGGCAAAACAACATACCTTCGGCGCGAAAGTCCTCCGCATACTTCGCCCGTCCCATGACCTTGGCCAACTGGTCGGGCGTGATGTAATCGTGACCGACCAGCTTGTGCCCCGTACCGAACGGGAGCGGCTTCTGCTGTTCAGCTTTGAGCGCGCTCTCTTGCGCCGTATCCGCCATGGCTCAAGCCCTCCTCATCTTTTCCGCGCCCAGCACCATCGCATCGAGAATCTTCATGTAGTCCTGGCAGCGGCAGAGGTTGCCGCTGATGCCGTGCGCGAGTTCCGTGCGCGTGGGATTGGGATGCGTCTTCAAATATCCAACCGTGGACATGATGAAGCCCGACATGCAAAAGGCGCACTGGAAGCCCTGCGCTTCCAGCACCGCCTGTTGCACGGGGTGCAGTGTGCCGTCGTCCGCGGCAAGGCCCTCGATGGTGGTCACCTTGCGCCCGCGCACGGCGTTGGTGAGCACGGAACAGCTATAGTACGGCACATCGTCGATAAGCACCGTGCAGGAGCCGCACTCGGCGCGATCGCAGCCCAGCTTGGTTCCGGTCAGACCCAGCTTGTAGCGCAGGGTCCAAGCCAGCGTCTCCTGCTTCATCACTTCAACGCGGCGCATCTTGCCGTTGACGTTGAGGGAGATGAGCCGCTCGCCGCCGAAGCTGCGTCCGTGGCCGCTGGGCGCGAGGATGCGATAGCTGGCCGCGCTCACGACAGCGCCTCCGGCGATCACGCCCAGGATGAAGCGGCGCCTCGTAATCGTTTTCGATGGATCTTCAATCGGCTCTGGCACTGCTTTGGGATCTTCTCTCTCCGGCATGGCTCTGCCTCCGGGTTGAACGTACTGCCTGGACTTGTCACGCTGGCCTGCGAAAGCTGTCTTTCAATCTTTGTTCTAATTGCCGTGAGCGCGCCGTCTCTCCTAGGGGAATCGCGCGGCGCATTCGGTTATATTAGCGCGACGATGTAGGGGATGCAAAATCAACTTTTTGAGGAGATCAACAGTGACTGCATTCGGGTTGGGTTAAGAGATTGTCGATCTCCGGTCCTCGCCTCTTGTTTGAGATTGAGCGCACTCGGTAAATTGCAGTTCGGCTGCAAATTTGGCGCACAAATTCCATGGGAAGTCTTCTGCGCTCCTGGAAGCAAGTCAAGGCCAAGCATTTCAGAATCTGGATACAACTGCTTTATTTTTAAATATTTAACGAGGAGCGCGGGTTTGCAGTAAATTTACCTCAAATTGCCTAACCTTAAAGACAACCCAAGAAACAGCGAAAACGACGCGCCGGGCGATGGGTCAGGCCCTCCCCCTGCGGTTTGCGAACCCGTCTGCTTTTTTCCTCCGATTCCGCAGACGGGCTCGCCCAACCGCAGTCATGGACGACGCCGCGACGCAAAAAAGGAGTTTCGAGATCATGAATTTTTTTGCGAATGGATGGAAGCAACCGAAGACAACGGCGGCGGGGCTGCTGATTGCGGTGGTAAGCGTGGCCGGGGTGCTGGCGCAACAGGGCATTTCACTGGGCCGGGTGGGAACGGGCACAGTCGTGTCGCTGATGAGCGCACTGGCGACGGCAATGCTGGGATTGCTGGCGAAGGATCCGGAGACATCGGCTGGGCGAGTCAGCGGGTCAGCACGTCAACAAGGGGGAGCATCAAGCGGCAGCGCAAAGTTGGGGGCGTGGATGCTGATTGCGCTGCTGGTTCCGCTGCCATGGATGGAAGGCTGCTCGGCGAAGAGTGTGGCGCAGAACATTGTGAACTGGACGCCGGCGCTGGAAAGCGCTGTGGCCACAGTGGACTCGACCGCGGCGCTGCTGACGCCGGCAGACGCGCCGATCTTTGCCGCTGCGACCAGCGGATTTGACGCGGCTTCGAACCTTCTGGTGACGCAGGCCAAGGCTTATCTGGCGAATCCCACGGCTGGCGCGTTGCAACAATTACAGACGCAGGTGGTCACGTTCCAGCAGCAGGTAAGCGCGTCGCTTTTGGAGGTTGCGAAGATTACGAATCCCTCGAGCCAGGCTCACGCCCTGACGGTGATCGAGGATGTGGCGACGATTGTGAACTCGATCCTCTCGCTGGTGGCTTCGATTTCAAGCAAGGCGGCGGTGAGGAAGATGTCATCTGAGACGGGAATCAAGCTGTCGATGGTGCGGCCGTATCTCGACAGCAACCGCGCGGCGGAGCTGGTGGCCGCGCACTACGGCGAGCCGATGACGGTGGCCAGGACGCAGGTGGCGCAGGCGGAATTCGCGGAGATGCAGGCCGGGTTCTGATCAGAGGCGCTTACACGTTCGAGTCTCTTGCCTCGTCGAGCATCAGTTTGATCGTCATCTTGCGGCGGCCGCGCACAATGGTTACGCTGACCACGTCGCCGGGCTGGTGCTTTTCCATGATGGAGTTGATGTCCTGCGGATCCTGAACCTGCTGTCCGTCGATGGCGATGATGAGGTCGCCGCCGAGCATGATGGGCGTGTTGCCAAGATAGGCCTGTTCCGTGCCGCCGCGGAGGCCGGCGCGGTCCGCGGCTCCGCCGGGAAGCACGCGCTCGATGAGGACGCCGGAGTCAGCGGCAAGTCCCATCTGGGACGCGAGATCGGGATCGACAGCCAAGGAGACGATGCCGAGCGACGGCCGCTTGACGCGCCCATAGCGCAACAGATCCGCCAACACCGCCTTGGCCGTGTTGATGGGAATAGCAAATCCAATGCCGGAGCTCTGGTCGGCGCCGTTCGAGGCGATCATGGTGTTGATGCCGATGACTTCGCCGCTCGAATTGAGCAGCGGGCCGCCGGAGTTGCCGGGATTGATGGCGGCGTCGGTCTGGATGGCATCTTCAATGGGAGCACCGCTCTCGCTCTTGATGGGCCGGATGGCGCTGATAATGCCGCGCGTCATGGTGCCGGAGAGACCGAAGGGATTGCCGATGGCGTAGACTTTCTGGCCGACGTTGAGATGCGAGGAATCGGCCAGTGTGACGGGCTGAAGGTTGGGCGCGTCGATTTGCAGCAGCGCCAGATCGTGCGTGCGGTCGAAGCCGACAACGCGGGCGCTGAATTTGCGCTTGTCGCTAAGCTGAACCTCAATGCCCCGGTTGGCTCCAGCGATCACGTGATAGTTGGTGAGAATGTGCCCGGCCTTGTCGAGGATGAAGCCCGAGCCCTGGCCCTGCTGCGGCACGACACCATAAAAAAAGTCGAAGACCAGCGCCGTGGAGGTGATGTTGACCACGGAGGGCAGCACCCTTTTGTACACCGCTATGTTGTTCTGCTCCTCGGCGTCGTAGGCGGGCGCGGCGTAGGCCTCGGTGAGCTGAAGGGGCGCATTCGACCTGCCACCAAACCAGGAAAGGGGGCCCATCGAGTGAGTTGGCGCGAAGTAGGAGGTCATCAGCCAGAATCCGCCCAGCAAGATGACAAGAATGAGGAGAATCCGGCTCAATCTCATGGCTCAATTCCCAAAAAAGAGATCCCTACGCGGGTTACATCAGATCACTAGGAGAAAAAAGTTCACTGCAAAATCGTCACGGCCGTTGCTTCCATTGTAGTGACATCGGCCGGCTGGATTGGCTGCTCTCGTCGCGCAGCCGCGGCCAGAGGACTTCGACCTGTGTGCGCAACTCGTCAATACTACCGGAATTATCCAGCACATAGTCAGCCTGGGAAGCCTTTTCGACATCGGAAACCTGGTGCGCAAGGCGATTGCGGGCATCGGCCCGGATGGCTTCAACGTTCACCTCTGTCCCGCCCTTTTCAGATAGGATGCGCGCAACGTAGCGGGCGATTTTGGATTCGTCAGGCGCCGTGACAGCAATGATGCGGTCGATACGACGGCGCCAGTCGGAGAGGACGGTGCCACTTTCGCCGCGGGCGCGGGCGTCGCGCGCCACCTCGAAGATAAGCGCCGACTCGATGACAGCAACGGCAGCCGGATCGCGCGCGAAGAGATCCTTCATCCAATGCGCCTGGGCCTCGATGACGGGCGGATGGACGATGGAGTTCAATTCATCGAGGCGGCCCTGACGAAAGGCGAGATCAGCGAGGCGGGCGCGATTCAGTCTGCCATCCGGGCCGACCACATCAGGGCCGAAGCGCGCGACGATGGCGGCGAAGACGGGCTGTCCGGGATCCATGAGCTGACGGCCGAGAGCGTCGGCCTCGATGACGTGTGCGCCGAGCGAACGCAACATGGCGGCCACGGTTGATTTGCCGCTGCCCAGGCCGCCTGTAAGGCCAACGCGAAGCACTTCTTAGAGTCCCCGCCGCATCTTCGCGGCGCGCACGGTGTTGGCCATCAGCATGGCGATGGTAAGCAGGCCGACGCCGCCGGGAACGGGCGTATACGCGCCGGCCAACTCGAAGGCATTGGGGTGAATGTCGCCTACAATGGTTGAGCCGCGCTTGGCGAAGGTGGCTTCACGCCTGGGGTCGCCCTTGAAAAAGCGGTCGAACTCTTCACGTGTCGAGAGGCGGTTAATGCCGACGTCGATGAGCGTGGCTCCGGGCTTGACCATTTCAGGCGTAATGAAACCGGCGCGGCCAATGGCGGCGACGAGGATGTCAGCCTGGCGCGTGATGGACGGCAGGTCGCGCGTCTTCGAGTGGCATATCGTCACCGTGGCGTTCTCGTGGAGCAGCAGGGCTGCCACGGGCTTGCCGACGATGTCACTGCGGCCGACGACGACCGCGTGCTGCCCGGCGATGGGCAGATGGCTGCGCTTGAGAATTTCAATGACGCCGGCAGGCGTGCAGGGCGCCAGCGCAGGACGGCCTGCGAGCAGGCGGCCGGAGTTGACGGGATGAAACCCATCCACATCCTTCGCCGGATCGATGGCATCGAGCAGCCGCTTGGAGTCGACCTGGGAGGGGAGCGGAAGCTGAATGAGAATGCCGTCGATGTCGTCGCGCGCGTTGAGCCTGTCGACCAGCGCGAGCAGATCGGCCGTGGCGACATCGGCGGGTGGTTTGACGAGGTCGCTATAGATACCGAGCTCGGCGCAAGCCTGCACCTTGTTGCGGACGTAAATCTCCGATGCGGGCACGCTGCCCACCAGAACCGCCGCCAGACCGGGCTTGATGCCGGAGGCCGCAAGTCGACCAATCTCTTCCGCTGTCTCCTGCTGAATGGCGGCGGCAAGCGTCGCGCCGTCGAGAACTCGAGCCATTGTTCCTCCAAAATTCATGGTATCGCTTCCTGAAGCGGCGACCCGGAATTGATTTGCGTCACAAGCATGTGTGAGCAGTCTCACATACAGATCGGCTATGCAGACCCCATTCTTGCGGGATTGGGAGTGTGCCAGATCACATTGTTGATCACGCATTCTCTGATCGCGTGGATTCCATCCTTGGGCTTCCGCATCTCCCGGATCGCACCACTGGAACCCGGGTACCTGAATGTTTGTTGTTCAGGCGGTCAGATCGTTTGGCGTACTCCCGGCATTGGTTATACGGAGAGCGCTTTCATGGGCGGCTTTAAGGATGTAAATCATCTATTCCGGTTTGCGGGGCTATTTGTAGTTGCGTTTCTCGTCTTTCTGGTGGTGCGCAGCTACGTAGTTCCGAAGAGCTTCGGGGAATACGGGCACTATCGTGCTGCGGCGATTGGAGAAATTGCCGCGCACCCGATCAAGTTCGCCGGGCACCAGGCGTGCGAGAGTTGTCACTCGG
>JABEBX010020567.1_pt1 | contig 13230 bp, 7 predicted proteins | sample 7245971 | NCBI WGS metagenome assembly JABEBX01 (sample SAMN14506365, study PRJNA622280) | hot springs metagenome | biome: hot spring [ENVO:00000051]|acidic hot spring [ENVO:00002120]; feature: spring [ENVO:00000027]|sediment [ENVO:00002007]; material: sediment environment [ENVO:01001048]... | reverse complement strand
GCGGGTCCAGCTTGTGCCGCGCAACAGCGATCGCCAGACCCAGCCCGGCAAAGATCAGAAACAGCAGAGCCGCATTGCGAATGACTCCCGCTTCAGAAGGATGCAGCGGAGGCACAGCCGCTTCGGCCACGTGCGCGGCGCCGGGCGCACTGTCCTCCAGCATCTGGTTTCGCAACTGCTCGTCAACGCCGTTGTAGCGGGTCTGCAGACGGGTAATGTCGTTGGCGAGATCGCTCAGGCGCTGCAGCTTCGGCGTGGCGCCGGCGGCGGCATGGGTCATCTGCGCCAGCTCCCCGTTGAGCCGCGCCTCAAGGCTCGATGTGCGCTCCAGATCGGCGCGCAACCGTTCCTCGATGCGCGCTGCCGCCTTGGCGCGCAACTGTTGCGTCTGGGATGCGAGCGAGGCGTCGATCTTCCGGATCTCCTCCTGATCCTGTTTGTACTGCGGATGGCTCGGCGTCAGGTTGGCCATCTGTGAAACCAACTGGGCGCGGCGCGTGAGCAGCGATTGCTTCAGGCTGGCCAGACCGGGATCGGCTGCGATCAACTGATCGGCCTCGGCGTCGAGGGCTGCTGCGCCGGGACCGTTGCTCGCATCGAGCGAGGTGAGCCGCGCCGCGGCCTCGTCGTGATCGGTGCGCGCCTTTACCAGCGCGTCGTGCATGCGGGCGATATCGTCGTCGTAGTGTTCCGGAACCACAGGACCGATGGCCGCAACACCGATCTGCGCGTTGAGCGCCGCCTGCTCGGCGCGATCCGCATCCAGTTCCTTCTTCACGCGGTCGCGTTCTTCCTTGAGCATCGCCAGCCGGTCGGCATCGCCGGCCTTCATCTCGTGCGATGTGTTCTCGATGTAGCTGGCCGCAACGGCGTTGGCCAGCACAGCGGCGGCAGCCGGAGTAGACGCGTGGGCAGTAATCCCAACCTGGTAGCTGGTTCCCACACGCGCCACCTCCACCATGCCCTTCAGCCGCTCGGCAGCGTGGACGCCGCTTTCACCGCTGCGCCGCCACGGTCCGGGGCCGAGCCTGGCGATGGCGCCTGCCAGCACGTCGGGACGCGTCATGCTGAGCATCTGCTGCTGGATATAAGAGTCATAGGTGGCGGGATCGTAGTTGTAGGGCCAGTGCATGGGCGCCTCTCCTCCCAGCACAGCCGCGGGCGTGGGCTGAATGTAGACCAGACTTTCAGCGGTGTAGATCCTCCAGTTGGTCGCTACATAGAGCGCGGCCAGAACCGCTCCCGCCAGAACAAAGCCGAGAACGAAACGACGATGCATCTTGAAGCTGCGCCCCAGATCAAGACGGAAGATTGCCTGCTCGGGCGCGCCGCCGTGAAGACTTGCCGGCGCGGCGGGCGCGGAAGAAGCGCCGCCGGTCAGGCGGGGCGAAGGCGCGACGGGATCGAATCGTCGGCTCATAGTACCGCTCCGAGATAGGCGAGGTTGCTGAGCTGGAACAGCGGATTCAGCCGTTGAAAGACGTAAGTGGCGCGCGCGAATCCAGTCTTGGGAATAAAGATAATCTCACCCGGCTTGAGAACGACTTCACGCGACTTTGCCGGGTCGAGAACGTCCTGAAATCTGAGCACGCGCGATTTTCCGGTTTCGGGGTCGATGATCTGCACGTGCGCGTTCTTGCCTGCCTGGTCGGTGAGTCCGCCGGCGCCGGCAAGCACGCTGGCCAGTGTGGACTCGTCGGTGATGGGAATTGCGCCGGGATGGTTGACCTCGCCGAGGACCGAGACAAACTGCTCCGTCAGGCTGGGGACATAAATCACATCGTCGCGGCGCAGGCGCATGTTGGCCAGAGTGCTGCCCGACTCGACAAGTTTGCGAAGCTGGACCCACATGATCTGCTGGTTGCCGCGATAGATGGCGCAGCGCTCAGGCAGGACGCCCACTTTGTTGGGTCCGGTTGCGAGACCGCTGCGGGTCAATGCTTCGAGCAGGGTGGGCGTGCCCTCAAAGACGACTTCGCCCGGATTGGCCACCGCGCCGAGCACCAGCACGCGATTCGAGGTGTAACGCGTGACCGCCACCTGGACGGCGAGATTTTCGTAGTACTTCGACAAGGCCAGCTGAATTGCCCTGCCGGCCTCGGACCGCGTCATGCCATCGACCTTCAGATCGCCTGCGAGGGGCAACGTGATGCAGCCGTCCGGACCCACGGCAAGTTTGCTATCGAGATCGGGCCGCCCGGCAAAGGTCACTTGGATCTCATCGCCTTTGCCAAGGGTGTAGGGCGCGTCGACGGGAGGCTCAAAGTCGCGCAGCGCGTCGAGCGGATTGGGCTTGAGCTCCGGCTCGGTTGTTTGCGCTGCGTTGTCGGCGTGCTCCGACGGCGCATTCGCAGGCGCCTGCGCCGCGGCGACAATCCCCGCAAATATCAATGGAAGAAGACTGGCGAAGCCGATCGGATGTTTCATACGGTTGCCTCCCTGCCGCCGAGCATTCCCAGAACCCTGCGATACCAGCAAGCCTGCTTTTGTTTCTCTGCGTCCGTCAGCACCCAGAGATTCAAAGCCGCCGCCGTGCCGGCCAGATAGAGAATGCCGCCCGCCAGCAGCACTCCCGCTCCCTGCCAGCGGCCCACCATCGCCGCCAGATGCGTCACCGGCCAGGCCAGCACACCGGCGACGACGTACGGTGCGAGCCCCGGAACAATGGCTTGACGCAGAAAGCGCGAGAGCGGAAGGCGCAGCACAAAGAGCACGCGGCCCATCAGTACACACGCCGATGCCACGGTTGCCGCAGCCGCGGCTACGCCGATGCCGAAGGGCGTCCAGCGGCCTTCGATCCGGTAGGCCAGCGGTACAGCAACCGCCAGCAGAATCAGATTGGGAATCGAGTATGTAAATTCCTCGTGGACCTTGCCAATGCCGCGAAACATCGAAGTTCCCGGTCCTGTCAGCATATGAAATTGCAAGGCGATATTGAATACCACGAAGAGGGCGATCAACCGCTGATGGGCAGGAAACTGAGAACCAAGCCAGACATGAAGAACGGGCGCGGAAAAGAACGAAAAGAGGGCGACAAAGGCCGCCGTGCACAGATTCGAATAGCGCGAACTGTTGAGGTAAAGCGTGTGCAGGTTGTGCAGGCGGTCGGATTCGCTCGACGCGGCCTCAACGTGTGACGCGGCCGGCAGCAGGGCGGCGAAAAAGGCCATCGGCACCGTGGAAAACGAGGTCGGCCATTTCTTGGCCACGTCGAGCAGACCGGCGGCAGAGGCGCCGATCAGGCTCAGTCCGGCCAGGCGCTCCACGGAGTTGAGAAAGATGGTCAGCATGCTCTGGAACTGCACCACGCCGCCAAAGTGCAGAACGTAGCGAATGGAGTCGCGCCGGATAAGCCGCGGCGAGATGCGCAGCCACCGGAGTTTCTTTCGCGCCCACCAGATGGTCAAGCAATCGACCACGACGGTGCGAATCAGATAGGCTTCGGCCAATCCGCGAATGCCGCGTCCCATGCCCACCAGCCAGAGAATGGCGGCGAATTCCGCAAGAATTCCCCCGATCAAGAACCACTGCGTAGCGGCGATCTGCTGCGTTCCGGAGAGGATATCGCCGAAGCCGCTGAGCGCAATCGAAGACAGAAAGACGCCGAGCACGATCAGCACAGCCTCCTTGCCATCGGCCAGATGCGCCGGCGGCAGACGCAGCCACGGCGAGTACCACTTCCATCCCAGCCAGAAACCGAGGAAGATCGCGCTGCAGAGAGGAATGGTAATGGCCAGGCCAGTCGATAACAATGAACTGGCCCTCTCGTACTCGCGGCGCGCGTGAAACTCGGCCGCGTACTTGATGTAGACGTTCGAGATGCCCATCGTCGTGACGCCGACGTAGGAGACCAGGATGAAGATCGTGGTCCAGATGCCGTAAGCCTCCAGACCCAGGTGATCGAGCAGGAAGGGCACCAGCACCACGCCGCGCAGCATGTTCACGGCGCGCGCCAGAACGATGGCCAGCACATTGCGGCTGAACTGGCGGTTGACTTCGCGGAGCATTCCGTGCGGAGCGCCGGCGGCAATCATCTCGCGGCCCGCATCGGGGTCCAGTGACCAGTCGACCTCCTTGTCGGCCGAGTCGGGAATCATCTGGATTTCGCGGACTTCACTCATGGCGCCTGCGCCTCCCGCCCGGTACGCGACCACTTGGCGTCCGCGCGCGACTGGCGCAGAACCAGAGGGGTAATCGACATCTTCCAGAGAAGGTGCAGGGGCGCGCCGGCAAGCGCGGCGAAATCGCGCCACGGTTCGCTGCCCAGCAGGACGGCTTCCATCACATGGATGAAGATCAGGCCCGCTGTGACGAGAGCAAAGACGCGCAGCCAGTGGACCGGCAGGCACGCGGCCAAAACCAGGGTCGGAACGGCGCGCGAGATCGGCATGCTCCAGACCTCGGCCAGCGTCTCGAAGGCGCGCCAGTTGCCGTGGAAAGCCGCCTTGAGCAGCCTGCCTGTGGCGTGCGCGGCGACGTGAAAACGTCCTCCCTCCCAGCGCGCCTCCTGTGCGGCCTGCGCGGAGCGATCCGGCGCCAGCGGCCCCAGGGTCTTCGCTTCGTCGATCCACGCGACGCGCAATCCCGCCGCCGCCAGGCGCGTATGATACTCCAGATCCTCACAGATGCTGTCTGCCGTGTAGGGCGCCGATTCGAGGGTTTCAGCAGCAACTGCAAAGCCGTTACCAAAGACTCCGGCGGAGAATCCCAGGTGGGCGCGCCCGCGCGCTCGCAGGACGTTGATGGCGCGAAAGGCCAGAGCGCGCAGGCGTTCGCGCGCGCTGACGGGACGCGTCACCGGCAGCTCCAGTTCGTAGCGGCACTGCGTGGCCGCGGCGCCGCGTTCCAGCGTCGCGGCGGTCGCGGCAATCAAGTTCCGGCTCACCTGCGAATCGGCGTCCACCACCAGGAAGGCGTTGGCCCCCGCGGCTCGCGCCGCATTGAAGCCCGCACGCAGCGCCGCGCCTTTGCCGCGCAGGCCGGGATGCCTGAGTTCGACGACTCGCGCGCCCTCCCGGGCCGCGATCGCCGCCGTGCCGTCGGAACAGTTGTGCGTCACGACAAAGATGGGAACCTGCCACGGCAGCGTTCGGGAATCCTGCGCCGGGATCGCAGCCTGCTGATCACAAACCGCCCTGCGCAGCGATGCGAGAGCGCGCGCAATCACGGCTTCTTCGTTGTGCGCCGGGACCACGGCCGCAAGACGAACCTCCCGCGCCTTCGCCGCCGAAGTGCTCTGTCGTCGGCGCAGATTGCCCGCCATGCACACGGCCAGATCGACCGCAAGCGGAGCAATCAGGATCGCGATCGCCGCCGCCAGTCCATGGGCGAGAATGGTGTTTTGCAGGATCAAAAGGCCCGTCTCCGTTTGGCCGGCCAACTTCTCCGGCCTGTTCCGATCACGACAACTGCGCCCGGCGCATGGCGCCAGACACGAACCGGGCGTGCTAAACCAGCACGCGCCGAAAGGCAACCTGTGGCGCCAGTGGATTCGCCTCCTCAACATGCGCAACCGCCGGGCGCATCGCCTGCGCCCAGCCGGTGAAAAGAAAGAACAGCATCACCACCTGCTCGCCCATGAATACGGTGGTCAAAGTTGTTGTCAATCCGATCAGCACGGCGAGGTGCGCGAAGGCCAGCATCCGTTCGTCGTTCGCGATGGGCTGCGCGATCATGCGCACCAGCTTCACCGCGCTCCCTGCCACGATCGCCAGAAAAACGCCCAGTCCCACGAACCCTTCCTGCACCGTCAACAGTAGATACTCATTATCGATCGAGAACTGGCCGCCGGGGACGGGAGATGTCGTAATGCCCCAGCCGAAGGCTTTGCGCCGGGCGACAAAGGGCGCGTAGCTGGTGAGCAGCTGGCGGCGATAGATGGCGTTGCGCTGCGCCTCGCTGGAAGCCTGGCGCATCGCCTTATCCGTGTATCGGTTCGCAATGTACAGGGCGCCGGCAGCAAACACCACGCAGAAAGCGGAAAAGACCATCACCGCCCGCCCCACCGGCAGATAGCGCGCGAGCATTGCGAACACCAGGGCCAGACCCACACCGACCCAGGGACCACGCGACTGGGTCATCAGCAGGCCGGCCACAATCGCCGTCAGTGTAAGGCCGCGCACCGTGAAAGGCAACGCGTCGACAAGCCGCCGCGCGCCCCAGTTGCGGTCGGCGTTGCGCAGCCACAAGTAATAGACCAGCCCCATCAGAAAGACCATGCCGGCAAGAATTGCGTGCCCGTACGGTCCGGCGATGCGCCCGAATCCCCAGCGCATCTGCGGCTCCCACACCTCGTCCTGATACCGGCCCAGCAGCGGGTCGGCCAGCCGCTGCCACAGGCTGCGCCCGGAGAGAAAATCGAAGACGCTCAGGCCGGCCACGACGGAGAGCAGACCGGTCAGGCGCGCAACCAGTTTTTTCCGCATCTCGATCTGATGCGGCGCTTCCTGCTCGATGAGCAATTTGCCCGCCATGTAGGGCAGCACCATCGTCAAAATTCCCGATGCCAGCATCAATCCGCCGTTGGCAATCTGGGTGCCCAAACGCTCCGAAGCCGCAAACCTCGCCGTGAACAGGCGCGTCCAGTCTCCGTTGGCCAGTTCCGCGCTCAATGCCTCGGAGAGTCCGGCGCAGAAGACAAACAGCACGACCCACACGTCCATCCACGACCAGCGCCAGCGCCGCAGCGCTTCAAGAATCAGGGCAGCTCCCAGCGGCAACATCGCCGCATCGGCAAAGGTGATCGGGGGCAGATGGGGAAGCCGGAGAACATAATATTGCGGCAGCAGCAGAAGCGCCGGCAAATAGACAAAAAGCAGCGCCTTCCGCGCCGAACTCATGGCCAGAACCGCCCAGCAGGCCAACGCCGGTATCAGAATGATCGCCGCCATGTCCCTTCCACCTTTGCCTGCCCTCAGCGTGATTCCCGCTGTTGCGTGAAGCTGCCTGTTTCTTCACCCTCCGCAGCCTGTATCCGTGTCGCGTTTCGGCGACAAACATCGATTCCTATTCGCGAACGCCTGTCTCGGCCGAAATCGTATTTTGTTTGCCTCGCAAGCCGATCGGCGTGCGCAATTCGGCCTCGGCTGTCAGCGGCCGACTGCGCGAAGTCGCCGGCTGCCACTCGTCGAAGAGCCGTTGCATGTTCCATGCATAGAGAACGAAGCGCGTCTTCAGGCCGAGTCCGGCGAGCGACAGTGAAAGTCCAGCCTCCAGCAACTGACGCCGCGCCCCCAGCAGAACGCCTAATCCCGCGGCTGTCACCTGCTTCACGGCATGCAAATGCACTGCCATCACCAATCCGTTGACGATGCCGGCCGTGGCGGCCTTTTGTATCTCGGCCGCGATCTCGCCGTCCAGCCGCCCGGAAACGTGCACATGGACCACCTGCGGTGTCACAGTCATGGTCACCCGGGATGGGCCAGAATACGGTCTCTGAAACCACGCCGCAAACAGCGCCAGCGGTAGCCGCCGCGCAAAACCGGCGAAATCGCGAAGATACCGCGGACCCAGACGTATCGGCTCCTGCACCCAGCGCATCGCCCACTCGAGGCCGCATCTCTGGATCCAGCGCGGCGCGCGGCGCATGTCGCCCACAAGAATGTCGAAGCTGCCGCCTACACCCATCGCCAAGGGAACGCCCAGCCGCTTGCGGTGCATCCAGATCCACTTTTCCTGTTTTGGGTTGCCGAAGGCCACCAGAAGAATGTCGGGGCGAACGGCATGAATCCGCCGCAGGATCTCGGCGTGGTCCATCTGGATCAGATTTGCTTTGGCTGGCGCCAGCGTGCCCACGATCCGAACCCCGGGATAGCTACGCTCCATCATCCGCGCCACGCGGTCGGCCACGCCGGGCTTGGCGCCCAGCAGGAAGATCTTGTAGCCCTTGCGCGCGGAAAGCTCTGCCAGCTTCGGCGCCAGGTCGATACCAGTCACACGCTCAGCCAGCGGGCAACCCAACAGCCCCGAGGCCCATACCAGGGGCATGCCGTCCGCGAAGACCAGGCTCGAACCGGCAATAATGCGATGCAGATGCGGGTCCGCCAGAGCGTTTAGCCAGATGTCGAGATTCACCGTGCAAACTTGGTGGGCGCCGCCTGAAAGAATCAGACGTTCCAGTGCGTCAACAGCCTCATTTGCCGTCAAACTATTGATCGGCAATCCCAAAACGGCGATGGGATGTTCAACGCCCTCTCTCATTTCAGCGTCCATTCATTCTCCGCTTATGCGATGGATTGCCATAAGCTGTAGAGGCAACTCCCGGTGCGCTCACGGCTGATGAACCCGCTGCTTGCCCGAATTCCGCCGGCGACTCAAAAGATCTCCGGAGGCGCACAGCCCAAGCGGTGCAGGCGCCGCGGCCTCCGGAGTTCACCGAAGAAGGAGCCGTCATCTTCCGACTCCGAAACCAGTGCCAGAGATGTTTCATGCTGGCGGCTGTATGGTTAGAAGGTAATCTCTGGCGCCTGCAAGAACAATTCCGCGAAGGTGGCAGCGGGCGGGTGAAGAAGTGCATCCTTAGGCACTTACCTGATCCGCAGGCGGGTAATCGCATATCGATTACTAACGATGTAGCTCGAACGATGAATTGCGGCCAGCAGCAAAATGTGTTGGCGATGATGCGACGAGCGCGCGCATGGCCCTATTGCGACCATTCTAATACAGCCATTGAACATGGTGCGAGCGTGAATCCACCGCTGTCTGCGCGGTCTTCAACGATTTTGACCTGGACAGTCTGCTCGTTTGTGTCGCCCGGCGAGGAGCTCCGCAGCCGCCAGAGCGTTGCGCGGACGCCGCGCGCAAGCCCCGCAGCCTCGACCTCAACCCGCCGCGTGCGATCAAGTCCGTAGTTGAAGACAACAAGACCATGCCACGTTCCGTCCTGGAAGGCATAGGCGTCGATCTCATGCATCTTGCGCAGGCGCACGCCGTCGTTGCCCGGCGGCACGTCGCGCGTGGGATTCTCGCCCTCAATCTCGACCTTGACGAGATCACCGCGAATGGCGCGATTGGCCAGGCTCACCGCGAGGAACTGCGGTCTCTTGCGGCCGCCCATCTCGACGACGCTTCCCCACAATTTGACGGGTGTGCCGTCGGCACGCATGAATTGGTACTGCGGCAAACTGTAGAGCATCTCGTCGCGGATGCCGTGGTCGCGCATCATGCGCAGCATGTGGCCGGCGACAGCCACGCCGGCAGCGGCGGACGGAGTGAAACGGTCAAGAACCGGCTGGGGCGCGCTGCCGCCCGTGGTGTGCAGGTTCACCTCGTAGACGGCGAGTTGCCGCCCACCCGCGCTCTGCGCCGCCTGGGCCACAACACCCTCACGCGACATCTGTTCCGGCTGCGCGAGCAATGGGCCGTACAGCTCATTGTTGTCCGCCCACTGCGTCAGGCTGCGCATCAGATAGGGAGCAATAGCGAGCGAGGTGGCCAGCGGCGCCGCTGCCAGCAGAGCCGGGTTGCGGCCTGGATCGTAAACATGCGCTCCCGCCACTAGATCGAAGCGGTCGGCTTCCGGTCCCGCTGCTTCGCGGAAAGCGCCAAAGACCGCATTCGCCCGTTGCCCATAGGCCGTGGGGTCTTCGATCGATTCACCGCGAAAATCAGGATTCCAGGTCTCGTTGCCCAACTCGATGTGAATCGTGGGGAAGGCCTGCGTCCACGGCTCGCGCCGTCCAGCGGAGGCGCGCAGCGCGCCACCGCGCGAGGTGGCGGGGCCGGCCAGATACTCTGCAAGCAGGCGCGTCTCGCTGAGACTCATCGCCGCGGGCGCGACGATCCACGGCTCCGCGTTCACCTCGCGGCACAGTTCCAGAAACTCCGGAATCCCGATCGCTACATCGTCTGACGGCTTGAAATCCGCGCGATAGCCCGAGCGCTGGCGCGCCGCCGGGGCAGCGAGCAGGTTCTCCACGGCGCTACCCAATCCGGCCTCGCTCTCCATCAGCCGCAGTACGCCGGGATGCAGTTCTTTGAGCGTCGCCACCACTTCGTCGCGAAACGCCGTGCGATTGGCCGGATCGGCGTCCACGCGCTCCAGCGAGACATCGCTGAGCAGCGCCGCGCCGTCCGTGAAGCTGAAGCCGGTTTCGACAGCCGCCGCGGGCAAGCTCCTCTCGTTGGCCGTGAACTCCTCGCTGTATTGCGTCCAGTTGCGCGTCAGATGCACGTCCTGGTCGAGATAGCGGCGCAGTCCGGGAACGAGCCGCGCCACATGCACGTGCATCAACCCGGACCCGCTGATTGCCTTGGCGCGAAACTGGAGCCGGTACCTTCCGCGAAGATGCACAAAGCTCATTCCCGCGATGGAATCGAAGTAGGCGTTCAGTTCCGCCGACCGGCCCACGCCCGCGGCGTCGATCTCCAGAGCCTGGCGCACGGGCGCGCCAGGCGGAAGATCGTTTCGCTCGATCGCAAGCCGCGCGCCGCCGCGCAGCGTGGGCCACCAGCCGGCGCCAGCGTCATCTTTGACCGTGGTTTCGACCGCAATCCAGTCGCCTGCGCTCACAGTTCCGCTCAGGGTGAGCGCAAATCCGCCCGCTCCCGGCGCGGCAGCGCTCACCGTGCCGCTCCGCTCCATCGCTGCGCCGTCGAGAACCTCATAGTCGGCGCCGTTCCAGAAGTTTGCAGGAAACCGAATTCCCGGCCGCATATCCACGCAAAGGCCCGCCCTGCCCGCCGAGCAATGGAAAATACCGCGGTAAGTCATGCCCGCAAACTCCGGGTTGCGCGCGAGGAGATTCTTGAGCATCTGTCCGGAGTCGAAGAAATTCTGCTCGCCCAGATTGATGCCGAGGCGCGTGACGTGAGCCAGGATGACCTGGTCGGTCACGCGCAAGCGGGTGACGTCGGCCGTGCTGCTCGCTGGCTGCGCGCACAACGACAAAGGCAAGGCAGCCGACATCACGCCAAGCCAAAGCGCCATGCGCAGCGACAAGGTCTTGCCTTTCAGCGCGCGCGGATCGCGGTTCGCGTTGGAGAGATGAAGACGCATAGAGCTTGATCCGTTTCCAGCATATTCTTCTCCGCGCTCACAGGCTGCCCCGCCGCGGCAGCCGTCTGCCACAAAAGGACAGCGACGATGCAGGATTGCGCGCGCAACCCCATCCCTTCCGCCCTCTATACTTGAGGCACCGTGAACGATGCTTCCGCAGTCCGCGCGCCTGAAAATGCCTGCACAACGGGGACTTTGCGCGTGGACTACGAATATACCGTCTCCATCATTGTCGTCTCGTTCAAAACGCGCGATCTGTTGCGCGAGTGCCTCACGTCGCTGCGCGAGGAGTGCGCCCGCCTGCGCAAGGGGATGACGGCCGAGATCCTCGTCGTCGACAACGCTTCGCGCGATGGCTCGGCGGAGATGGTCGCCTCAGAGTTTTCCGGTCCCGGCGCGCCGGTTCGCCTGATCGCGAGCGATGTGAATCTCGGCTTCGGCGTGGCCAACAATCGCGCCATCGAGGCCGCCGAAGGGCGTTACCTGATCCTGCTTAACTCCGACGCGTTTTTACACCCCGGGGCGCTCGCTTGCGCCATCGCGCATATGGATGCAGACACCACGGCAGGCGCAGGCGGCGCGCGGCTGGTCTGCCGCGACGGCTCCTGGCAGCCGGCGGCGCGCATGTTTCCTTCGATCCTGCGCGACGCTTTCGTCCGCACGGGGCTTGCCTCGCGATTTCCGCGCTCGCGCTTCTTCGCCGCCGCCGAGCGCACCTGGGCCGATCCCGCCTTGCCCGCCGAAGTCGATTGGGTAACCGGCGCCTTCATGATTCTGCGCCGCGAGGCGCTGGCAAAAGCCGGCCTCTTCGATCCGGCGTTTTTTCTCTACAGCGAAGAGGTGGACCTGTGCCGGCGCATCAAGGCCGAGGGCTTTCGTGTTCTTTTCTGGCCCGACATTGTGGTCACGCACCTGCACGGCGCATCCTCACGCCGGGTGGATGCGCATGATTTCTCCGAAAGCGAGGGCCAGGTCGTGCTGTGGCGGATGCGCTCCAACTTTCTCTATTACCGCAAGCACCACGGCGCACAGGTCTGGCTGGCGCGCTGGCTTGAGGAATCGATCTACACGCTGCGCCTGGCGCGCAACCGCTTCAGTCCCCGACCGGAGCGCCGCGCGCGGGCGCGCGAGGCGGTGGTTCTTCTTGGTCTGTTGCGCCGCGCCTGGAAGGAAACGCAGGGCGGCCGCGCGAGTCCGCCCGCTCCGTGGTAGCCGAACTTTGATTTACTGAAAGAGTTCGCGGAGCGGCTCCTCGATTCCCTTGCGCGCCAGTTCCTCGCGCTCGCTGATGGGGTTCCATCCCAGCACTGTTTTCGCCGCGGTGCAGTCAAAACGAGCCTGTTGCGTGCGGCTCTTCCAATCACGATACGAAGGCAGTTGCCGCTCCGGATGGCGCACGGCAACCTTCACCGTCCATTTGAAGAGATCCAGCAGATAGAAGCGCGGAATCGGGGTGGCATAATGCGCGACAGGCATCCCGCCCACGCGGTTGAGTTCTTCCAGATACTCCCTGGCGCTCAGACATGGGTCAGCGACGAGGTTGAAGCTGCGGCCCTCGATCCCCGGCGTGTCGATGGCGGCGATGAGTCCACGCGCCACGTCTTCAACCAGCACCAGCGGCAGCTTGTTTGTGCCCGCGCCCCAGATCTGGCAGACGGCGTCGCGCCACCACATGCCCACGCCCCAATGGAAAGGGCTGCCGCCGCGGCCGATCACAATGCCGGGCCGCACGATGACCAGCGGCAGCCCACGTTCGCGGTGCATCGCGGTCAGCAGCATTTCGCAGTGCGCTTTGGCGCGGGCGTAAAGATTTCGGCCTTCGATGCGCGGATCGAGGCCCGTCGCCTCGGTGATCGTGCTGCCGCGGCGGCCCGCGTAGTAAGAATCGATCGTGCCGGCGTAGACGAGCCGCTTTACTCCGGCCGCGAGCGCGCACTCGCCCACCTGCCGCGTGGCGCCGATCTCGAACTTCTGGTAGTCCGCCCAGGTCTTGACGTGCGCCCGCGCCAGATGAACAACACAATCGACGCCCTGCATGGCATTGAGCAGCGCCTCGCGGTCGAGCAGGTCGCCTGCGCGACAGTCGATCCGGGCGCGCAGCTCTTCGGGCAGACTCGTTGCGCTACGCGCCAGAACGCGCACGCGCCGTCCGGCGGCCATCAACTGTTGCAGAAGTTCCCTGCCGATGAAGCCCGTCCCGCCCAGAATGAGAATTTCAGGTTTTGCGCCGACGC
>JABEBX010021185.1_pt1 | contig 13278 bp, 10 predicted proteins | sample 7245971 | NCBI WGS metagenome assembly JABEBX01 (sample SAMN14506365, study PRJNA622280) | hot springs metagenome | biome: hot spring [ENVO:00000051]|acidic hot spring [ENVO:00002120]; feature: spring [ENVO:00000027]|sediment [ENVO:00002007]; material: sediment environment [ENVO:01001048]... | reverse complement strand
ACCACCCCTTTGTCCGTTCTTCCGTCCGGCTATCTTAGTGTCCGATAAGCCATTCGGAAAGAGGTTGTCGGACAGAATTGGGGTTGACCGGCTAACGGTGGTTTGATGGAAGATGGCAGTCGCTTGATTGATCCAGTAGCTGGCCAGATGATCGGCATGAACAATTCCCCGATCGCCGCGTACGCTAAAGCGCTTGGTCTCCCGAGTTCGACGTGCGCCATGCAAAGGTGGCGCTTTTCAGTGGGTGCGAATCCCACCCGGTTCATTTGCTCCGACCGGTAGCAACCGGAGCAGTCATGGAGGTAACGAAGTGGCTGAAGCCTTCGGTGTAGAGGGTCACATGAGGTGACTTGGCGAGCATGCAGGCCGCAACGCGAGTGAACGCTGAGCACGCCTCGAAAAGGGTGATGCACGGGCCGACCTGCCAGTCGATGCGGGGAAGGCTGTTACTGCCTGGAGAGCAGAGCAAGGTGGTGCTCTGGGCAGCCGTGCCGGGGTATTGGCGGCGGCATGTATGCAAGAGGAAAGCGACCGCAACATGGGAAGTCCCGGATCGTGGCCGTGGGAGCGGCCAACAGGAGACTGGTGACAGTCAGACCTGGCGGCCCGGGATGGCGGAGGGGCCCGTAGTACTGGTGAAGCCGGGTCATGCCGGTGGAGGGAAGGGGCCCTGGTTCAAGGATGATGCAAGACGCGGCGAGGGGCAGGAGATTGGGTAACCTACGAACTCCGGAAGGTGTCGGCAAGCTGCAGGCGGCATTACATGCGAAAGCGAAGGCCGAACCCGAATATCGGTTCTACGCGCTGTACGACAAGCTCTATCGAGCGGACGTGTTGGACCATGCCTACGCGCGGTGCCGTGCCAACAAGGGCGCGCCGGGGGTGGACGGGGTGACGTTCGACGATGTGCAAGCGTACGGCGTGCAGAAGTGGCTCGGGGAACTGGCGCAGACGCTGAAAGAGGGCAGTTATCAAGCAAAAGCGATCCGCCGGGTATGGATTCCGAAGGCGAATGGCAAGTTGCGGCCGCTGGGCATTTCGTGTCTGGCGGACCGCGTGTGCATGATGGCGGCGGTGCTGATTCTGGAGCCGATCATCGAGGCGGACCTGCAGCCTGAGCAATATGCCTACCGACCCGGGGTGAGTGCACACGATGCGCTCAGCGCGGTGACGCAGGGTTTGCGCGATGGGTACACGCAGGTCGTGGACGCGGACTTGGAGGCGTACTTCGACTCGATCGATCACGCGGCGCTGATGCGCAGCGTGGCACGGCGCGTTGTGGATCGGCGGCTGCTGGCGCTCATCAAGAGCTGGCTGGAGTGCGCGGTGGAAGAAACCGACGACCGCGGTCGCAAGACCCGGACGACGGCAAGTCGCGACGCGGGGCGGGGCATTCCACAGGGATCCCCGTTGAGCCCGCTGCTGGCGAACCTGTACATGCGTCGATTCCTTCTGGGATGGAAGCAATGGAAGCATAGCCGGCAGTTGGAGGCCAGGGTGGTGACGTACGCGGACGATCTGGTGATCATGTGCCGTCCGGGGTGCGCCGAAACAGCGCTGCAGGCATTGCACGCGCTCATGGGCAAACTCGGATTGGCGGTGAACGAAGAAAAGACGCGCATCTGCACAGCGCAACGCGACAGCTTTGACTTTCTCGGGTACACATTCGAGCGCTTGCACTCGGTGCGCACGGGCAACGCCTATTACGGGATGCGTCCGTCGAAGAAGAGCGTCAGGCGCGTGATCGAAAAGGTTCATGCGATCACGGATCGAAAGTGGACCTGGGAGGACACTGCCCAGACGGTGGAACAACTCAACCGCACGCTACGTGGCTGGGCGAATTACTTCAGCCTGGGCACGGTCAGCGGGGCATACCGCGCGGTGGAGGCGTACACCACGATGCGGCTGCGACGGTGGCTGCTGAAAAAGCACAAGCAGCGACGGAGTGGACGACTCGTCTATCCCTACGAGTACCTGTTCGAGACCCTGGGTCTGGAACGTCTGTCGGGGCGGCGCAGCAACTGGCCGAGTGCGAAGGCATGAACGCCTTGTCCGAGAGCCCGGTGCCGGAAATCGGCACGCCGGGTTCGATGAGCGGGGTGTGGAAACGGAGCTATTGGCGAAGGTACTCGGGCACCGCCAGACGAAAGGGGCGGAAACAGACAACCTGGACCTACGGCCACCGCGCCACATCTCGACTCTACACTTGCGGCACGCAACTTATTGATTGCATTGGGAGCGAGCTTCCGAACGCAGACTACAGGACGGGCGCGGGCAGGTCGGTGGGGTTCGGTATGGGCAACGACAGGTCGGCGAATAGCGCTTTCTGCGCCGGGGTGATCTCAGTGAGTCCGTGCGCGGTTTCGCCTTGGGCCGATTGGACGGTCTGCTGATGGATGGCGCGCAGTTGCTCGAGCCAGCGCGTGGGCGAGCCCTCGCGGCCTGCCGCGCGCAGCCGCATGCGCAGGACGCGGTACAGGATCAGGGCGATGAAGCAGATCAGTGCGTGGGCGCGAATGCGCTGGGGCAGCCGGTGGTAGACCGGGCCGATTTCGATGTCGGATTTGAGCACCCGGAAGCCGCGCTCGATGTCGGCCAGGCTCTTGTAACGCTGCACGACCTCGTCGGCGGGCGCATCGGTGTTCGTCACCAGCAGCAGCTTGCCGTCGAGCAGTTCCAAGTCCTGCTTGCGTGCTTCATCGATCGCGTAGCTGAACAGTTCGCCGTGCAGGTCGACCTTGACCACATGGGCCATGTTGGCGTCCTTGACCGCGTGGTAGAAGCGCGCCGTCGTCCCCGAGTCCGACAACGGCCGCCCGCGCCGGCGCTGACCGGCGTCCTGCGCATCGAGGGTGCCGCCCCACTGCTGGCCCAGTGCGACGAGCTCGGCCAACGTGTCCTCGCGCCGCTGGCGGCGACGCGCTGCCACCTCCGGGTCGTGGGCAACGACCAGACGTTGCTGTTGCCACGGCAACTGTGCCGTCCAGGGCGCAGCGCTGTCTTGCCCCGTGGCCAAGCGGCGCAGGTCGTCGGCGAACTCACCGTAGCGCGCGGCGGGCACCGCCAGGATGTACTGCACGTCGACGTCGCGCCCTTCGGCTCGCAACGCCGCACCCAGCGCGCTCAGCTCCTTGAGGTTGTCCAGGCTGAGCAGTCCGCGGTCGGCGATCAGCACCACGCGCTTGAGCGGGTAACGCGCCAGAAGACGCCCGATGGTCGGCAGCAGCGTGCGTGCCTCGGCCGTGTTGCCGGGATGCACATCATGGGCGATTGGCAGACCGTCGGCAGTCTGCACCAGCGAGAGCATGAACTGACGCTCCACCTTGCCCGACTTGCCCATGCCGTGCACGCGCACGTCCCCGGGCAACGCGCTGTCTCCGGCAACGCTCACCGTCGTGAGGTCGTAGAACACCACCGACAGGTCCTGGTCCACCAAAGGTCGCAGCAGCATCGACAGCCGCTCGCCCAGGGCGTCGGCATGCGCGTCGATCACGTCCATTGCCCGCAGCAGGTGCTGGTGCTGCGGCACGTGGCCGAAGGCGAACTCCGCAGGCAGCGCTACCGTGTCGAGCCAGCGCAGCACGCCGAGCTTGCTTTGCGCGTCACTCAGGCGGTTGAACACCATGGCGCGCAGGCAGCCCAGCACGTCGACCTCGGTCTTCGAGCGCCTCCAGGCGCCGGCGAGCGCATCGAGTTGGAGTTGCTTCCACAGTTGCGCCAGAGCCCAGACGTCGCCGGCTTGGCGGCTGCCCAGAAAGCGCAGCCCCTGCAAAGACGAACTCGACGGCGCGCGGCCCTGGGCGCGCTGCAAACCTGCGACGAGTTTGTCCACATCACCGCCAATATCCAGTCGACCCAGTGTGCACACCGTGCGTTGACGAGGCTGGCCCGCCTCGTTGCGAAACGATTCCACGAGCTGGGCGTAGCGTCGACCGCCGGACTGGGTGACCTTAATGAACATGGCAGGAGTGTAACCGATGCCGCGCACGAAATAAACTACAAACAAATTACACACGTGCCACTACATGCAATCCGCAAAAACCAACCGCGCTGCGCGCTCAAGTCATTGATTCAACACGCCATGACCGGCACCAGGCCCGCCCAAATGCCAGGAAATCGGTCCCGAAGTGTTGAACTTGGGTGGCCCAGGTCTTCTCCCGCAAAGACCGTTCTGGTCTGGCCATGCCGGATCTGGACCTCTTCGGTGAACAGGTGCAGCGCACCGCTGTTGCCAGCAACGCCGGACGCCCCCGCGTGCCGCTGCGCATCATGGTTCAAGGCTTGAGGCCGCCAAGGCAGCGCGGGTGCGTGGCCAGGAGGCATTCTGACAGCACGAAATGTGCCGCTAGACGTGCGACGGCGAGGCAAGCCGCTGGCACTGCGGCCACCGCCGTACCGGCGCAGGGCATCCGGCGGCGGACACGTCACATACGCGTCACACATGGAGTATCAAATAGAAATACCTGCAGCCCAACCGTACAACAACCTTGTTGTGCATGGTCGACAGAAACCCCACTCCAGGAGCTCCAGATGCCAGTCTCGTTCTCGCGCCGTCGCCTCGCGCAAGTCTTCGTCCTCGCCTTCAGCCTCACACTACCCGCGGTCAGCGCCTACGCCGCCGATGTCGTCACCGTTTACAGCGCCGACGGTTTGAAAGACGGCAAACCCAACTGGTTCGACACGGTGTTCGCCGAATTCACGCGCGAAACCGGCATCAAGGTGCAATACATCGAAGGCGGCTCCGGCGTGGTCGTCAACCGCATCATGGCCGAACAGGCCAACCCGCAGGCTGACGTGCTGGTGACCCTGCCACCGTTCATGCAAAAAGCCGCCGCGCAAGGCCTGTTGGAGCCGGTGAAGCTGAAAGCCGCCGCGGCCATCCCCGCCAACACCCGCAGCGCGCAGAACCTTTGGTATCCATTGGTCAACAACTACGCCTGCTGGATCTACAACGCCAAATTGCTGGGCCATGCGCCTGCCAGCTATGAAGCCCTACTGGACCCGCAGTTCAAGAGCCGCCTGCAATATTCCACCCCTGGCCAGGCTGGCGACGGCACCGCCGTGATGTTGCAGGTCATCCAGCAGTTCGGCGGCGCGAACAGCGGCTTCGACTACCTGAAAAAACTGCAGGTCAACAATCTCGGCCCGTCCGCGTCCACCGGGCGCCTGGCGGGCCTGGTCAACAAGGGTGAACTGCTGGTGGCCAACGGCGACGTGCAGATGAACTTCGCCCAGATACGCCAGTACCCCAACCTGCGCATCTTTTTCCCACAAGGGCCAGACGGCAAGCGTTACACCATGGCCCTGCCTTACTACATCGGTGTGGTCAAAGGCGCCCCGCATGGCGAGGCCGGGCGCAAACTAGTGGCGTTCCTGTTGAGCAAGAAGGCGCAGGAGCAGGTCTATTCGCTGGCGTTCGGTTTCCCGGCGCGTAACGACATTCCGGCCACCAACGCCAATGCCAAGGAACTCAAGCGCATCATGGCCGGCGTGCATGTCTGGACGCCGGACTGGAACCACGTGCTCGACGGGCTGGACGCCAATGTCGCACGCTGGCAGCAGATCACGGGCAGCTGAGCCGGTGCATTCCATGGCATCGTTCATGCCGCTGCAGGCTGGGGCGGGCGAGCTTAAGCCCACCTCAGCCGCCGTCGACCCAGTGAACCTTGACGTAGCCAAGCCGCCGTGCATCGGCTTGCGTGGCGTGACCGTACGCTACGGCCAGCAGACGGCGCTGCATCCGCTGGATCTGAACGTGGCCAGCGGCGAGGTTCTCGTGCTGTTGGGGCCTTCCGGCTCCGGCAAGACTACGCTGCTGCGAGCGATTGCCGGCTTTTGCAGGCTCAGCGGCGGGCGGATGGAGCTATGCGGCCGTGACGTGACCGACGCGCCCCCGCATGCGCGTGGCCTGGGTATGGTGATGCAGAGCTATGCGTTGTTCCCGCACATGCGCGTGGCCGAGAACGTGGCCTTCGGACTCGAGGCACGCAGCCGCCCGCACGCCGAGATCGAGCGCGTGGTGCACGACAGTTTGGCCATGGTCGGCATGACGGACTACGCGCGGCGCTACCCGCGCGAACTCTCCGGCGGGCAGCAGCAGCGCGTGGCCATGGCCCGCGCCCTAGCCATCCGGCCCCAGGTTCTGCTGCTCGACGAGCCCCTTTCGGCGCTGGACGCGCCGCTGCGAGCGGACATGCTGGAGGAAATCCGCCGAATGCACGCGCAGTTGTCGGAGATGGCCATCGTCTACGTCACGCACGACCAGGCTGAGGCTATCAGCCTCGGGCATCGCATCGTGCTGATGCGCGACGGCCGTGTGGCCGCGCTGGGTACGCCCCGCAGCCTGCACGACACCCCGCCCAACCGCTATGCGGCCGAGTTCTTCGGCCAGGCCAATCTGCTACCCGTGGCGCTACTGAGCGAAGCCTCCGCGGCCCGGCCGCCGGCAAACAATGCGCCCGCGAATACGGCCACGCATGCCGCCGTGGATCTGAACGGCCAAATGCTGTGGGCGCGCAAGCCCGTGGATCTTCCGCCTGGGAAAGCGCTGCTGTGCATACGCCCGCACGACCTGCACCTGGGCGCGCAGAGACCCGGCACGAACCGGGTCGAGGTGCGGGTCGAGTCGGTGCAGTGGATGGGCGCAGTGCAGCGCCTGCGCGTCCGGCTCGGCGCGTGGACATTGCGTGTGGATCTGCCAGGGGGCCAGACCTCGCCCGGCGTGGGCGACATCGTGCCGCTGTGGTTTCATCCACAGCGCGCCACCGTGTTGGCGGACACATGAACCGTGCCGTGGTATCTCGCGGGGGCGCATGCTCCGGCCAACCGGCCGTGGCGTGGCTGGCCTGGCTGGCACCGCCGCTTATCGTGCTCGGCATCGTGCTGGTCTATCCCCTGACGCTGATGGGCGCACAAGCCTTTCACAACCCGTCCGGCGCGCCGGGCCTGGGGCGCTTCGCCACCGTGCTGCGCAGCACGGTGTTCCGCCACGCGCTGCAGCACACACTGGAGATTACCCTCACCTCCACCCTGCTCTGCCTCGTGCTGGGCTTCGCATTGGCGCTGCTGTTGAGTTTCGTGCCCTTTCGTGGCTCGGGCGCCATCGGCCGCCTGATCGACGCCTACCTCGCTTACCCGTCCTTCCTCATCGCACTGTCGCTCATTTTTCTATACGGCAACGCCGGTGTGTTCAGCGTGTTCGGGCGTGCACTGTTCGGTGCCGGGCCCAACGCAACCAGCTTTCTGTATGGGTTCTGGGGCGTGGTGCTGGCCGAGGTGACGTTCTACACCCCCTTCGTCATGCGCCCGCTGCTTGCGGCGTTCGACGCCATCGAGCCCGCGCAGCTCGACATGGCCAGTAGCCTGGGTGAAAAACCCCTCGGTGTGATTCGCCGCATCATTCTGCCCACGGCCGTGCCGTCGCTGCTGGCTGGCGGCAGCCTGTGCCTGCTGCTCACACTGAACGAGTTCGGCATCGTTCTGGTGATGGGCGCGAAGGACGTGATCACCCTACCCATGCTGATCTACGGCAAGGCCATCCAGCAGTTCGACTACCCCGGTGCCAGCGTCGTGGCGCTATGCAATATCGTGCTGTCGCTGACGCTGTATGCCTTGTACCGCCACCTGCTGACGCGTGTGCCGTCATGAGCGCGCCTCCCGCCCGGTGGAATACGCCGATCCGTCCGCAACCGGTCGGCGACGCGCAGGTCGCCGATGCACCTAGGGCCGTGCTGGTGTATGCCGCGCCGACGCGCTTCGGGCTGCGCCTGCTTGCCCTAGGCCTGGCCGGATGGGTGTTCGGCTTACCGCTGCTGCTGTTGGGGATGGCGAGCGTGGCCGGGCAGTGGAACGGGCTGCTGCCCTCGCATCTCACCCTGGAGCACCTGAGGAATGCGGTCTGGGGCGATCAGACCTTGCCGCTCTGGCACAGCCTGGCCACCGGTGTGCTGGCCACCGCGTTTGCCGTGCTGCTCGGCGCCTGGGGTGCACTTGCCGCGCGCCAGGCGCCGCCGGGCGTCCAGCGCTTGGTCGACGCGCTCTATCTGCTGCCCATAGCCATTCCGTCTGTATCCATCGGTCTGGCCCTGCTCGTGGCATTCAGCCACCCGCCCCTGCTGCTCAATGGCACCATCGCCATGGTCATCCTCGCGCATGTGGTTCTCGTCACGGCCTATGCCTACGCCAGCGCCAAGGCCGGGCTGACACGCATGCCGGCGGGGCTCGAAGACATGGCGGGAAGCCTCGGCGCGACACCGCGCCTAGTGTTGCTCCGCATCACGCTGCCGCTTCTGCGGCCACATCTGCTGGCCGCCGCGGCGCTAGGGTTCGCGCTGTCTATGGGGGAATTGGGCGCCACCATCATGCTGTATCCGCCACAGTGGGTCACCGCGCCAGTGGACGTGTTTGCCCTCACCGACCGCGGCGCCGTGTTCTCGGGTGCGGCGGTGAGCGTGCTGCTGCTAGCCTGCACTTTCGGTGTCTTGCTGCTGCTGAACCGGGCGCGGCGGACCTGAATCAGCTCCGCACATCTCCATCCCCACCTATTTCACACACAAAACCTTCACCATGATGAGCCTGAGCCAACCAACCCTCCAAGCCGCTGCCCCCGAGGTCATCATCCTGGACTGGGCTGGCACCACCGTGGACTTCGGCTGCATGGCGCCGGTGCAAGCCTTTCTCGCCTTGTTCGCATCGCTCGGCATCACCCTCGACGCCGAGAAGGTGCGCGGCTCGATGGGACTTGAGAAGCTCGCGCACCTGCGCAGCCTGCTCGCCCTGCCCAACGTGACCGAGCAATGGCAGGCTCTCCATGGGGGTAGCCCCGACGAGGCCAACATCCTCACGCTCTATGCCCGCTTCCGCGAGGTACAGCTCAGCATCCTGCCGCAGCATGCCGACCTCGTTCCCGGATGGTTGGAAACCCTGGCCGAGCTCCGAAAACAGGGGCTGCGCATCGGTAGCAACTCGGGCTACGACGCCGAGATGATGCAGGTGTTGACGGTGCGCGCGGCGGCCAGCGGTTATATGCCCGACACGGTTGTGTGCAGCGAGGAGGTGACGCATGGGCGCCCGCACCCGGACATGGCGTGGGAAGCGGCCATGCGCCTCGGAGCGCGCGCTGCCCACGTATGCATCAAGGTGGACGACACCCCGGCCGGGGTGGAAGAAGGCCGCAACGCCGGCATGTGGAGCGTGGGGGTGACCGACAGCGGCAATGAGGTCGGTCTGCCGCTGCAAACCTGGAAAGCGCTGCCCGCCGCAAAGGCGCAGGAGCGCCGCGAGCAGGCAGCGCAGCGCCTGCGTGCCGCCGGCGCGCATGAGGTCGTCGACACTGTGGCCAATCTCGGCGCGGCCGTGGCGCGCATCGCCACGCGTCTGCGCGCAGGGGAGCGGCCATGAGACACCCTGCGTCAACTCCCCGCGATTTGAAGAGCCGCAGCGGCACCATGACGAGAGGGGTCGTATGGCGTTCGATCGGTCCAAGCACGCCAGATAACGCGCACCCAAGCACGGCAGAGAATGCGCACGGCATGGGGGTGATCGCATCCTCGCGCAAGGGCTTTGGCATAGACGTCAGCGGCCCAGGTGTTGGCGTGACGCGAGTTGTCGGCCAAACAGGTCAATGCGGCGCGCAGGCGATGGTTGCAGGCCCATCGGAAGGCAACCACCCGGGACTTGCCCGAGGCGTAGGTGACAGGGGCGACGCCGGCCTCGGCGGCCAATTGCGCATCGCTGTCAAAGCGCTCGCGCACGCTGCCCAACTCGGCCAGGATCTGGGCGGCGCAGATGCGCCCGGCCCGCAGGAAACTCATGAGGATCTGACCTCCTCGCTTCTGGCCACATGGTGCTTAATGCGGCTAAACAGGATGCGGGCAAGCTGGCCAGCAACTCATCGGGCTTGCGCCAGTTGCAGTAGGCGTGCTGTGCGCAGAAGGCTGCCATGCGCTTGGGACCCAGGCGGGCCGCGCTCTCGGGCTGGGATAGCGCTCGATCAAGGCCAGCGCGATGGGCGAATCCGCGTCGGCAAAGACCGCATCCGTGCCGGGCCAGAACGACTCCAGCAGACTGCGCAATTGGTAGGCCAATTGTACGCGGGTGCCCTCAAGCCCTGCTCACATCCAGTCAGCTCCCTGCTCGACGGGTTGACCATCGGGTGCTTCGCAGTTGTGGACAACACGCCTCAGGGCGTGAGAGGCTCCGTCGTGTTGTCCACAACCGAGCCAGGCGGACAACCCTGCTGCGCTTTGCCTCATCTCACGCCTCTTTAATGGGGAGGGTAGTCCAGTGAGCACTTACGTCAACGACCAGCCCTACGACCTCGCCATCGTCGGCGCGGGCATCATCGGTCAGGCCCTCGCGTATCACGCCGCCAAGCGCGGCATGCACGTGGTTGTGTTCGAGCGCAGCGGCGCGCCACAAGGAGCGTCGATCCGCAACTTCGGTCTCATCTGGCCCATCGGCCAGCCCGCCGGCCCACGCTTCCAGTTGGCGCTGGACAGCCTGCGTTACTGGGAAACGCTGGCTAGCGAAGCCGGGCTGGACCTGCGCAGTACCGGCTCACTGCATCTGGCTTACCGCGACGCGGAAATGGACGTCCTGGAAGACTTCGTGTCCAACCATCTCGACCACGGCCATCAGTGCCGCCTAGTCGGAATGGACGAAGTGGGTGCGATGTCACACGTCGCCCGCCTCGACGGTCTCAAGGGCGCGCTGTGGAGCGGCACCGAATGCCAAGTCAGCTCGCCGCAGGCCCTGCTGCGCATTGCCCAATACCTGCAGACCAGGCTCGGTGTGTTATTCCACTGGCACCACGCAGTGACCGCCGTCGAACCCGGCGTGCTGAGCGCAGGCGGGGCGCAGTACCGTGCCAACCGCATCGTGGTCTGCCCCGGCGCCGATCTGGACACCCTGTTCCCCAAATTGCTGCAAGTCGCCGGCCTACGCCCCGTGCGGCTGCAGATGCTGGCAGCGCAACCGGCGCGCGCACAGGAACTCGGCCCCGCACTGTGCGCCGGCCTCACGCTGCTGCACTACCCGGCGTTCGAGACCTGCGCCGCACTGCCCAGTCTGCGCAAGATCCTGCAGGCCAAGGCGCCCGAAGCGGTCGCGCACGGAGTGCATATCCTGCTGTCGCAGCATGCGAGCGGCGAGTTCATCATCGGCGACTCGCACGACGACGATCCCAACCCTTCGCCGTTCAACAGCGAGGCCGTGGATACCGTCATTCTGCACCATCTGGCTGACATGACCGTGCCCCTCGACCTGCGGATCACCCGGCGTTGGCAGGGTGTATACGTCAACCCGCCAAAGGGTGAATCGACCATACTGCACCCGGCCGATAGCGTCTGGATCATCACCGGCCTGGGCGGCGCCGGCATGACGCTGTCGCTAGGACTTACCGCGAAGTGGCTGGGCGAGACCTTCGGAGCATAAGAGCATGAACGTAAATCTCGATACCTTGCTGCACCTGCTGCGCACACATGGGGGCATGGCTTACCACGGCGAGGCGGTGACCCAGTTGCAGCACGCGCTGCAATGCGCGCACCTGGCCGAGAAGGCGAACGCACAGCCCGCACTGGTTGCCGCGGCCTTGCTGCACGACATCGGCCACCTCGTCCACCATCTCGGTGAAGACGCTGCTGTGCGTGGCATTGACGACCGACACGAGCATCGCGGCGCGGGCCTGATACAGCGCGTCTTTCCGCCTAGCGTGTCCGAGCCGGTGCGCCTACATGTGCAAGCCAAGCGCTACCTCTGCGCCATTGACCACAGCTATCTCCAGGGCCTGTCTCCAGCGTCCCTGCAGTCCTTGCAATTGCAAGGCGGCGTCATGTCCGCAACCGATGCGCTGTCTTTCATGGCGCGACCCTACGCGACGGCCGCTTTGCAACTGCGCCGCTGGGACGATGGCGCAAAAGACCCCCAAGCGCATCCTCCGCCGCTGGAGCATTACGCTGCGCGGCTACGCACGTGGCTCGCGTGCCAACCGCAGTAAACCCGACACGCCGCTCCGGTCAGACGTGCGCTGCTTTCCCAATCGAACAAGTGCAGCGCCGCCGCAATTTTCCGAAAGCTACAGCGCGTATCCTAGGCATAGAACATGCATGTCGTCATGAAAACGTCACAGCTGCCGACTGTAGATTAGGCCCGATTAAATCATCACTTTTTTCTGCTTCCTCGCTGTGACGACCCTTCCGAAAACTTCAAAGTTCACGGGGCCGGATCAATATCGACCTGCAAATGCTCGGGTTTCAGTCTCGGCCCGGCAATGGATAGCGGACGGCGCAAGGACATCCGCTTGGCATAATGCCCTTCCATGCGTTCGAGCACTCCGGAGAGAAAGCGCAGGGCTTCAATGAGATGCGGCCCTTTGTTGAGCATGGCGCATTCGGCGCGAATACTCATCGCTGCGTCGGTCACTTCGGGGCGCGAGGGTCGGCCGCTGCGCGCCAGGGTGTCGAGGATTTGCGTGGCCCAGATGACCGGCAGGTGCGCCGCCTCGCACAGCCAGAGGATTTCTTCCTGCGCTTCGGACAGGCGCTCGAAGCCAAGTTCCACCGCCAGGTCGCCGCGCGCCACCATCACGCCCACGCGCGGATGCGCCAGCGCCTCTAGCAGGATGGCTGGCAGTTCGGCGAAGGCTTGGCGGTTTTCGATTTTGAGCACAATGCCTGCATCGCTGCGCCCCAGCGCCGCAAGCTCTGTACGCAGCATGGCCGCGTCTTGCGGGCGGCGTAAATACGACAGCGCGACCAAATCGGCGTGGGCGGCCATCGCCGCCAGATCGGCACGGTCTTTTGCCGTCAGCGCCGGGGTGTCGAGCATTGTGTCGGGGAAGTTGATGCCCTTTTCCGCCTTGAGCTTGCTGCCGCTGGGCGCGGCGTGGGTGATGCGCAGCAGCAAGCCATCCGGTACGAGGGCTTCGATGACGGCGCCGATACGGCCGTCGTCCAGCCACACCGATTGGCCGACCTCGGCTGCGACGAATGCCGCCTCCAGGGTGCAATGAATTTGCGGCGGCACGGTGTAGCCGCCTTGCGCGTTTTGCACCCCGGGGTTGCCGGGACGGTCTTCGCGCAACAGCAACAAAGGGTCGCCGACGGAAAGCCGCACTTCCCCCGGTAACTCGGGAATGCCTCGAAACACGCCAGCGCAGACTTCGGCATCGTCATGTACAAGACTAAAACCTGAATCCGTGTTCGACACCGCGCGCACCATCCCTGTGACGTCATGACCATGTTTTTTGACGCCGTCGCACTGCGCAATGGAGCCTCGAAG
>JABEBX010017957.1_pt1 | contig 13278 bp, 13 predicted proteins | sample 7245971 | NCBI WGS metagenome assembly JABEBX01 (sample SAMN14506365, study PRJNA622280) | hot springs metagenome | biome: hot spring [ENVO:00000051]|acidic hot spring [ENVO:00002120]; feature: spring [ENVO:00000027]|sediment [ENVO:00002007]; material: sediment environment [ENVO:01001048]... | reverse complement strand
GTACAGGATGGAAAAGTCCGAGATCATGAGCGAAATTCCAAAGAAAGCAAGAGAACTGGTATCCGATATGAAAATTGATCTGGACATATTACGCAAAAATAGATGAGTTAAGGATGAAACTATTAAAGTTTTCGTGCAGATGAAACGGTCAATTTTTACTTTCTTTCTAGGATGACGAAGTTCAGAATATGGTTCCACCTTTTATTTTCCTTGTTAACGTGGAGGAAAAATATGCAGGTATCTCTCAGATTATCAACGAAAGATTGGCCTCGTCTATAAAACATAGACTTTAATATGTTGATATCGATATCGATTTTATCGGAAGAGATGATAAATTTATGATAAACATTGAATCAGCTACTAAGATTTACTCATCAAAAAATCCTCCTGCAATTAATGACCTCAACCTGGAAATAAGGAACGGGGAAATACTTGGCCTGGTTGGGCTTAACGGCGCCGGAAAAACCACGACAATCAGGATGTCCTCAGGCATAATATTTCCAACTTCCGGCAAGATATTGATTGATGGAGCGGACATAGTAAAGGAAAAGGTAAAAGCCGCGCAGAAGATTGGATGGATTCCGGAGCTCCCCAATTTCGAACCCAATGCGAAACCTGTTTCGTTAATGAGATATTTTGCAGGGTTTTATAATATGCACGGCAAAGAGGCCGACAAAAGGATCATGGAACTGCTTTCAAGCGTTGGCCTTGAGAATGATCTTGATAAAAAGTTAAGTACCTATTCGCAGGGAATGAAGAAAAGATTTGCTATAGCGGAATCAATAGTTGGAGATCCTCAAAATGTTCTTTTTGATGAAACGCTTAACGGCCTTGACCCTGAAGGTGTAGTTTTTGTCAGGAATCTCATGATCGATATGCGCAAGAACGGCAAGGCAGTGCTGCTTTCTTCACATATTCTGAGTGAAGTAGAGGATGTTGCGGATCGTGTTGCCATTATCAATCATGGAAAGCTTATAAAACTCCTGACCCGCAGCGATCTGAAATCTCTGGGAAAGACTGTAATTCACATTGTAATGGATAATTCTGATAATGCATGCATGAAAATTCTCAGAGAATACGGCGAAACCAGGACAGAGGATGGTGAAATCGTTATATCAGACCTATCTATTCCAAACTCGGAAATAGCTGATATTCCCACAAAACTCGTAAATTCCGGTTATAAGATAAGACAGTTTACCCCCATGGGAGAGACACTGGAGGAGTATTTCTTCAGTTTGATAGGTGAGAAATCATGAAACCCATAGCATATGAGATTAAACGCACACTTACGAGTAAATTCGTTATAATAATGATAGTTGCAATTGTTGGCTTGACATCAGTCCTTGCATACGAATCTGCATCAACTTATTCTCCTATTAGTGTTCCCTCAACTCCTCAGCTCAACTACGGGTACTATATCAATAACGGAAATTTGACAATGGTCGGGTACGCACATGATGCATACGGAAATCCTGATCCCCGTATTACTGTAAATTATGCATATAACGGCAGTCCTTATAAGGTAGCACCATCCAGGAACGGCTTTGCCAATGCCACCATTCCTATTGGAACATCTAGTTCAAAAATTATTAATGTTTCGGTAAGTTATTCGTACGAACAATTCAGGGCAATAACAAACGTTACTCCAGTTACTTATTCGATAAATACTTCATATAAGTATTCCGGACTGCAGATAATAAAAGAGATTTTCAATCCATCAAATAAAAGCGATCTCGGGTTCATGGCCATGTATGTTGGCCCGAATGGAAGCGTTGCTCCATCAATGAACTTCTATGTATCAGAGATAAATCTCTCCGAATTGAGCACGACAACTCCAGGTTCCCTCGTGGAAAATGCTACGTTCAATCTTTCTGCTTCAGGATTCGTTGTCCATACTTTTTATCCAAAGATTACAGCAACTGATGCGGGTTTAAATTATTCTGTCATCACGGAAAATAACGGTGCAATTCAGCCAGTCAGTGGTAGCAAAGCGCCTTACATGGTCCTGGGCCCGCTTTCTTTCTATTCACCCATGACCCAGAAGGAACTTCAGAGCCTTGTTTTCCTCGGGACATCTGAAATACTTGGATTTCTTATACCAATTCTCGCCGTATTTGCAGCATACCTGACTTATGGAAAGGACAGGACAACTGGCGTGATCGAATCAGTCATAAAGAGGCCAATAACAAGGGGGCAGCTCATCAGTTCAAGGTTCCTGTCAAATTCAGTTGCAATAATAGGATCTGTTGCTCTTTCAGTAATAATTGCTGATCTGATAATATACCACTATTTCGGTCTGTACCTTTCAGCGCCTTTCACGCTTTACTTCATCTGGACTTACATCGTTGAAGGCCTTGCATTCCTTGCAATAGTGTACCTGTTTTCTCACCTTGTTAAATCCCAGGGATCATTGCTCGGCGGCGCAATTGGGGTCTTCGTTGTTATGGATCTTTTCTGGTCTATAATCCCGATTGCAATCCTCTCGGCTCTTCGCGTGAGCTCCGGATCTAATGCATATATAACAGCTTCAATAGGCTTTGATTACGCAAGCCCGGCAGGTTATTCAACTCTTGTGCAGGCCATGTTCACAGACAGATTTGGATTGATAAGTTCTACGTCGATAAATCCGTCCCTGTTTGGGATAACCGCTCCGATATTGATAATTGCCGGGATACTCTGGATGATAGTCCCGTTTGTTCTGGCATACTGGCTCGCGACTACGAGGGACTGAATATTTTAACCTTTTTTTAAATAATGCTAAAAAATATATTTCAAAAACTTTTCATTTTAGGCATGTTAGCTGATTTGCATTTTTTATGTCATAACATGCCCATAGAATAACCGTGGTGATCCGCCGGCTACCATTCAAATCTTGGGATAAACTAAACAGGAAAAAGTAAGATTTACAAAACAAAAATCCAGGCAAATATTTATTTCTTCATAAAATATCAATGGCAATGTGTAGAATGTTTATGATTACAGGAAATTTTGGCAACGATACAGAAAGCATCTATAAATCGCTGAGAGAAGTTGCTGAAAGAGATCCTGTCCTTGTCCGTGAAAAATCCAGCTGGTCAAGCCATTCAGATGGTTGGGGCATTGTTTCAATAGGCACCAGTAAGATCGGGCATGTCAGGAGTTCACAACCCTTATTCGAAAGTGGAATCCCGGAACTTATAAATTCTGGCATAATGCTAATGCACGCAAGGAAAGCATCGTCGGGTGAGCCTGCCGGCACACTCATGTCCCATCCCTACGTGTACTCCGATAATGATTATACCGTTTTTCTTGCCCACAACGGGTCATTAAACAAAAATGTACTTGCCCAAAAACTTGGCATCGACAACGTCGATCACGATACGGACAGCAGCGTGTTTCTCACGTACATGATGTCAAATAAGGGAAATGTCGGTGAAAGATTGCAGAAGGCAATTAAGGAATCTAGAGAAAACGATGTTTTTAAAAAACTTACAAACCTTTTTGTAATTTCAGTTTCCAAGGATGATTTTAAAACGCAGTGCTTCTATTATTCCCATAACGTTACGGATAGAGAATATGGCAAACTGTATAAAGTATATGGAAAAGGCTGGACAGGAATATTCTCATCAAGCATAACCGAAGCAAAAAACTTTCCTGCAGAAACTGAAAAGAATGGAGTAGATTATGAAAAAGTACTGGAGATGGACTGTCAGGCCCGGGATCAAAAATAACATAACTTTTAAAAGCGCCGTATGTAAATGACAATCAAAAATAGATATATGTAAAAAGTATACCACTAAATGAAAATGAATAGCATTACTGTTAAGAATATTACAAAAATTTACGAAGGAAAAGTCAAGGCACTTGATTCTGTTTCCTTTTCAATACCTGCTTCAGGCATATTTTCTCTTATAGGTAGAAATGGGGCAGGGAAAACGACCCTGATAAGAATTCTCTCAACCGAATTGATGCCTACTTCCGGCGAGGCCTATATTGATGGAACAGACGTTATAAAAGCACCCGATAGCATCAGGAGCCGCATAGCAATCATCCCCCAGGAAGCAAGGGCAGTTCCCTGGCTCACGCCAAAGCAGACAATAGTTTCATACCTCCTCTACAGGGGTTTCTCGCATTCCGATGCAAACAAAAAAGCAACTGATGCCATAGAAAGGCTCCAGCTCCAGTCGTCCAGGGACAAGCTCAACAGAATGCTTTCCGGTGGCCAGAAAAGAAAGGTACTGGTCGCATGCGTTCTTGCGTCTGAGGCCGATATACTCTTCCTTGATGAACCTTCAACCGGACTTGATCCACTGTCAAGAAAGGATCTCTGGGATATACTCAACGATCTGAAAAAGGAAAGATTCATTTTCCTGACAACGCATTACCTTGAGGAGGCTGAAAACCTGTCAAACAGCATCGGAATCCTCGAGAACGGCCAGTTGCTGGCAATAGGAACCATGGATGATCTGAGAAGGAAATTCAGCAAGCAATTCAGTATCAAGATATATGACAGCAATTTTAATCTCAAGGATGAAGATGTGGATATTGTGAAAGGGTATGATGGGAGCATACAGCTAATGGCAGATCAGGAAAAAGCTTATGAGATAACAAAAAGGCTTCTTGAGAGCAAGATCAAATTCTCAACCAACCCAATATCACTGGATGATATGTACTACTATCTTGTCAAGAAACCCATAGAGGCTGAATAAAATGCACAGATACAAGTCCAGCGAGATGGTTGCCTCCATTCTTATAAATGCGATCTACGCCATGAAAAATTTTCCGATAACACTTGTAAATACCCTGCTTTCTCCACTTTCATTTCTAATAGTTATTACATTTGTGAGCAGGGGCCGTCTGATATCAGTCGCCGTCCTTGGAGGACTCATAATGACCATGATTTCCAGCGGCATCGGTTTGCAGGGAGACCTTTCACACTTAAAGAATGATTTCAAGCTTCAGGACATGGTGGTCAGTTCCCCGACTCGATCATCAACGTACATAGCAGGAATGGCCATATCGGAAATAGTTTATTCTCTGCCTGCGCTTGCAGTTCTGATCGTTCTCTTTTATTTCTTTGACAGAACCAGTATAGGTGCGATAATGACAATCCTGGGGGTAATGGCACTCTCATTTGTTTTCTCAATTTCTCTCGGGTTCACACTTTCAACAATTTCCTATGATATAATACAAAGCTGGGCATTTTCCGGCATTGTTTCAACATTGCTGTCCACCATCCCTCCAGTCTATTATCCTATAACATATATACCGCTTCCATACAGGTATGTTGCCTATATTTCTCCAACAACATATGCGGCACAGCTTGCCCAGAATGCGATAGGTGCATTTCATATATCCCTGATCATGCAGATCGTCGACTGGACCATTCTTCTTCTCTTCACGGTAATTTTCCTTCTGATAGCGATGAAAAAGGCCAGATGGAGGGAAATCTGATAACTTTATTGATGTTTATTCTTATTGCCTCCCGTGAACTTCCATTTACAAATTAGATTATTGTGCTGTGATAATAATATAAGATCTGGAAGAAACAACCTGAAGGGAAATAATGGCCGAAAATTTATAACGCTGCCTGAAATGTCCGTTTTCATGATCGTACAGGAAACAGTTGAAATCTCTACATCAGTCATTTTTGTCTTGAGTACCATCCTTTCTGTATTTCTAACAACTAATTACAGCAGGATCCGGAAATCCCCATTTATATTTTGGTCAGCAGGCATGTGGACATTTTCAGTGGCAGTATTTCTCGAGATTATTTTTTCCGCAGGAATCTTTAATCAGGATCTTATAAAAATATATCTTTTCCTTGTGGCTGAACTTGTTCTCCTCCTTTCCCTAGGTTCAATGATCCTGTTTCATTCAAAATACGGCTTTGTTTACTATATCTATTCAGCAATAATCAGCGTTTATCTGGCTTTATCACTGTACCTGTACAGAATTGGAAATATAATAAGCAGCTATGTTGGGTTTTTTGATCCATCCATGATCAGGAAGAATATTGGAATCAACGAAAAATAGTTGAGCGTATATAAACACAATTATGAATCCAATCATGCCGGATTTTATTCACTTCACGTCTTAAAGAGATATTCAATAATCTGCTGTACTTTCATAATGCTTTGATTTGCCTTCTTTAATAATATAGTTATTGCATAAAGAATTATCAGTTTGGCCGGTTGTATCTTAAGTGGCTTCTTCGTATCAATAACAAGTTGACAACGTCAGAATGCTAGATAACTTATTCACGTTATATTTTCTGGTGGATGTTAACCCTGTATATCCGGAGAATATAGAATAAAAGGGAAAAAACGAGCATGGCCATCAGTATATATGCTGTGTGCATAATGTTGATCGTGTTCAGGCTTATATCTATAAAAAAACCTGCAAAAACTGCTCCAAAGAACTGCCCGAGAGATCTAAGGGAATTGTTGATGCCTATATTTGCCCCATAATTCGATTTTCCAGCAAGCTTTGAAATGAGCGGGGCAAAGACGATTTCGTATATAGAATATGAAATAAAAAACAGCGTAAGGCCTATGAATAAACTGTCAGGAAGGACGTTTTCCATTGAGAATATGAATACGAACGGAACACTGATAACTGAAATCAGGAGTGCAATAAGGGCATAAAATGAAGTTCTGCTGCTACGATCCGCATCAACCGATACAGATGCTGCTACTATTCCGCCGATAATGACAGGTAGTATGAACAGGGTGGAGTAATTTCTCAGCCCCCCGATTTCAAGCGAGTAAAGGGGTATGAAAAAGAAGAAGACCATCATGTAGAAGGAAAAAATGAATGATACAATCCCAGCTTCAACGCCTATTCTCCCTATCTTTCCCCCGGTTCTCTTCCTCCCTTTCGTTTCGGGTTCCGGATTTTCCCTGACAAACATTATCGGCACAAGGGCAGCCATGCCAAGAATCCCGGAGAGAAGGAATATGTAAGGAAGGCCGGATCCCACTGCAAGAATCGGGCCCATTATCATTCCCGCCATGAAGGCAAGGCCGGCAGAAACCCCGATGAAGGCCATGGCAATATTCATTCTGTTACCGGAGACACTCTCTTCAACAAACGCCGTGCTGGCAGATCCTATTGCACCCATGCCTGTAAGAAGCCTTGCAAATATGAGTATGTATATATTGAACGGATGAAATGCGATAAAATTTCCTGCAATGTATGGAATCATGCCTCCAACAATGATTTTTTTCCTTCCTATCCGATCAGAAAGTATGCCCAGTGGAGTCTGCATGAAGGACATAGCAAGGCCGTAGCTTCCAAAAGCAACGCCTATAAGAACGGTGTCGGAAGTGAATTTATAACCATAAAGCGTAAAAACCGGCAGAACCATGAATATTCCCATCATCCTCATAAAATCAAAAAATGCTATTGAAATGACATTTCCTTTACCCTTGAATTTTTCTGCCATGTTATCACAACAATTTTTGTTGGAGAAATGAGTTTTTTATACTGCTATGTGTAATTGCCAGGGAGTATATCCGACTTTTGATTCACAATGGCCGGCATAGCCCTGAATATCAGCTTCGTGCCTTTTGTCCACTTTTAAGGGGATTTATTATGAAAATTATTAGATTATATTATTATTTGACTATAAATAGGTGCTATCTCGTTTAAAGACAGGAGTCGACGTTTAAATCCGGTTGTGGATCGCCAGATGCGAAACTGCCTGCCAGTGGAATAAAAAACCAGCGAAATAACTTGAAAATTAGGGACATTGAAGCTTACAGCGATAATGTAACATCAAGAAAATTAATGAGTTCAGTTTAAAAAATAAAAATATACAACGGAAGGCTTATGCCTGTCCGTAGATCGTTATGAGCTCTCTGTATCCTATACTCTTGTAAAACGAGGATGCAATCACATTTAGAGCTGGAAATTCTGCGGTTATAAGGGCCACTCCCCTTGGCTGGACCTCCTTTCTGAATGCGTCAAGGAGCTGCTTCCCGATTCCGTGCCTCCTGAACTCAGGCATAACGTAAAATTCCCTGATTCTGCCCTCATACTTCGGTTCGTAATATATCCTGTAAAGTATGTCGGCCATAAGGATCCCTGATACGTTTCCATCTGTCTCTGCAACCAGGAGTACGTGATCGTCACTGTTCAGTATTTTCTTCAGATACTTTTCAATCTCCTCCCCTGAACTCTCCGATACACTGAAAGTGCAATCGAATTCTGCGTTCAGCCTTTTGAGCCTGAGGAGCTGATCCATTACTGATTCCATATCGCTATCTTTCATTCGTCTAATTTTAGTGCTTACCATCTGGAACACCTTTTATAAATCCCATTTCCATCATTTTCGAGTATATATTCCTGTTTGTTTCTATTATTTCTCTGGCCCTTTTGTAGAAACCGGCTTTGCTGTCAGTTTTTCTTGCCAGGCCCATTTCGACCGTCTTGCTTGCCACAGCAGATGCAACCACTGGATAAAGCTCCCATTCCTCCATTGTAGGAACTATCTTTTCCGGAGTCGGGTTCTTTATGAAATTTGCGAGTTCTGTGGATGCTGTAACCATAATGTCAAAATTCACTCCCCTTGCCTATCATCCATGTCCTGCCTTTCAGGTTCAAGTGTACCCTTTGAATCTATCATGATTATATTTTTCATATTAAAACCGGCAGCCTGGAAAAGATATGCAGCAGCAATATTAGCCGCTCCTGCGCCGTTCATGACTACTTTTGCATCGTGGACTTTTTTTCCTACAATTTTGAGTGCGTTGAGAAGCCCTGCAAGTGTTATAGAGGCAGTTCCCAGCTGATCATCGTGCCAGACCGGTATGCTGAGCTGCTTCTGCAGTGTCTCAAGCAGGAAAAAGCATTTGGGTGATTCTATATCCTCCAGGTTGAAACCTCCAAATGACGGTTCAAGGGCCTTTGCAACGTTCACGAACTCTTCACGTGAATTTACCCGTATCGGTACGGGTATTGCGTTTACTCCGCCTAAATAGTTGAATATCAGCGCCTTTCCCTCCATAACAGGCATCGCACCCTCGGGCCCTATATTTCCAAGGCCGAGAACTCTTGTCCCGTCTGTAAGTATTGCTATTGTATTCCATCTTCCAGTAAGTTCAAATGAAAGATCTGGGTCCTGGGCAACTTTTTTTGAAACAGCGGCTATACCAGGAGTGTACCATATGGAAAAATCTTCAAGACTCCTCACAGGAACTTTTGACATTGTCTGAATCTTTCCCTTGTAGAACTCGGAGTACCTGATCGCTTCCTCATTGTACATCTCTGTTCTTTCTTCATTTTCCATTATCATCAAAACGGTGATGATCGTATGTTATTAAATTATTTCTACGGTGAATGCCGAAACGCCAAAATTTTTCACTAAACGCCAAAAAAAGCATCCAAAAATTCAAATTTATTAGATATAATATCGAAAAGTTGTTATGCGAATCATTGTTTATCATTATAAAATCATTTTTTTTCGAATAAAAAACAACCTGAGATAACGGATCCTGCAATAAAAACGGACTGAAAAAATAATAGGAACCGAACGATAATGGAATATGGATTCCGGAATTAAGATGAGATGGGAGATCATACTGAGGAATTATCTGGAATATCTGTCAGAAAAATATGAGGATAAAGACATCGACGAAAAATTCAGGTATATCATTGAAAATCTTGATAGCAACGAATTCAAAAACAGGGTTCTGCTCCACGATAATGAGGTTGTGGCGTATTCCTTTCTTGTTCCATCCAGGTACCGTGACAGGGATGTTGCAAACATCGGGTTTATGGACAAAAAATTCTGTAATGGAATGAGATCGAACAACCTTGTGAACTGGATACTCTTGAACTCCAACAGGATATACACTGTACTGGATGATGTTTTTAACGATTCTGGAGAAACTGAAAAGGCTCTTTCCAGTATGAACTTTAAAAAAATTGTAAGAAAAAAAATGTGCATAAAAACGGGAATTAAAACTGGTCGTGACGATAACATTAACTATTCAAGTTATGAAAAGGCAGATCTGTCTGAACTATGCGATGCTGATCCATTTCAGTTTTATCTGATCTCGGCTATAAAGACGCATGCCTGTACATATCTGAAACAAATCCCGCTGTGGAATTCTATAAAAAGCTGGGCTTTGAGGATATTGATGGCGCCGGCTATACCGTGTATGAAAGAAGGAATGAAGGCAGTAATGGCACATAACCCCTGGTATGGCAGATACTTTCCTGAATAAGGATTTATATGTAAATGATATAGATCAAAGAGGTATTTCAAATGGACAAGGATGCAGCAAGAAAGCTTATCGCGGTTACAGTATTTTACAGCAAGAAAAATACGGATCTGACAGCCCAGGACTTCGTTAATTCGATCTCCTTCAAGAGGAATCTTCTTCCTCCTGATTCGGTAAAAAAATTCATTGAAAAGGCAGTATTGGAGGGGTTGCTTGTCGAAAAAAATGGAAAACTGATCCCTAATTTCAGCACATCCGGCATCATAGTCCCTCTTGATTTCACCGTAAAGGAAGATGAACTGTTTGCACAATCAAAGGACAAACCAATAATCGATAGGATTCTCGACGCAGCAACCGCATCAGGCAAGATGACAAAAAAAGAAGCCATTGCCAGGGCCCACAAACTTATGGAAACAACAAAATTCATGAATTTTCAAACTACCCTTTTGGCGATCATGCTCGATAGTGACATAAATATATCAGATTTCCTGAAGGAAATAGAAAAAACAAAAAACTATGTTTAATCATTCAAACTTTTAGCTATCTTTATCGCTTCATCGACATTTTCAAGTGACATGGCTATATCTGATGCCTCATCATACATATAGGATACGGAATCTTTGAACTCCTTTTTTTCCTTTTTGCTTTTAATTCCTGATATTATGGCATCAATCTTTGAAAGCCCATTCTTAGCCATTTCAAATGCCTTATTTTCATCGTTGTCCCTTTCCAGCGATATCAACCCGTGTAGGGCTTCAAAATAGTTTTCCCAGTCCTTATCCTTCTCGCTTTCTTCCAGGACATCAGAAAAAATTTTGGATGCATCCATTCTGTCTTTTTCAGAAATCGCATCAGCCTTTGACAGAAGTGCCATTTTTTCAAGTTCCTTATCGTCTGTTGCCCTGGCGGTTTCGGCAGCCAGATCAAAGTTCTTCACGCCTTCCTCAAGGTTTCCAGCATCAGCAAAAATATAGCCTATATTTATGAAATCTATAGCTACAAGATCCGCTTCTTTCAGTTTCTTGTGTATTTCAGCAGATATATTTGCATATTTCATAGAATTCTCGGTTGAATCACGCTGGAGAAAATGGTATATCTGTGATATTTTATAAGCTATTTCAGCTTTTAATTCTTCATCGCCTATCTGGTCAAAAATTTTTAAATAATCCCTCAATGCATCAACGTATTTTTCTTTCTCGAAATTTTTATCTGCCGTCTTCAGGAGGTCTTCAGTATTATCCATCTCAGTTTGAATATTTCATGTTAAATGATATTGTAACTCCGAAGGCCGCCACACCAACAAGATTCAATAGTGTACTCAATGAGTGCACCAGAAAAATCCATGCGAAATTGTGATCTCCACCCCTATACCTGTGCACAGCCGGAAGAAGGGTATGTGATCCGAGAATAACGTTAGTGACAATGAAACTAAGATGTGGAAGAAGTGTTATCAATGTTATAATGGAAAAAGCCATTGTCATGACTGGTAGCAGGTATGTGTAAATAAGGTCGAATGTATAGAGCGGACCCGCCTTCTTGGCTGTACCACGCCTCAAATCTATAAAGAAATACGTCCAGCCAACGCGGGCCCAGCGAATCTGCTGCCTGAAAAATTTCTTGTAGCTGTTATACTGAAATGATGTTACCTTTACATCGTAATCCTTAACTGCTTTGTAACCCGATCTTATTATATAAGATGTGATCTGCCTGTCATCGCCAAGAATGCTCTTTTTCCCGAACACGCGATTTTCTATGAATTCCTTTGAAGTAAGGAAAGGCTTGACAACATCGGTCTTGTAAATAACGCATCTTCCATCCAGCACCATCACAGAACCGCTCTTTGAAAGCGCGCGGAAAAGAACCTCCCTGACTCTTTCGACGAATTCAGAGCTCTGGGAAACAGCCTTTCCATTATTGTATATTGAAATATTGGAACCAACACCTCCGACCTTTTCCGAAAAATAAAGGAGCATATCGCTTTCGCTCCCTTCCGGGAGTATTGTGTCACTGTCCACGAACATAACCAGCGGCGTTTCAACGTAATTTATTGCTACTGACATTATCCCGCGCTTCCCAGCATGCTTCACCATATGTACGAACTTTCCGCCATATTCCCTGGTGATGCTTTTATAGGGTTCCTCACAGGAATCGCCAAATACAATAAATTCTGAATTCTGCTTGGAAACCGATGAGATTACGCTCCTGAAGGCATTTTCATCCTCTTTGTAAACGGGAATTATCATCGTAACGTCCCGGCTTGAATAGATCTGGTTTTTTAATTTTGAAGGCACATAAAAAACTGACAGGTAACTGTTGACTATATAATAAACGAATGAAATGATACTGAAAATTACACCAAATATTATCAGAAGTCTTATCGTAATGTGTGCATGCCAATTTCAATTAAAAATATTTCTCTTAGTTTTCTTCTATATTAATATTTTTATAGATAGTTAAAAATGTGTTTAGATTCACTGGCTTTAAAACTTTTATAGACATGAACGAAGAATTTATTGATATATTAAAGCCATACATGCCAAAATATGAAGGCGGGGGAATCCTGGATGCGTTGAAAGAAATGTACAAATAATTGAATAGTGAGGATGAAGAAGGACCGTATACCGAATAGTTCATACTGTCCAGGGTTATTTTTGAAACTCTTCCTGCATTTACGATTGCTGTGGAAGTAGCATTCAATGATTCTGAAATTATGATGGTTTTATATGAATTGCCCTGCACAAGACCTGATGAATAAGACGAGACCATATCGGGGGACCCGCTCATGTTAATGATGGAAAGTGAAATAGAACCGTTGGCGATTGATGCCGGCAAAGACGAATAGAACAGATCGTTTATCATTACTATTCCGTCCGACAGCACAAAATTTTCACCAGCAAGAAAAGAAGTTGAGGAATATGCGTTAATAGATCCATATGAAAGGAAACGTTCTCCAATAGTATGGTTGGTATAGCCTGAACCGTTGAAAGTCTGCACCGTGAGGTTAAAAAACAGGGTGGCGGCAAGCGATTGATTTGTAAAGGCAAGCGATGTGGAATAATGATTTCCTATC
>JABEBX010017818.1_pt1 | contig 13292 bp, 8 predicted proteins | sample 7245971 | NCBI WGS metagenome assembly JABEBX01 (sample SAMN14506365, study PRJNA622280) | hot springs metagenome | biome: hot spring [ENVO:00000051]|acidic hot spring [ENVO:00002120]; feature: spring [ENVO:00000027]|sediment [ENVO:00002007]; material: sediment environment [ENVO:01001048]... | reverse complement strand
TATTTCTGCAGTTATATCGGATTTGCCACCTGTTGGTTTTGCCAGTATCTCATTGCATACTAAACACCTTACTTCAGTAGATGCTCTTGTAAATATAACCTGTTCATTCTTACATTTATTACACCTAACCTTTAAAAATTTCCCTTCTGATGGCCTAAATATTATATCTTCCATATCATTTAATTTCGAGTTTTTTAGCTTTTTTACCTCTTTTTTGTGTAGTCATTTTACCACATTTAGTACATTTATACCTTAAATCTATTCTTTTAGACTGTTTTATTCCCAATCTCTTTGCATGCTCAAACATTGGGTAGGGGGTAGAACCATAACCATGCTCCAAATTCCAGCCTTTACGCCTGCTTCCTGCAGTAAGAGTACCTCTTTGACCACCTTTCACTTGAATTACTTTCTGTAGCGTATGCTCCTTACAGAATTTACAGTATCTTTTTACTTGATTAGGTAATTTCATTTAGTTTGAATAAATAACTTAGTATTTAACTTTTTCTATAGCCCAAATTACAATAATTTTAAATTAATATAATGTTTTATTAAGCCATGCTTAAAAAGATATTATTGATATTAATAGTAGTATTAGCTTTGTCTATTTCTGTGTCTCATGGGTACAATAGTATTAATTTGAATATACAACAGGACCCTTTACAAAGCCAAACGTGCACTTACCTATCACCACAAGATATACAGACTGCTTACAACTTCATACCTCTTTATGATAATGGTATAAATGGTTCAGGAGAATCAATAGCTATCATTGTAGCTCATGGAGATCCTTCACTACTGCAAGATGTAGATACTTTTGATTCTTTTTATGGATTAAGTAAATTGACAAATGATTCAAACCTTATTATCGAACAGCCATTTGGAACTCCTTCTTTTTATCCTGCTAATTGGACGAGTGAAACCGCATTAGATGTAGAAGTCATACATTCATTGGCGCCGGGTGCTAGGATTTATGTAATTGTATCACCAAACGATTCATGGCTCTTTCAAACGGTAAATTATACAATTAAGAATATACCTACTAATGTTATATCGCTAAGTTGGGGTTCATCAGAATTATATTATAATCAGCAGGAGATAACTTATCTAAACAGCATGTTTAATTATGCCCAATCAAGAGGTATAAATGTTTTTGTTGCTAGTGGAGACACCGGCGCTTATAACTCACAGAATACTCCAAATGTAAATTTTCCAGCTTCTAGCCCGGATGTTATAGCAGTTGGTGGAACAACACTCTCAATATATTCAGATGGGACATACAAATCGGAAGTCGGATGGAATGGAAGTGGAGGTGGTGAAAGCCAATTCTTTTCTAAACCACCTTTTCAACCTGATATAGGTAGTTATAGGATGGTGCCGGATGTTTCATTTAATGCTGGCACCCCTCTTTGTATTTATGTTAATTCACAATGGGGTGGCTTTTATGGTACAAGTGCTGCAGCGCCATCCTGGGCGGCTATAGATTCTTTAATAAATCAGCAGTTGAATGGAGATAAAGGTTACTTAGATAGCAGCTTATATTCTTTATATAAAAACGTCGGTAATTTTGTTTTTAATAATATTACAAGTGGATGTAATGGTTTATACTGTGCAAATGGTAAATACAATGAAGTCACAGGATTGGGTTCTCCAAAAGTTTATCAATTAGTAGAAGCCTTATCAAATACTAGCTATGAGATATATTTCAATGATAGCTCTAACGGTATTTTTAATGTAAACGGTAAAAATTACACTAAATCTGTTACTATAAAATTTACATTTGGCCAAAAAATAGGATTACTAGCTTATTCTAATCAAAACAATCCTAGTGAAAAAATAATTTTTACCTCATTTTCTGGTCTAGTGGATACCAATGAGAATAATACAAGTTTCTTTGTGAATTCATCAGGAATAATAAACATAGAGTTTTTTACATATTTAAAAGTAAACGAGTATTATTACAACGGCATTGAAAATACAAGTACCTACATTAAAAATGGAAGTTCTTTAAATATCTCAGCACCAAATTTTGGAAACTTTACTAATTATAACTATGTATTAGAGGGTTTTAACATAGATAATGGGACTTTAATCCAAAAATCAAATTATAAGATAAATGTCCTTTCGCCTCTCAACATAAGTTTTAATTGGATAAAAAATTTCAAAGTAAACTTTACGTTTTTAACCACTGTTACCGGTCTTAAAGCTAATGTATCTTATTATTCAAATGTACCGTTAACTAAATCTCTGGTTAAAAACACAAAAACAATAAATGATGGCGGGTATGTTTATGCTACGAATGACTCTATTTTATATGTATATACAAAGCCTCAAATAATAGATGGAAATAGATATTTAATACAAAATTTCAGTAGTAACTTCCGCAAACAAATCACTATAAACTTTATAAAAGAGGAGAATTATACTATAGATTTTATATCTGCTCAAAATATTTCTATACTGCCTTCCAAGTTTTACATAAAATTTAACAATATAACTGAAGAAAATAATAATTATTATATTTGGGCGCCTATAAACACAACTATAATTTTTGAAAACGCAACTTATGATAACGCTAATTTGAATATAAATTACTATTTAACTACTAATTCTCAAAATAACATAACTATAAAATTACCAGTTTCGAATATAGGTATAAAAGTCGTAACTATACTAGGTATACCTGTGGCTGGTGCTACCATCACCATAAACATAAATAATATTTCATTTAGAAATTCAACAGATTTGTTTGGAAGCGCTACTTTTCTGAGTATACCTGAGAAAACTTACACTGTCACGATAAATGCATACAGCTCGAATTATACATTTAAGAACTTGAATGATTTTTCAAACACCTTCTCCATAACTGCAGGATTGTATGAATTATACATAATTTTGGGAGTCATAACATTAGCATTGATACTTCTGCTGTTATTCGAGCGCTTTAAACCTAAAAAACATAAATAAATGGGTAGATAGTATATATTATTTAAGGTATGGAATTAAAATCTAAAGACTATTCTGTTTCAAGGGAGGAAGGAGAAATAACACTTACTTATAAGATATCTCTTGATGTCCTCTATCCTAATCCTGAGGATAACCCAGAGGTATTTGAAAAGATAATAAATGCGATAATAGAGTCTGGTAATATAACTTCTTTAGTTATAGTAAGTGATAGAAATTATGTTTATACAAAGGAGCAAGTTGATTTTCTAAATGACGTTGCTGACAGATATAAAAGCATGTTAGAATCCGATTTAGCAAAGCCATTTGACCAGGAGATACAGAAAAACTTTCCAGAAGAGGTATCAAGATTTAATTATATTCTATTTAATAAGTTTAAGCAGGATCCGATAGGGAGTTATGTTCTTGGGCTTAGATTCCAACGTGAATTCAAAGTAAAGCAGGAGAATATAAACTCTGAAATTTTTTCAAGATTCTTAGATAAATTTCAAGAATTAATATCTGAGATGTCGAGTGTACAGATAATAATTAAAAGTCTTAATCTTATCTTAGGATATAAAATAGGAGACCGACAGCCATATAAGCAGATATTCAAGCCTCTTATACGGCCAAATTTCACATACACAAGAATAATGTCAGAACCTCCTATATCTGCGGTAGAAATAGAAACGTATAGAATAGACGACGAAGATCAAACAGAGGTAACGATATACCGTATACCTGGAATGTCACAGTACCTGTATCATTTATCTCCTCCAGAATTACTGCTTAATGTAGAGGAATATGACATATTAGATCAGGTAAGAAATAATCTTATTGATTATAGGCCTCAAGAAAACGAATTTACAGACCCTCTTAGAATGAGAGATGTATTTTTTAAGATAAGCAAAGACATGATAGAAGAGATAAATGACAAGAATAAATATGGCCTAAGTTTTAAAGAAATTGATAGACTAGCGAGAATACTTGTAAGACTAACAGTTGGATTTGGGATGACTGAGGTAGTGTTAGCGGACAGCATGGTTGAGGATGTCTATATAAATTCTCCAATAAGCAAATCTCCTGTTTTTGTTAAACATTCAAAATATGGAGAATGCGCATCGAATATAATACCCAATGCAAAAGAAGTTGATGCATGGGCATCTAGATTTAGACTAATGTCGGGGAGAGCTTTAGATGAGGGTCATCCTGTACTAGACACAGAATTGATAACAAACTCGTTTAGATCAAGAGTTGCAATAGCACAAAAACCATTATCTCCTGAGGGGTTAAGCATTGCTTTCAGAAGACATAGAGAAAACCCTTGGACGATCCCTTTATTTATAAACAATAGTATGATTTCGCCGTTTGCAGCAGGGCTATTGTGGTTTTGTGTTGAGGGCGCAAGAACGATACTAATAAGTGGCACGCGAGGGGCTGGTAAAACGTCTATGCTAACCGCATTAATGCTTCTATTAATGAAGAGATACAGAATAATAACGGTAGAAGACACTTTAGAAATACCTACTGATGCTTTTACTAAATTAGGATATGATATGCTTTCACTTAAAGTTCAAAGCGCATTAACCGGAGAAAAATCAGAGATGAGTGCTGATGAGGGGATAAGAACCACTTTGAGACTTGGAGATAGCTCATTGATAGTAGGAGAAGTTAGAAGTACAGAAGCTAAAGCTCTTTATGAAGCTATGCGTGTAGGAGCTCTTTCCAATTCAGTAATGGGCACAATACACGGCGAAAATCCTTATGGAGTATTTGACAGAGTAGTAAATGATTTGGGTGTGCCGAGGACTAGCTTTAAAGCAACTGACTTAATAGTCTCTGTAAATAAAATAAGAACAGAGGATAGACTTACTGAAAAGAGACGTGTTTTAAATATCACGGAAGTAAGGAAGGACTGGGCTGATGATCCACAGTATGAAAATGGCTTTGTAGATCTAGTTAATTATGATATACATAAAGATGCTTTGTCTCCCTCAAATGATTTATTAGAAGGAAATAGCTATGTTGTAAAAGAGATAGCATCAAGAGTGGAAGATTGGGCAGGGGATTGGGATGCTGTACTTGAAAATATAAGAGCAAGAGGAGACATTCTAAAAGCTATATCAGATCATGCTAATAAATTAAAAAACCCTGCGTTATTGGAAGCAGAATTTACCTCTTCAGCAATAGACCAATATTATGATATAGTAGGTAAATTAAAGGAGGAGTACGGTACAGCTGAAAGAGAAAATGTAGTGAACTCATTTGAATTATGGCTAAGAAGCAAAAAATAAAGGAAAGTATTCCAGGTATAAGGATAGATAAGAGATTTGTAGAGGATTATTACACAAAAGAGAATATTATCCCCACAGAATTATATAGAAAAGATGATGCTGTTAGAGAGGAATTAAAGTCATTAGAATACAAAATATTCAAGGAGAAAAGTCCAACTACTTTATCCAGAATCATAAACTTCGGCGCAAGTACGATTGGAAAGATTATAAAGTTTAACATTAATAAAGAACAAGAAAAAAAGACAAACACTCTTTTATATCTTCTTGGCTATGATTTTGACGCAAAACAACTTTATGGTTTTGGTGTATTCATGCTTGTATCATTGATGCTGTTGGGTATAATACTTCTAATACTCGGTCAAATACTCGTTGGGATAGCATTAATGTTTTTAGGGATAATTTCCTTTGTCGAAGTTCAATTATTCCCTCAACAGCAAATGACCGTAAGATTAAGCAAATCTTCCAGTGATTTAGTAACGATGATATTGTACATGGTCATTTTTATGAGGCAGACCCCAAATATAGAGGGTGCAGTGCAATTTGCTTCTGATAATCTTACAAGTTATTTGGCTTTGGATTTAAAAAAATTAATATGGGACACCGCTGCAAGAAAATATAGCAATATAAAAGAAGCATTAGATGATTATTCTAAGAGATGGGCCAAATCAAGCCCCGCATTTACAGATGCACTGTTTTTGATAGAGAGTTCGACATCACAGGAAACAGAAGAAGCTAGATTAGGATTGTTAGATGAAGCTTCTGACAGAATATTAGGAGGGACATTCGAAGCGATGACTAAATATGCCACCTCATTAAAAGAACCTTTAAACACAATATATATGATAGGTATGGTTTTACCTGTGTTAGGCTTAGTACTTGCGCCCATGTTGATGGCCTTTGTGTCAATACCTGATTTCGGGCTGTTATTAGCTTTGATGTATGATGTCGGCTTGCCACTAATGGTATATTTCTTAATAAGAAATAAGCTTCTCACAAGGCCAAGTGGATTTGGTGCGCCAGATCTAAGTAATATACCAAATATACCAAAAATAGGTAATTTTTTCTTGAAACTTGGAAAAAAGAAAGTAAACCTTAGTGCTTTATTCCCTGCAGCAGTTGTATTCATCCTCTTTTTATTACCAGTGTATTTTCTTTACCCAATGCTTTTGGTATTTGGCCCAACACAAATATATATTTCAATGTTCGTAACAGCTGCAATAGGATTCTCGATATTTGTATATCTTAAACTATCAGTAATGCAGCTCAAGGAAACAGAGGAGGAACTTAATGAGATAGAGGCTTCTTTCGGCGTTGCGATGTCGCAGATGAGCTCCTTTCTAGCGCAGGGATATCCTCCGGAAGCGACTTTAGTAAAAGTTCAAGAGAACATGAAAGGAACCCCTGTAGCAGACTTCTTTGATGTAACAGTTAATAATATAAGAAAATTAGGAATGTCGTTAAAAGACGCATTTTTTAACGCGATAAACGGATCTACAAGGTTCTTTCCGTCCCCTTTGATACTCGCATCCACAAAGATATTTTTATCTTCAGCTTCTAAAAGCGTAAAAAATGCTTCTGTAGCCACTTTATATGTGTCAAAACATCTTGCTAATCTACGTAGAATAGAAGAGCAGGTGCGTTCACTGCTAGAGGAGGTAACATCTGGGATGAGAGTTGAAGTGGGATTGATAAGCCCCGCGATGGCAGGCATAGTCGTTGGCTTAACAACACTTATAGGCACAGTTCTTACGTCTCTTTCAGGAAGCATAAACTCTATCCAAAGTGCAGCTAGTAGCTCGTCAAGTAGCAGCGTCTCATCCGTTGTACCCTTCGCATTTAGCTTATTTAATTTAAGTGGAGGAGCTATACCCCTATATACTTTCCAAATAATAATTGGAGTATATCTGGTTAGTTTAAGTATGATAATAGGTTACGCGGTTTCAACGATTTCACAACCTGGAGATAGGATATTAATGAGAGACACTATGGCATCAATGTTATTAATATCTTTAATAATCTATATATTAGTAGCATTTATAGTTACATTAGTATTCGCCTCTGTAGGCGGGTTAGTTATAAGTGCAGTTCATATTTAATGGTCTAATTTTTATTTAATTTTGACTCATTTAGAGCTACCATATCTATAATTAATTTAGCTGAAAGTATCTCTGTTATATTATTGCCATTTAAGGGCCTTGTTTCCATTATGTCCATACCAACAAGATTAGAATTAGCTATTATATGTCTTATACAATTCAAAAAATCTTTGTATAATATACCGTCTGGCTGAGGAGTACCTACTCCAGGAGCGATAGAAGGGTCAAAAACATCCATGTCTACACTTATGTACACCTCTTTGTTTTTTATGGTCTTTACTAACTTGTTTATATTCTCCTCAGTTATTTTGTCTTTAGTAATCATTAGTAATCCTCTTTTTTCTATCTCAGATTTTTCATCCAGATTTAAGCTCCTAACCCCTATTAAAGAAACGTTGTTCTTAAGGTTTACAAGCCTTGAATTGCTGGCGTGATTTATCTCAAGGCCAAGAAAATCAGGTTTAAAATCCGCGTGTGCATCAAATATAATAAATTCCACACCCTTATCAAAAGAAAGCGAAGCGCCATAAGTTGCAGTATGCTCTCCTCCTATAATTATCGGTATTTTACCAGCAGATAAAATGTCAGATACACTTAAATTCACTATTTCAACGGCATTTCTTATATCTCCACTTAAATCTAATTCATTTAAAGTAGATATCTTGTCCTTAACTTCATAATTAACCTCAAAATCGTAGTTTTCTAATGACCTTGATGCTTCTATTATGGATCTTGGCCCAAATTTCGTTCCTTTTAGATATGTAGTAGTGATATCCAAAGGCACTGGTATTATGACATATTTAGAATTATTAAAGCTTATTTCTTCTTCCAAAAATGTGTCTTTACTTTCGTTAAGCAGCATAATTTCACATAGTTATTATCATTCTTTAGCTTTTATATTTTTCTGTTCATTATACATCTCTATTATATCTTTTACTGTATTTGAATCTTCAGCTTTTTTATCTGCCCTTATAAAAGACACTGCTCTTGGAAACCTAAGAGCATAGCCTACTCCATTTTCCATACCTGCTGTATGTGTAGGGCTTCTAGTTATCTCATCTGCCTTCACGGTTATTACATATTTCGGCACAACCCAGACATCTGGCTGCATGATAGTATCAACTCTTGCTGGTTTATCATCAACCTTTATGTCTTCTAATAAACTATGTAATTGTTTAAATTGCTCTTCAGAGAACCCAGAGCCGACTTTTGTTATACTTTTAAATTTATCTTCTTTTTCATCGTATACTCCTGCCAATACTGCGCCCAAACCAAAACTTGCTCTTTGACCTCTCCCTTTAAAGTAACCTAATATAACCAAGTCAATTGTGTCGTTCAACTTCGATTTATAAGACATTTTCATCTTTATCCAATTAAAGTTCCTTGCACCTGCAGAATAAGACCCATCTAATCTTTTGGCTACTATTCCTTCCAGACCCTGCTCTAAGGTAGTGTCAAAAAATCGCTCTATCTCATCTGCTTTATCTGTTATTATAACTTTTGTCTTTGTTATCGTCTTTGTATTAGAAAACAATTTATCCAGTATCTCTCTTCTTTTTATATAAGGTTCATTTATAAGGCTCTTTTTATTTAGAAGCATGATATCAAATGCAAAAAGCCTTAATGGGAGATCCTGCGCCACTTCCTCTACATTATGTTTTCTCTTTCTCTGTATAGTCACCTGAAAAGGATACAACGTATTTGTATTTTCATCGTAAGTCAATGCTTCTCCATCTATTATTACATCTTCAAAATCCATCTTCCTTATCTCGTTGACTATTTCAGGCATAAAATGGGTTATATCCTCTAAATTCCTCGAAAAAACTTTAACTTCTTTTCCGTTTTTATGTACTTGAGCTCTGAATCCGTCTAATTTCTGGTCTACTGCACATTTCCCTAGCTTTTCCAGTATTTCTTTTGCTGTACTTAACCTCTCAGCTAAAGCAGGTCGTATCGGCTTCATAGCATTTATTTCAAAGTTTTTTATGCCCTCCTTTCCTCTTGAATAAAGCACTTCCGCGACATAACTTAAATCAGAACAAAGATTGAACGCTCGTTCTATTTCTTTTTTAAATTCTCTGTTGCCTGTTTTTGCCTTTGAAAGAGCTTCCATTATAGTCGCTTCTCCTACTCCTAGCCTAAGCTTGCCCATCACAAATCTTATTATAAATCTAGCTTCTAATGGAGATACTTCCTTGATTAAGTTCGATAGCTCCCCTATCTTATCATCTATGCTTCCTGCTCCCGAAAGTTTCGCTATTTTAAGAAGCTTGTCATAAACGACTGTTACTTCCAATTTTTTGGCTATTTTAACGTTGGAATTTTTTTCAGCTACCTCTCCCAAATCTCCAATCTTTTTATACTCCTCCAATATTTTATCCGCATTTTTATCATACGCTAAAGCTATGGCTTTTTCAACCATCTTATCCGCGACCCCTAATTGAACGTTATAAAAGGAGGGCATTAACTGCTCCTGTATAAAATTTACCGTATCGCCCACTTCTTCTTTCTTAGTATTTATAAAAACCTTTGAGAGTATCTCTATCATCTCTAGTCTTTTTGAAGTTTTCTCCAAACTCAATAGATATCCACTCAACTCTTCAAATAACATACATATTAATTTAAATCATTACTACTTAAATTTATTATATGAAGTAGAAGAGACTACAAAATCATAAATATTAACTTATTGATAGTTAGGACACTCTTTTTCGTATTTTCTATAGCTCCGTCTCTTTTTAGACAAACTAATGTTTATTAATTGGAATCATGTTAGTTATGCTGTTTTATCAGTCCATTTGCTTTTTGGCAGCAATGGTAAGAACAAGATTGATAATAAAAGCACTCCTGCCATGTAATACATTGCATTTACTATATTTGTGAAGGTCAAGAAATAAGTTATAAGCGCTATTCCAAATGCCCCTCCTAAGACGTTTCCAACTCCCCAAATAAAGCTATAGGCCCTTGAATAATACTCTTCTGGGACTAGTTGATACGCATAATCAAGCAGTACTGAAAAACCATTAAATAACAAAAACGCCAAAATAGCGTATAAGAAAGTGAGAAGGATTATGTTATGTACAAGCAGGAAACCAACAAAAACAAACAAAGAGAAGATAGAGGTTATTGAAATCGTAAATCTACCACCTTTTCTAGAAGCTATATAACCAAAAAATGGCTGGCCGAGTATAGCAGGTAGAAAACTGACTGTTAATATGATCCCTGTTAATTCTAACGAACCCGTGACTTTATCAAAGTATTCTGCTATAAAAGTTACAGTACCCATTAAAAAGGCACCTTTCAAAAATATCGTAATATTAGCTTTGGTTAGCTTGTTTAATAGGTCTTTTGGAAGTTTATTTTTAACTTTAGTTTTAACTTCATTTTTAACCTTTTTGTAGGGTCTTTTAAAACCTGCTACTCCGAAGAATATTATTATTGCGAGAATCCAAGTATAAATCGATAAAAATTCTAAGCCCCTAAAATCACCAAAGAGGAGTATAAGAAAAGTTATAAATGAAGGAATTAACGCTCTCCCTAAACTTCCAAATCCCCCATTTATGCCAAGTATTGTACCCAAGTCTTTGCTTTTATATGAAAATGAAAGCATAGAAGCGCCTATTGGATGATAAAAAGCTTGTCCAGTTCCCAATGCAAAGGACCCTAATATAACAAAGTATAGGTAATCTTTGGTATAAAGTAAACCAAAACCAAAGAAAAAGGCAGCTAAACCTTCTAAAGCTATCCCCAAAAACAATAGAAACTTATCATTATTCAATTTATCGGCTATTTTTCCTATTGGCAAACTTACAATGCCATATAACACATTATATAATATTGCATTTATTCCTAAAAATGTTAGACTTACACCAGGAATTTTAGAGAAATAAACTATTAGGATAGAAAACAAAAGAAAATTTCCATCGTTTGCAAAGTGCGCTAAAGAAGTAAAAGCCAGCACACGCCGACTACTAAAAACTTTATTATACATTTTATTACCTTTCTTTATTTTATTACACTTCTAAGGACTTAAGTAACGGTTCTATATCTGTTAATGGATTTCCATCTTGATCCATAATTTTTTGTGATAAGGGGGAAGGCATATTTCTCTTTTTAAGCCTATTCTCAAAAGTATCTGGGTCTTCATTTTGGAAAAATATGCCTGTATGCATATTGTCAGGATTTTCACTTAAAAGCAATTTAATAGCATTTAGTTTTTTATCATTTACTTCTTCATTATTCGTTGGGTCTTTTACAAAACCATCATAATCTGAAGGTAAATTTTTAACGTGTGTATTAAACCATGGTGCTGACGTAAATTCAGGATTATAAGTGGGGCAACCTTGAAGGATGTCAACAAGTGCTAATCCTTCATGTTGTATTGCTTTAACCATCATATCTGTTAATTCATTTACTTTATAGCTTTGTGCTCTCGCTACGAAATTATAACCCGACATAATAGCCAAAGATAAAGGATTCAGTGCTCCATTTATATTAGGTGCAGGCAGAGATTTTGTTTGCCTACCTTCAGGTAAAGTCGGGCTTGCCTGTCCTTTTGTAAGAGAATAAACTCCGTTATCATGTATGAAAAGTTTTATGTTGGTATTTCTTCTTGCAGCACTTATGAAGTGGCCTACTCCTATACCATAAGTGTCCCCATCACCACTATCCAACAAAACTGTTAATTCTGGATTTGCCAACTTTATGCCCTCTGCAAATGGTATAGCTCTACCGTGTAAAGTGTGGACCCCGTTGACATTTACTAAATGTGGTAATTTAGATGAACATCCTATACCAGAGACTATAACGGTCTTATGAGGGTCTAAATTAGTCTTTATTATTGCATTCTTGACCGCAAGGACTATACCCGAATCCCCACATCCAGGACACCAATCATTAAATTCATTAGAGGTTAAACTCTTTAAATCAGTAGCCATTTAAAATCACCTTCTTTTCCCCTTTTATCACTTTATCTAATGCATCTGCAACTTCATCGTATCTCACCAATCTTCCATTATATTTTAAAATCTCATTTGGTATAACAAAACCAGTAACAGAAGCGATATGTTGCTTCAACTGTGCTGAGATATTCTCTTCTAAGATAACCGTATTTTTTGCTTTTTTAAGTATACCAAGTACTTCAGTAGGAAGAGGATGTATAAGTTTGATCTGAAGCATAGAAATATTCTTACCCGATATGGCTTCTTTTACTGCTGTGGAAGGGCCTCCCCAAGTAATAACCAATAAATCTGTCGAAGAAGGGTCTCCCACCAAGTTGTATTTCTCATCCTGCTTTAATTCTTCTAGTATTTTGGGATATTTTCCATTCCTTTTATTCATCATCTTTATCCTGTTGTTTGGATCTTCAGATATATGACCCCATTCATCGTGTTCATCTCCAGCTAGCCAGAAAATAGCATTTGAATTTCCAGGTAAGATTCTATCAGAAATGTTATCATCAGTAAATTTGAATCGCTTATAATCACTACTTACATTCTCGACCAGCTTACCCCGCTTAACTCTATAATTTTTCTTTATGTTAAGTATAACTCCCTTATCAATATTCATAGAACCTTGTGAAATTGCTTTTTCACCCAAAACAATTACAGGTAACTGATATTCCTCTGCATAATTGAATGCTTCTGCAGTCATTTTTATACTCTCCTCTATATCTCCAGGCGCAATTACTATTCTTCCGAAATCTCCATGCCCTTGATGAACCGCAAACATTAAATCTGGTTGTTCAGTCCTTGTTGGTTGGCCTGTTGCTGGAGCCCCTCTTTGATGGTCTACCAAAACTATTGGTACCTCATTCATACCTGCCCAAGTAACTGTTTCTGACATTAATGATAGACCTGGGCCGGAAGTTGAACTTGATGCTCTTGCGCCTGCAATTGCAGCACCTGTTGTCATTGCAAGTACTGCTAATTCGCTTTCTGGTTGTACTACCCTTATACCAAGC
>JABEBX010016688.1_pt1 | contig 13295 bp, 8 predicted proteins | sample 7245971 | NCBI WGS metagenome assembly JABEBX01 (sample SAMN14506365, study PRJNA622280) | hot springs metagenome | biome: hot spring [ENVO:00000051]|acidic hot spring [ENVO:00002120]; feature: spring [ENVO:00000027]|sediment [ENVO:00002007]; material: sediment environment [ENVO:01001048]... | reverse complement strand
TAAGGTTTGGACGGAGAGTTCGATCCTGGCTCAGGACAAACGCTGGCGGCGTGCCTAACACATGCAAGTCGAACGACAGGCGAGGAATCCGCAAGGAGGAATTGCGCTGAGTGGCGAACGGGTGAGTAATACATGGGGACATACCCTCGAGAGTGGGATAGCGTTTCGAAAGGGACGGTAATACCGCATACGCTCGAGAGAGGAAAGGTGCAATTGCACCACTCGAGGAGTGACTCATGGCCCATCAGTTAGTTGGTGAGGTAAAGGCCCACCAAGGCAATGACGGGTAGCTGGTCTGAGAGGATGGTCAGCCACACTGGGACTGAGACACGGCCCAGACTCCTACGGGAGGCAGCAGTGGGGAATTTTTCCCAATGGGCGAAAGCCTGAGGGAGCGACGCCGCGTGGAGGATGGAATCTTTCGAGATGTAAACTCCTGTTGTAAGGGAGCAAGGGTATATGCAGTGGAAAGGCATATACTCAGATAGTACCTTACGAGGAAGCCCCGGCTAACTACGTGCCAGCAGCCGCGGTAATACGTAGGGGGCGAGCGTTGTCCGGAGTTACTGGGCGTAAAGGGTGCGTAGGTGGCCGATAAAGTCAAGTGTGAAATTCCACGGCTCAACTGTGGGAGAGCGGTTGAAACTAATCGGCTTGAGGTCAGGTCAGGAAGATGGAATTGTCAGTGTAGGGGTGAAATCCGTAGATATTGGCAAGAACGCCAGTGGTGAAGACGGTCTTCTGGGCTGATACTGACACTGAGGCACGAAAGCTAGGGGAGCGAACGGGATTAGATACCCCGGTAGTCCTAGCCGTAAACGATGTTCACTGAGTATGGGAGGCGTTAGCCATCCGTGCTGAAGCAAACGCGTTAAGTGAACCGCCTGGGGAGTACGGCCGCAAGGTTGAAACTCAAAGGAATTGACGGGGGCCCGCACAAGCGGTGGAGCGTGTGGTTTAATTCGACGCAACACGAAGAACCTTACCAAGGCTTGACATACAGGTGGTAGTGAGACGAAAGTGGAACGACTCTCGAAAGGGAGAGCCTGCACAGGTGGTGCATGGCTGTCGTCAGCTCGTGCCGTGAGGTGTTGGGTTAAGTCCCGCAACGAGCGCAACCCCTGTGGTTAGTTGCCAGCAGTTCGGCTGGGCACTCTAATCAGACTGCCGGAGAAGATCCGGAGGAAGGTGGGGATGACGTCAAGTCATCATGCCCTTTATGCCTTGGGCGACACACGCGCTACAATGGCATGTACAGACAGGAGCGAAGCCGCGAGGTGGAGCAAATCTGAGAAAACATGCCTCAGTACAGATTGCAGGCTGAAACCCGCCTGCATGAAGTCGGAATCGCTAGTAATCGCGGATCAGCTATGCCGCGGTGAATACGTTCCCGGGCCTTGTACACACCGCCCGTCAAACCACCCGAGTTGAGGATACCAGAAGTCATTGGTCTAACCGCAAGGGAGAAGATGCCGAAGGTAGACTCAGTGAGGGGGGTTAAGTCGTAACAAGGTAGCTGTACCGGAAGGTGCGGCTGGATCACCTCCTTTCTAAGGAGAAAAAAAGCTGCCCGTTTTTGAATGGACTAAGGGCTCATAGCTCAGATGGTTAGAGCGCACGCCTGATAAGCGTGAGGTGGGTGGTTCGAATCCACCTGAGCCCACGGGGATGTAGCTCAGAGGGAGAGCATCTGCTTTGCAAGCAGGGGGCCGTCGGTTCGAATCCGATCATCTCCAGCGGTCATTGAAAACTGAATAGAGCAAAGGTTAAGGTATGAAGGGCGCGCGGTGGATGCCTAGGAAACGGGAGGCGAAGAAGGACGTGGCAGGCTGCGAAAAGCGACGGTGAGTTGCGAGCGAACGTTGACCCGTCGATATCCGAATGGGGAAACCCACCCAACGAGAGTTGGGAGCGAGAGCGCGAACCGGGCGAAGTGAACCATCTCAGTAACCCGAGGAAAAGAAATCGAAGAGATTCTCCAAGTAGCGGCGAGCGAAAGGGGAGAAGCCTAAATTGCACATGTGTGATAGCCCACAGGCGTTGCATGTGCGAGGTTAAAGGGCCATCTAAGATACTGCTGTGGAGGTATCGGGACACAATCATGTTTAGTCGAATGAACTGGGAAGTTCAACCGAAGAAGGTGAAAGTCCTGTAGGCGAAAGGCATGAGGAGTTCTAAGGTGGAACCTAAGTAAGGCGGGGCTCGAGGAACCCTGTCTGAAGTTGGGGAGACCATTCTCCAAGGCTAAATACTACCCGTTTACCGATAGTGAAGTAGTACCGTGAGGGAAAGGTGAAAAGTACCCCGGGAGGGGGATGAAAGAGAACCTGAAACCGCGTGTCCACAAGAAGTCGAAGCACGCAAGTGCGACGGCATGCCTTTTGATTAATGCGCCTGCGAGTTGTGTTGTGTGGCAAGGTTAAGTCGGTAAAGACGAAGCCGAAGGGAAACCGAGTCCGAATAGGGCGAAAAGTCACATGATGCAGACCCGAAGCCAGATGAGCTACCCATGACCAGGAAGAAGGTGGGCTAAACCCCACTGGAGGTCCGAACCAGTTGCTAGTGAAAAAGCATTGGATGAGTTGTGGGTAGGAGTGAAAAGCTAATCGAATCTGGTGATAGCTGGTTCTCCCCGAAACGTATTTAGGTACGACCTTGCATGGTCAGTGATGGAGGTAGAGCACTGGATGGGGTAGGGGGCGTGAGCCTTCCGAACCCAACCAAACTCCGAATTCCATTACTTAAAGTGCAGGAGACAGACTACGAGGGATAAGCTCCGTGGTCGAAAGGGAAACAGCCCAGACCGTCAGCTAAGGTCCCCAATGCCTGACTAAGTGTTAAAGGAAGTTATGAGCCTGAGACATCCAGGAGGTTGGCTCAGAGTGAAAGCCGTATCTGATGGGAAACAGGTTAATATTCCTGTCCTTGGGAGCTGGAGTGAAGTGGTGACGCAGGAGGAGAAGTACCGTGGTCAAGTGGCACGGCCATCTAAGCGTTGAGCCATGGTGCGCAGGCAAATCCACGCGCTGAAGGTAAGACGTGACGGGAAGTGGTGCAGTGATGCATTGCAACGGTATAGATTCACACTGCCAAGAAAAACCGCTAAACGATGAAGGCTTTCAAACCGTTCTGTAAACCGACACAGGTGGGCTGGCATAGAATGCTAAGGGGGACGAGATAACTTCCGCTAAGGAACTAGGCAAAATAGCCTCGTAACTTAGGGAGAAGAGGCACTTGAGATTGTGGGAAACTGCAATAGCAAGTCGCAGAGAGTAGGTCCAGGCGACTGTTTACCAAAAACACATGACTCTGCAAACTTCTAAAGAGGAAGTATAGGGTCTGACGCCTGCCCAGCACCGGAAGGTTAAGGGGATCTGTGATGAGCAGTGAACTGAAGCCCCGGTAAACGGCGGCCGTAACTATAACGGTCCTAAGGTAGCGAAATTCCTTGTCGGGCAAGTTCCGACGTGCATGAATGGCGTAACGATCTGGACACTGTCTTAGCGGGAGGCTCGGTGAAACTACAATCCGGGTGAAGATGCCCGGTACCTACGGCTAGACGGAAAGACCCCATGAAGCTTGACTGTACCCTGATATTGTGCTTTAGCGCATCATGTACAGGATAGGTGGGAGGCTATGAACCATTCTCGTTAGGGGATGGGGAGCCGACAGTGGGATACCACCCTTGATGTGTTGGAGTGCTAACTTGAGCCACTAAAGGTGGCAGAGGACAGTGTCAGGCGGGCAGTTTGACTGGGGCGGTCGCCTCCCAAAAGATAACGGAGGCGTACAAAGGTCACCTCAGGCTGGTTGGTAATCAGCCGTTGAGTGCAAAGGCAAAAGGTGGCCTGACTGTGAGAGCGACGGCTCGAGCAGACGCGAAAGCGGGTCTTAGTGATCCTGTGGCACTGAATGGAAGGGCCATGGCTAAACGGACAAAAGTTACTCTGGGGATAACAGGCTGATACCGTCCGAGAGTTCACATCGACGACGGTGTTTGGCACCTCGATGTCGACTCATCGCATCCTGGGGCTGAAGCAGGTCCCAAGGGTTGGGCTGTTCGCCCATTAAAGCGGTACGTGAGTTGGGTTCAGAACGTCGTGAGACAGTTCGGTCCCTATCTACCGTAGGCGAAGGAGACTTGAGGGGAGTCGCTCCCAGTACGAGAGGACCGGGGCGAATGTACCAATGGTGAACCAGTTATCCTGCCAGGGGTATAAGCTGGGTAGCCAAGTGCAAAGTGATAAGCGCTGAAAGCATCTAAGCGCGAAGCAGACCCCAAGATAAGGTCTCCCACTCGAAAGAGGTAAGGGTGGTTCGAGAACAGGACCTTGATAGGCCGGAGGTGGAGGCATGGTGACATGTAGAGCCGACCGGTACTAATAACCCGAGGCCTTAACCTAAAGCTCTATTCAGTTTTGAATGACTGTTATGCCGGGTGAGGATACCGAACTGGGAAACACCCGTTCCCATTCCGAATACGGCCGTTAAGCCAGTTCGGGCCGATGGTAGTAAGGGGGCGACCCTTTGCGAGAGTAGGTTGTTGCCCGGCTTCGTTATACAGGCGGGACTCATTTAGAGCCCCGCTTGTCTTTTGTTGCAGATATTACACTAAATCTTTTTAAATTCCGAATTTTGGTGTCAAACCCTCTGCTCTATTTTCTATTCGCCATATGCTATACACCATGCGCCGGTTTTCTCTAAGGCATCATGTCCTCTACTGCGAGATTCTTAATTTAAAAGGCTTTGGTATAAAATAGATCGTATGAAATTTTTGGAAAGAGAGGAATTGTCATGAGAGTAATCGATATGATAAAGAAACAACGTATATTGTCCTTCGAAATTCTTCCACCTGATAGGGGACAGGACATAGATGAAATTTTTTCTGCCATCGATGAGATCATGGAATTTTCCCCTTCTTTCATAAACATAACAAGGCATGCTCCAGAAATAAGTTACGTTGAGATCGATAATCGAATAGTAAAGATTCCAAAAGTAAGGAAACCAGGCACAGTTGGAGTAAGCGCTGCTATAAAAAGCAGATACAACGTGGATGTGGTGCCACATGTGCTTTGCATAGGCATGAACAAATTTGAAATAGAGGATATGCTTATAGATTTCAAATACCTTGATATAGAAAATGTTTTTGTTATCAGAGGGGAAGTTGAAAACAAAAAAGCACTGAGTTTTGAAGAAGATAATTATCATCATGCCAGCGAATTAGTTAAACAAATTTCCAACATGAATAAAGGAATATACCTTTATCCAATTGAAAATCCCAAGCCTACAAATTTTTGCATAGGAGTTGCGGGATATCCTGAGAAACATTATGAGGCTTTGAATTTTGAAGAAGACATTTACCATGGGAAAGGGAAAATCCACTAAAGCCTTGCTTGAAAGAATTTATAAGTGATCAAGTTCAGATTTTACTTTTCACCACTCACTATCCCCTAATTTCTAATCTCTAATGTCTAATCTCTATTTTCTATTCGCCATTTGCTATGCGCTGTTTCACACGGCTCCAGCATGTGCCCCTTCGGAATCTGTCCTCGCTGCGCTGCGAAGGCTTCCTCTGGGGCATCATGCTCTCCGCCTCACTAATCCCTAATGTCTAATCTCTAATCTCTATTTTCTATTTGCCATATGCTATACGCCATTTGCCATGTGTTGACATTTGGATTTTTAAGTGTTATAATCATAAAGTAAGTTAATTAACGGAGGTGAGCACGTTGAAAGTTCCTCTTTTCGATTTGACAAGGCAGTACAAAGGTATGAGAGCAGAAATGCTGAAAAAAATAGATGAAACTATATCAAACGGTGTTGTCATTTTAGGTCAAAATGTGGAAGAAATAGAAGAAAAAATAGCAAATTACGTCGGAACGAATTACGCTGTAGCCGTTGGCAATGGTAGTGATGCTTTACTTTTAGCTTTGCAATCAATGGGGATAGAAAAGGGAGATCATGTTCTCACCACACCTTACACTTTTTTCGCAACTGCAAGTGCTATAACAAGACTTGGTGCAATTCCAATTTTCGTTGATGTTGACGAAGATTTCAACATAAACGTTGATCTCGTCAAAAAGCAAATAGAGTCAGACAAGATAAAGGCTGTCATACCGGTTCATCTTTTTGGGAAAAGTGTCAACATGGATTACCTCAAATCAGTGTGTGATAAGCACGGAGTTAAGATACTCGAAGATGCTGCTCAATCGATAGGATCCGAGGCCGTTGTTGGCGGTAAAAAATTAAAAACAGGTTCTATCGGAGATGCAGGCATTCTTTCTTTTTTCCCAACGAAAAACCTTGGTGCTTACGGCGATGCTGGAATGGTGCTTACCAATTCTGAAGAGATCGCAAACAGAGTTAAATCTTTGAGAGTACATGGTGCTCGTCAAAAATATGTTAAGAACAGGAATATGTTGCAAATAAAATAGAATCTTACATGGAGGTAAGATCATGACTTTATTCGAAAAGATAACTTCAAGAAAAGCCACCGTTGGAGTAATAGGTCTTGGATATGTTGGATTGCCTCTGGCCGTTGAAAAGGCCAAGGCAGGTTTCAACGTTGTTGGTTTCGATGTTCAAAAAAGCAAAATCGATATGGTGAATGCCGGTCACAATTACATAGGCGATATCGTGGATTCGGATCTTGAGAGACTTGTTAAGGAGAAAAAATTAAGGGCAACGGTTGATTTTGATGAGATAAAAAATTGTGATGTTGTTACCATTTGTGTCCCTACCCCACTTGATAAGTTTAAGCAACCGGACCTTACATACATAATTGACAGCACAAAAGAGATAAAACCACGCCTTCATAAAGGAATGCTCGTTACACTTGAATCTACAACCTACCCTGGCACGACGAATGAGGTTGTACTTCCAATACTTGAAGAAACTGGTCTGAAAGTTGGAAGGGATTTCTTTCTTGCTTTCAGTCCGGAAAGAGTGGATCCGGGAAATCTTATCTATAAAACAAAAAATACGCCAAAAATAGTCGGCGGGGTAACTCAGGAGTGTACAAAGCATGCAAAGGCCATGTATGAGGCCATATTGGAAGCGCCCGTTAAAGTTGTATCTTCCCCAAGAGAAGCCGAAATGGCGAAAATACTTGAGAATACTTTTAGAATAGTGAATATAGCCCTTGCAAATGAAATGGCACTTGTATCGAATAGAATGGGAATAAACTACTGGGAAGTTGTAGATGCAGCGGCAACAAAACCTTTCGGGTTTATGCCATTTTATCCAGGCCCTGGAGTTGGAGGTCATTGCATACCGATAGACCCATTTTATCTTACCTACAAAGCGAGAGAATACGATTATCACACGAGACTCATAGAACTGGCAGGAGAAATAAACGATTCTATGTCTGAGTATGTCGTTGAAAGGCTTTCTGATCTTTTAAATGAAAAGAAAAAATGCTTGAATGGATCTAAAATTCTCGTTATGGGAGTTGCTTACAAAGGAGACATCGATGATATAAGAGAATCGCCTGCGCTTAAAGTCATCGAGCATCTTGAGAAAAAGGGTTCTATCGTGATTTATCATGATCCGTACATACCGCAATTTAACCACAACGAAAAAATCTACAAAAGCGTTGCACTTACTCAGGAACTTTTAAAGTCGGTGGAAGGCGTTATTATAACAACGGCGCACAAGAAACGTGTTGATTACAAATTTTTACTTGATAACGCTTCGCTTGTTTTTGACACAAAGAATGTTACAAAAGAATTGTCTGCAGAACATGCGTACACAAATCTTTACGTGATATGAAGGTGATTTGATGAAATTAAAGGCTGGTCTTATTGGTTGCGGAAGAATAGGAACACAAAAACATCTTGAGGCTGCCGTAAAAAATTCTGATGTCTTTGAATTTGAAGCCATTTGTGATCCGATAAGAGAAAGGGCAGAGAATGCTGCCACAATACTTGAAAAAGCGGGACTGAAAAGACCTAAAATTTACACGGATCACAAAAAGATGCTTGAAGAACGATTAGACTTTGTTTCGATTGCAACAGAATCTGGAAAGCATAAAGATTTGACGATTGACGCCTTAAAGTCAGGAAAACATGTGTTAGTTGAAAAGCCGATGGCCTTATCTACGAAAGATGCTCGTGAGATGTGTGATGTCGCCAGGACGGAACATTTGAATTTTGGAGTTTGCTTTCAGAATAGATTCAATCCTGCCATTCAAGAATTAAGGAAAAAAATAGAGTCAGGCGCTTTTGGAAAGATCTTTCACGCCCATATCGCCGTAAGATGGAATAGAAATAAAGCTTATTACGATCAAGCACAGTGGCGCGGTACGTGGTCAATGGATGGTGGAGTGCTTTCAAACCAATCAACTCACGGTATAGATTTGCTTCAATGGATGCTTGGCGGAGAAATGACCGAAATTTACGGTTACATAACCAACCTGAACCATCCTTACATAGAGGCAGAAGATCTTGGTGTTGGCGTGGTTAAATTTTCAAACGGCGCAGTGGGAATAGTTGAAGGCACATCAAACGTGTATCCAAAAAATCTTGAAGAAGTTTTTTCAATTTTTGGTGAGCATGGTACTGCCGTGATAGGCGGTCTTGCCACAAACAGAATTTTAACATGGAAATTTGAAAACGAAGATAAACATCCTTTCATGGATCTTCCAGATCCTGAAACAGTTTATGGTTCAGGACATGTACCACTTTACAGAGATTTCATTGATTCTATAAAAAACGGACATCCTCCTTACATTACCGGTGAAGAGGGAATGAAGGCGCTTGAGATAATATTAGGCATCTATCAATCCTCTCTTTATGGGCGACCGGTACGATTTCCAATTGATTTTTCAACATCTTCTATGTCCCCCCTTCGAAAGTGAGAAGCACGGAATTCCGTGCTTCTTTTTTAAGAATTTTAAGAAAAAGTGTGATAAGAATGATGGATAAGATAATTGAATTTGCAAGAGAAAAAATGAATTCGAATCTCTCCCATGGTTTTGATCACTCAAAGACTTAATGCACACGAAAACGGCTAAGAAAATGGCTGAAGAGCGTTATAAAATTGTGTTTGAATTTGTCCGATCACTTAAAGCAGATCTTACTTATTAAGTATCTGCTTTTTATACTAAATCTTTTTTAAATTCCTAATCTTAGCTCCGGCATGTATCTAATAACTTCAATGCGATCCCACATCAAGTGTGGGATGACGGGAAACGAATAAGCACAGCGTCGGCTTCCTCTGGGGCATCATGCCTTCCGATAAGGTTAGTGGATATTCGACTTGCATAATTTGAGAGTATAGTATAACTTTCAAAGTTAATTCGGTATATTTATCATTAAAATGTAATTTTAAATTAACTTTAATGCTTTAAAATATAGGTAAAGTTCTTATGAGGTGATTTTTTTGAAAATTACCAGTTTGAATTTTATGTCAAATTCTATGATGATGCGCGGTGATGCCCGAGATTTATTTGCGGGATAATCTCGCATTTGAATAAATCGAGGGCACTTTCATTTGAAAGTGCCCTTTTTATTTTGGAGGTGATTTTATGAAAAGTTATGAAGAGATCAACGAAAAGATTCTCAAGGGAGAGGCTGTTATCATTACTGCCGAAGAGGCTGTGAAGATGTCAAAAGGAAATTCTATCAAAGAGATTGCCGAAAAGGTAGACGTTGTGACAACTGGTACCTTCAGCCCGATGTGCTCAAGCGGTGCTTTCATAAATTTTGGACATACGAATCCTCCAATGCGTATGGAAAAGATTAAATTGAACAACGTTGAAGTCTACGGAGGTCTTGCAGCTGTCGACGGTTACATAGGCGCTTCTGAAGAATCCAGAAATGACAAAGCCTACGGTGGAGCCCATGTTATAGAGCAATTGATAAGGGGAGATGATGTAAAACTTGAAGCGTATGGAAAAGGAACAGATTGTTATCCTCGAAAAGAGATAACGACGATTGTAAACAAAGATCTCATCAACGAGTTCTACCTTTTTAACCCAAGAAATGCCTACCAAAATTACGCCGCCGCTTCAAATGGTTCAGACAGTACCATATACACGTACATGGGAAAACTACTTCCGAATTACAGAAATGTAACTTACACAACTTCAGGAGAACTTAGTCCCTTGATAAAGGATCCCAAATTGAGGACGATAGGCATAGGCACACGCATCTTCGTGGGAGGCACAATGGGATACGTTGTTTGGAATGGCACACAGTTTAACACGAATGTTGAAAGAAATGAATACGATATTCCCATCGATCCTGCGACAACACTTGCAATTATCGGAAACGCAAAGCATATGAACGCCGAATTCATAAGGGCCGCTTATTTTAAAAATTACGGCGTTACACTTTACGTGGGCATAGGAATTCCAATACCCGTAATTGACGAAGATATGGCATACCATCTTTGCGTTGGAAATGAAAATATCCCTACGAATATCGTCGATTACGGAAGTGCCAACAGAGAGGTTATAAAAAGAATTGACTACCGATCTCTTCAAAGCGGTTACGTCGAAATAAATGGAAAAAAGGTGCCTACTTCCATGATCTCAAGTCTTCCTATGGCGCGAAAGATCGCATCAACGCTTAAAAAGATGATCGAAGCAGGTCATTTTACACTTGTGAAATCACAACCTTTAATTCAAGAAGAAGAATATAAAAAATTAAAGATAAAAAACGGTGATCCAAATCCTCTAAAATACGATTCGTGTGTTAATTGCGGTTTGTGCGTTGGATATTGCCCAACAAATGCTCTTAAGATGATGGACGATGGACTCGAATTCGATCCCAAACTTTGTACAGGATGCAATGTATGCGCTGACGTTTGTCCGGTTGGGGTTAAACTTCCGCCGCTACTTTGCACATCTTCAGGCACGGTTGGTCATTCGCTGAGTTTTGGGAAAGCAGACGCAGTTGCTGTTGGACATAAGAATGCTGCCATCGCAGACGCCTTTGCGACAAAACTCGCAAATAGGGTAAGGACAAAGGCAGACATTCAGGATGTGCTAAGACTTTGCACAAAATATGATCTTTTATCCGTTGCGGTTGTTAAAGATGATGCTTTCGGTTTAACCGGACATTTCAAAGTGAAGCCTATTCTGTTATAATTTGCAAGATGGAGAAAATTTTTGATCTTATGGCTTTAACGGCCTTTGGTGTTGAGAGTGTTACAAAAGTAGAATTGAAAAAACTTGGATATGAACCGAAAGTTGAAGATGGACGCGTAAATTTCGTTGGAGGTTTTGAAGACGTGGCACGCACCAATTTGTGGTTGAGGACGGCAAATCGCGTTATGATAAAAGTTGGTGATTTTGATGCGCGAGATTTTGACGAGCTTTTTGATCAGACATTTGACATCGATTGGGCTAATTTTCTCACAGTTGATGCAAAATTTCCGGTCGAGGTTTCATCTGTTAAGTCAACGCTTTCAAGCGAGCCAGCCTGTCAGTCGATAATAAAAAAAGCCATTGTTGAAAAACTTAAAACACGCTATCACGTCCAAAAATTCCCTGAAGAGGGTGCGATTTACAAGATAAAAGTTTACATACTCAAAGACCACGTTACGATCGGAATCGATACAACTGGAGAAAGTTTAAACAGAAGAGGCTACAGAACGGAAATTTCAGAGGCTCCTCTAAAGGAAACGATGGCAGCGGCAATTATCATGCTAAGCAGGTGGAATTTTGATTTACCAATTTGGGATGGCTTTTGCGGAGCCGGTACAATTCCAATTGAAGGTGCAATGATGGCTAAAAACATTGCACCAGGGATTTTGCGTAAATTTGCCTATGAAGAATGGCATAATTTCCCAAATGGTATCACCACCATTGAAAGAAACAAGGCAAAAAAGGCTGCATTAGATTCTAAAGTAAAAATAACGGGATCGGATATGGATAAGAAAATCATAGGTGCTGCTTTAAGAAATGCTGCGAGGATTGGCCTTGAAAAATTTATAGATTTTCGCGTTGAAAACTTTGAAAGTTTCTCTCCAAGAGATCCATGTGGTTTTTTCATATCCAACCTTCCGTACGGTAAAAGAATGGAAATTGATTCCGAAATTTACAAGGCATTGAAGGACAAATTCATCCTTCTTGAAGATTGGAATTTTTACCTTTTAACGGCCGATAAAAATTTTGAAAAATCGTTCCTTAGATCTAACGGAAATAGAAAGATGTTTAACGGAAGAATAGAAGTCAGGCTTTACAAATATGAAAGGAGGAATTCAAATTGATTTTTACATTAACAATGAACCCAAGTCTCGATAGGTATCTTTATGTTGATGAATTGGTGCCTGATGATTCCATAAGGGTGAAAAGCACTCAGGAATATGCGGCAGGTAAAGGCATAGATGTTTCGCGCGTCATAAAGGAAATAGGTGGAGCATCGATAGCGATATGTCCTTTGGGCGGTTCAAATGGAGAAAGAATGGAATTCATGTTGGACAATGAAAAGGTGCTTTACGCCGCAGTACGAGTAAAGCATGAGACGAGGATGAACATCATAGTGCAAACCCTTAAAAATCAATACAGACTTAATCTTTCAGGTAAACCCCTGACTAATACTGAATATGAGATGATAATAGACATGCTTAAGACTGTTTTAAGAGAAGGAGATGTACTTGTTGCATCAGGCAGTCTGCCTTTAGGCCTTAATGCAAGTGTTTATGGTCATATCGTTAAAATTGCAAAGTCGAAAAATGTGAGAGTTTACGTTGATACGGACGGTGAAAATCTTAAAGAAGCGGTTAAGGAAGGACCATTTGGTATAAAGCCAAATGTTCATGAACTTTCACGTCTTGTTGGAAAAGAAATCAAAATCGAAGAAGTTGAAGAATTTGCAGCAGAGGTGGCAAAAAAATATGCAATCTCAAATGTACTCGTGACTTTGGGCGAAAAAGGATCAATTTCGTGGATTGACGGCCATCTTTACAAAATAAAACCAATAAACGTTGAAGTTAAAGGTGGTGTTGGTGCGGGTGATTCATTTTTGGCAGGCTTTGTGTCTAAAAGAGATGAATCAATAGAAGAAGCACTTAAACTTGCAAGTGCATGTGGAGCAGCGGCCGTTATGAACGAAGGGACAACACTTTCTAAAAGTTCAGACGTTGAAAAGATAATAAAAGAAGTGGAGATTGAAAAGATAAGATAAATGGATATTTTAAAACGATCGTTGCTAAGACTTTCAAAAGAATGGCTTTTTTTGATCGCATCTCTTTTTGCCATTCTGATGATCGTAATTGTTGGCAAAAATCCCATCGCTTTTATAGGATCGGATCAGATCAGGGTACTTTGGATATTGTTCATAATGATG
>JABEBX010018128.1_pt1 | contig 13313 bp, 13 predicted proteins | sample 7245971 | NCBI WGS metagenome assembly JABEBX01 (sample SAMN14506365, study PRJNA622280) | hot springs metagenome | biome: hot spring [ENVO:00000051]|acidic hot spring [ENVO:00002120]; feature: spring [ENVO:00000027]|sediment [ENVO:00002007]; material: sediment environment [ENVO:01001048]... | reverse complement strand
TTTTGTCCCAATAAGGTTTCCAGTTTTTCAATATCCGGTGCGTAAATTTGTTCCAGATACTGACGTGCAGCCGGATCTATCTGCGGTTTGGAAGCGGCTTTCAGGATCAGATTCTGATATAGCCACCATTGCAGCTTTCTGGGCATCAGATGATAACCAATCCAGCGGGCTAGCGGACTGGATGCGCAACGCCGCGACCAGTTCCCCCGGGGGGCCTTGAAGCCATTGTGCACCTGGTCTACATCCATTTCCTGAAAGGGTGCAGGGTCAATATGCAAGTGAGCAGCTACGCGCTTTAGAGTCTGTTCAGGCGCATTCACCAGATCGTCAAATTGCAGGACCAGTACCTGATCCTCACCAAAAATTTGCAGATAGCGCTGCACCTGATCGTGATACAAGCCAAGATCCACATACAGTCGGGACACACCCCAGCCTTTTTCACTTTGCGCAAAATCCCCCTGGAGTAACTCTACTGAAAAAGGAAGATCCACAAGACCCTCACGAAAATCCATCAGGTAGTGGGAGTGGGCGCGGCTGACCGGGTCGCGCAATAAAATGATAATACGGGCATCGGGGGCGACGTCATGAATGCGTGCTGGAGCTTCCGGATACCAGAGGTTGGAAGTACTGGCATCACCAATGGCCGGAAAGTCTCCGGCATTTTCGTAAAGATGCAGGTAGGCATGTTCTTCACTAATGTGTTCAATGAGATGCCGTTGTTCTGGCTTGGGCTGAATCCGGGCAAAATAGTGTGGTTCTTTAAAGGCCGGTAAAAATACCTCATGATGCGCAAATACGCTTTTTGTGCGCCGGTGCTTAAATTCTCCGCTTCATGCAAGCGCGCTCTAACCCATGCGTCGGCTTTTTCTGCATTACCTTTGGCGGCAATCAGGTTTTCCCAGTCTTTTGCTCAGGTTAAATTCTCAGGGTTTTCGATCATCTCAAGAAATTTCTGGAGCATTATCGAGCGCCGGTCGGGTTGTGGTGCGGCCATGAAATTCAGGCAGACCATCTGGTGGCTTTCCAGCGTGGCGGTAGCTACCTGCCAGTCGGAGCGTTTGTCTAACACTCTTTTGCTCATGAAGCCGATGCCCAGGTTGGCATTGATCATCGTGCCTACCGATTCAATATCGGCTACTTCGATAAAATGCCTGGGGACGATGCCACGGCGGCGAAATTCCTTTTCTATGGCGCCGCGTACAGCAGAACCCGGTTCGCGCCAAATAATGGGATAACTTTCCAACTCCTCAAAGGAAACATTTTGGCGTCCGGCTAGAGGATGCTGCAAGGGAGTGACAATGACAATTTCATTATCCTGCCAGGGTACACTTTTAAAATAATCGGGCAGTTCCGGAAGATCGCTGTCACCTTCATAAAAAAACACATCTACTTCGCCCGCCGCTGCATCTTTCCAGTATCGTTCGCCGCTTTTGATGTAGAGATTGATCCCCGGATATTGCTGTCTGAATCGGGTTAGAAAAGGGGGTAAATAATAATTGGCAATGAGGCTGGTAGAAACAATATTGAGTTCTCCTTCCATGAGGCGCTGACGACGCCTGATAATACTGTCAATATCGCGCAGGACGCGGCGTAGGCGTTCAATGTCGGGAATGAGTACGGCCCCCGCCTGAGTGAGCTTTACCCCATTGATTTCACGCGTATAAAGAGGCTCTCCGACCAGTTCGGTCAGTTTTCTCAGGCGTTCGGAAATGGCCGATTGGCCCCGATGTAAATGCTCGGCGGCCGCACTGATGCTACCGTGCTCGGCGATGGCCAGTAGGGAAAGAAGTTGTTCGTCATCTGCCATTATCGATTTCTCCGATAAAGTTACCAATAAAATACATTTGCTATGATGTCTGGTGTATCCGTATGTTTAAACCCTATATCGCACTTTACAAATATAGGGAAAATATTTCCATGGCCACAGAAAGTTTAGCGCCCTCAGCCGATACACTCTCCGTTACAGTACGTCGGACACATTCTCAACATGGTCAGGTTCGTGCAGAAACTGCCCTATCCAGTCATCGTATCAACGCCTATTTGCAGGAGATCGCTTATCATGAACTTTTGACTGCATTGGAAGAAGAACATCTGCTTAACAGAATTCAGCACAATGATCGTGAAGCCTGGCATGAATTACTCGAAATGCATTTACGATTGGTGTTACGTATTGCACGGAGCTATCACGATCAAACACCGCACGCTTTGATTGATTTTATTGAAGCAGGTAACCTGGCGCTGATTGACGCCGCTCGCCAGTTTGTGGTGGATGGCAATGAGCGTTTTGCCATTTATGCGACCCGACACATATGTCAGAGACTGGATTCCAGTATGTCGGTGCGCGGTCCGGCGGTAGCTTAGACCGAAAGATCAATATGGCTCGATAGTTACGCAGAGCTGGCGGGAGGGGGTGCTGTGACGGCAGATCTTTTTGAAAACTTTCTCTTGCCTGCTACGGCGGTGGAATCGCTTGAAGAATCCCGCCATTATTTTGAATTTGGCTCAAGCTGCGTCAAAAAAAGCGGGTTTTGCCGGTTTCACGCCAGATGCCTGTCTGGTGAATGTGTATGTTCCGGGAGCGCGGATGTCTTTACATCAGGATAAGGACGAACAGGATATGGATGCGCCCATTGTTTCCATATCTCTGGGTTTGCCAGCTACTTTTCTGTTTGGCGGTGCACAACGCCGGGATAAGGTGAAACGTATTTTTGTAGAGCATGGTGATGTGTTGGTCTGGGGTGGTCCTGCCCGCCTGCGCTATCATGGTGTTGCTCCGATCAAGCCGGGAGAACACCCTCTCGTGGGTGCACGGCGCATTAATCTGACTTTGCGCAAGGCGCACTGAAATTGCGGATGTCGGTCTTTGCACGCTGAACGCGATTGACGTCGTCCCAACGGGAATTGTTTTGCTTTTTCCGCAGGAATAACATGAGCCCTCGTGTTCCGGTAGCCAACAACAGGAGTGCTCGTGAGCGTAGAAAATTCCGACGGAAAAGAACTGAGAAGTGTGGCATTGGCCATTGGTACGGCGCGCACCAGATGGGGCCGCAACCTGAAAATCATCACCTTTTTTATTACTTTTGTGTTGACCCTGCTCATCCCTATGGGGGTCATCGTCATTTATTACCTATGGAAGCATGGCGCGCAGATTGTCAGTGAAAGGGAAGCGTTGACAGTTTCCGCATCCGTTCTCGACTACGGCAACAGCACCGGCGAAGAATAAGCCGAGGCTGGAGCAGGTGGTGGCAAAAGAACGGTCGGCGGACGATTGCTCGGGGGGCGGATAGGTCTGGGTGGAGGCCGCCGCCAATGGGGTGGACGACCGGGTCGATACGGTGGAAAAGGCGCAGGGCCGATATAGGCCGGTATGTAAACATGGTGCTCGGGCTCCGGGGGCGGTCGCAGGCTGTTTTGATAGTTATTCAGTGCCGCCAGGAGATTCAAGCGTTCTATGGCTGTCAGGGTTTTATCGCTGGCTGCTGAAGATGGGGTTACAGTTGCTGCCTTTTGCGGAGTTTGCAGATGCGCTACGGGCGGTGGTGCCGGAGGAATGGGTGGCAGAGACTGCAGCTTTGCTGCGTTTGGTGGTGGCTGATCACCATAGCTGACGGTGCCATTGGGAGACACCCAACGGTAAATGGCTGCCTGGGCAGGTAACAACGCGTTACCTGCAGATAAAATAAAAACGGCAGCCAAAACCCGACAGGCACGGCTGCAATGAAGCAAAAAACCTTTCAGTAAATGCTGGTCCATGGTTATTGTTATTACTTAAAAGGCCGGACATTGTAAAGTTTTCGCCAATAGGAGTCCGGTGAACTCTGGCATAAGGCCGTGACAGGCTATTCCGGCTTTCCCCAGGCATTTTCAGGCAACCGGGCATATTGTCCGGTAAACTTTTCCGGTTCCATGCTGAAGGAAACAGGGGTTGTGTCGCCGGGTTGGTAACGAACAATCCAGAAGTAGTCGAAGGTTTTCTTGGGCCAGGTTTGCGGTACATTCTTGAATTTGTTGAGATGCAGCAATTGCCGGAAAGTGATCTGTTGCCCAGGAAACTGGGCTTCCAGCTTGGCATTGGCAATATGTTTATGTTCCCACATGATGACCACAACCTTCTGATCATAGGCGGGATTGGTCATGATGTCGTGAACGGCTTCCCGGGTGCGGAGATTTTCCTGCACCATTTTCTGATGTTTGCTCAGACCTGGTTCCGGAACGACCGTAAAGGCCGTCACCGGAAGCCCCCAGCTCTGCGCTGTCGGTGTCATGGTTTCAATGGTATGCAGGGTGATAGCCATGAGGGCGGCGGGCTTTTCGTGTGCTGGCAGCAGGCTATGGGTTGCGTTTTTTCCCAGATACTGCCGGGCGAGGGCCGCTGCGCGGGCCTGACCCACGGGTGACAGGGCGTAGGGGTTCATTTTTTCGCCATGGCGCAGCAGGATGATTTCAGCCGGTGTGGCAGAAGCTACGAGGGGCAGGCAGACGCCACCTAAAGCAGCAATCAGCAGGGTGGTAATAAGCTTGCGGTTGTTCATGTCTGGACTCCAGTACGAGTAATAGTGGCAACACGATAAAATTTAACGACGCAGCAACAGTCCCCGGGCTACTCCCAGGATGAGTGCCGAACTGAGCACGCCAATGACCGACATGGCCATGCCATCACCAATGACGCCTTGCCGGAAATTGGCATAAATGTAAGTGGAAATCACCTGTACCCCCGCAGGCTGCAGCATCAACGAGGCCACCAGTTCGCGCATGGACAGAGCAAATACTACGGTCGCACCCCCAATCAGCATCGGCCAGGCGATGGGAATATGCACTTTCAGGAAAGTTCGCAAGGGCCCACTACCATGTACCCGGCTGGCGTTATCCAAAAGCGGCGGTATTTGCGCCAGCCCGGCGCGGGCATAGCGCATGGCAAAAGGAAAGGTGGTGGTGGCATAGGCAACGCCGAGAATGGCGGTAGTGCCGAAGACGGGCAGGTGGTTCCATGGCGCATTCCAGAAAAGGATCATGCCCACGGCCAGGACAACGCCGGGTATGGCCATGGGCAGGGTGGCCAGCAAATCCAGAAAAGCAGCAAAACGACCACCACGGCGGACAATATTGGCCGTCAGCAGGGCGGCCACCATGGTACCAAAAGCCACCAGGGCGGCGAGTTCCAGGCTGGTTTTAAGGGCTCCGAACGCACTGGATTGATGAGAGAGAATATGATGGTAGTGATGCCAGGTGAAATTGCTGAATTTCAGTCCTACCGTAATGGCTTTCTCGAAAGACACCGCCAGCACCGCCCCGATGGGTAACAACATGGCAATCAAAACAAAAGCGGCTAGAGGAAGCATTGACCACCAGCGGCTTGGGTAGTGAAGCTGGTGGATTTGTCCACGATTTTCGTTGGCCAGGGGACGATAAAAAAACCAGGCGACAATGCCCAGGGTACACAATACCAGGCCGATGGCGGAGGCGCGTGGCAAATTGACGGGCCAGACATTGGTGGCGGCCTCAATGCTGGTGCTGAGCACAGTAACTCCGGCATAGCCACTCAGCAAGGCAGGCACACCAAATTCTGCTGAAGTATCCAGGAAAACCAGTAAACCTGCAGCGGCCAATGCGGGCAAAACCAGGGGCAAAACGCCGACGCGAAAGGCCCGCCACAGTCCTGCCCCATGTACACGGGCTGCCTGAATCAGGCGAAAATCCCCATTTTGTAAGGCTGCGCGCAGAATAATGTACACCAGCGGGGTGAGATGCAGGGCCATTACCGCAGCCATTCCCGCCAACGAGTACAAAAAATTTTCCAGGGGCGTTCCGAGACCATGGATGAGTTGTTCAATGAGTCCTACCGGACCAACCAGCAAGGTCCAGGCCTCGGCAGTCAGGTAAGGTGGTATTAAAAAGGGGATAAGAATCAGCCCTTCCCAAAGCAGGCTGAATTTGGGCGGGGCGTAAAACATCAACAAGGCCAGAATCAGCCCGATGGGCAGCGCAAAAACCACCGCCAGAGCAGCCATGCCTGCGGTGCCCAGCAGGGCGTGGATAAAGTGCTGGTCTACTCCCAACTGCAGCAGAGCCATGCCATGATGATGGCTGGCGTCGGGCTGCAGCGCCTCGAAAACGATGGTGGCCAGTGGTGCGAGAACCAGCAGGCCAAGGATGCCAAAAACCAGCAGCCGATTCAGGCTGCGTACCATCATTGACCGAGAATGTCCTTGCGGAATTTGGCCAGCACGCTGGCGCGGGTTGCGGCGACCTGATCCCAGTTGACCTGCATGACCGGATAAGTACCGAGCTTGGCCAGAGCAGGTTTGGCGGCAACGCCATTCAGGGAAGGATAGAGATTATATTTGGCGACGAGTTTTTGTCCGGCAGGGGACATGGTGAAATTGACAAACTGTTCGGCCAGCTTTTTATCCGGCGCCGACTGCATGATCATGATGGGGCGGGGAATCAGCATGGTGCCTTCTTTCGGGTAAATCAGCTGAATGGAGTTGCCCTGTACCTTGGCCTGCACGGCGGCATGCCCAACGCACTCCACCATCCCACTGCGTTCACCGGAAAGTACCGGCATCAGTGCGGTATGATTAGTCCCCGGCCAGACGGTGCCATTGGCTTTCAGGTCGGAAAAATATTGCCAGGCCTTGTTGCCGTATTTATCCACAAAGGCAATGACAAAATCCGAAGCCGTGCCCGAGAGCAGCGGGTTGGGCGCGGTGAGGTGATTTTTCCAGACGGGAGCGGTCAGATCAAACCAGCTGGTAGGCATGCTCGCGCCCTTGGGCAAGGCTTTGCTGTTCATGACCATGGAAACCGTATCGGCACCATAGGGCAGGAAGGGTCCTTTGAGCTGCATGGCCGGGAAAAGATTTTTGTCGATGCTTTCAGGTTGATAGTCATACACCATCTTGTCTTTGGCGAGTTCCAGGCCGGCTGTCCAGTCGGCGACCATGACCACATCGGCATGCGGATGGTCAGCTTCGGCCGCAAGGCGGGCCATGACTTTTCCGGTGCTGGATGTCCACACGGCGACGTGATCACCGGTTTTTTTGCTGAATGCGCGCGCCAGAGCCTTGGCTAAAGAAGCTGGCGCAGCACTGTACAAAGTCAGCGTGGCGGCAGAAGCAGTGCCTGCAAATGCCAGACTCATGATGGCCAAGGTAACTTGTTTGACTACGGGGTTCATAGGGTTTTCTCCTGAGTTGCGGAAGTTTCGGCAGGAATGCACCAGCCGTGATTTGGGTAAATTTGCCAGTGGCGCGGACCCAGACTGCTTTGCTGGGAGTAGCTCAATAATTCGTGCTGGCCGAAAGCCTGCAAATGCACCAGATAGCGACCATCACTCCAATGGGAATGAATGGCTTCGCCAGCAAATGCGGCTTCCGGGCCGTCGCAGTCAATGTCTCCGGGGCGCAGCAGCAAAAGACCAGGTTTGCCTTCACGCAGTGTATCGGCCCCGGGTACCCATATTTTCTGGCCATTTGCCAACGCGACTTCGGCTTTACCGCCCTGATATTGAATAATCTTTACGGGTAGGCTCCGGACGGAGCCGCTGAGTCGAGCTACATTTTCACTAGCCGGGAAACGGAACAGTTTCTCCGGTTGATCCCATTGTTCCAGATGACCGCTGTGGAGAACGCCGACATGTTGGCCCAGATAAAAGGCTTCGCTGGGATCATGGGTGACATGCAGGGCGGCAATGCCTTCTTCACGAAACAGGGTACGGAGAAAGTAGCGGATTTCTTCGCGAACCCCCTGATCTACGGCGGATAAGGGTTCATCCAGTAAGACCAGACGCGGACGGGCGATGATGGCGCGGGCAATGGCGACCCGCTGCCGTTGCCCACCCGATAATTCGTGGGGTTTGCGCTTTGCTGCGGTAGCAGGAATGTTCATTTTTTCCAGCAGCAGCATGGCCCGCTCGCGATCTACCGGAAGTCCCTGAGCGCGCAGGGGAAAAAGAACATTATCAATGACCCGGAGGTGGGGCCAGAGCGCCGCATCCTGAAAAACCATACCAATGCCGCGTTTTTCGGGAGGAATCTGTATGCCCCCGGCGGTGAATACATGCTGACCGCGCAGGCGAATACTGCCAGCCCGGGGCTTGATGAGCCCGGCAATGGCCGCCAGCAAGGTGCTTTTGCCTGATCCTGATTCACCCAGCAGGCAGGCGTAACGACCATCTTCAAGATCCATCTGGACGTTACTCAAGACCGTCTGGGCGCCAAAGCGCACATTCAGTCCCTGCACCGAAAGCGCCGGTTCGTTGGGCACCGCCGCGATTGCCGGCCGGTTTTTTACCTGCAGTTCAGCAACCATGGAACGTTAGTAGATGTGTAGTTTGTTTAATTACAAGGGTATTCATCATTGTACGGCTACAATCAGCTTGTTTCGAGGCATGACAATTATCTCCATCTATTTATGGAGCGTAGTGTACGCCTCGAATGTGACAGTTTTATGACAACGGGTGCTAGGAAGAGGATTCTCCTGAACGCTGGTCGGTCAGAGGCCGGGAATGCTGGTCAAGCCGCCATAGACACCCAGCCCGGCAGACAGAATGACCACAAAAAGAACCAGCCAAAGGTACGGGCCACGCAGGCGATGCTCAGCGGGGAGTGCTTTCATTGCCAGAGCGACCAGGAAACCAAGAACCAGGGGCAGCAGCAGGGCGTTCATGACTTCCACACCAATATCCAGGCTGACCAGGTCGGGTATGCTGATCACAGCCACGGCACCGGCGATGATGATGGCGGTATAGATTCCGTAAAACCAGGGCGCGTCTTTGGGGTGGTGTTCGAGGGAGTGGCGGAATCCGGTGACTTCTCCCCAGCCCCAGGCTCCGGCCAGTGAGGCAACAATGGCTGCGACCATGCCGGCCCCCAGAATACCCAGGGAAAACACCAGGCGTCCCCAGGTGTCTCCCAGGTACGGGGTGATGGCCTCGATGATGGCCTGGGTGAGGACCGCACCAATGGCTGTATCCCAACGGGCATGCCGATAATGTTCGGGATGAAGTCCTTTATCGGCAACAGCGGACTGCTGATAAAACACCATCCAGGGCATGATGACGGCGCCGATGTTGGCTGCTACCAGCATCATATAGTCCTGGTTAGTAATGGGTGCATGGGTCAGGCCGTGGAGAATATCCTGAATATTGGGATGAGAGGCCCAGGCAATCCCAAAAAAGACCAGTTCAAACAGGCCCATGATCAGGGCAATGCGCTCTACGCGCCGGTAGGAGCCGGTCCAGACAATGGTCAGTAAGGTGGCTGCGGCGAGAATGACACCCACGGCACGCGGTAATCCATATAGATGACTCACCCCTGCAACCCCCGAAAACTCGGTCAGCAGAGCACCGGTAGTGGCGATGCTCAGTCCGGCTACCGACAAATAAGCCCAGCCGGTGCCAAAGGTTTCACGAATCAGTTCACCGTGCCCCTTGCCGGTGAAAATTCCCAGGCGTACGGTGAGTTCCTGCACGATGTAGAGAATCGGCATGAGAATAAATTGCAGCAGCAGCAGTTTGAAGCCCCACTGCGCGCCACTTTGGGCGGCGGTGATAATGCTGCCGACATCAGTATCGGCGAGCATGACGACCAGGCCGGGGCCAAGTACAATCAGAAAAACAGACCAGCGGGAGTGGCGCTGAGGCATTGTGGAGTTGTTTGCAGTCATTATTAAGAATAATCCGTATTTACGTTTTTGATTTGCGAATGATTCCTGTTTAACGGGTACTTGTCAAGTCCTGAGAGGCGCAATGACTGGAAATTGTAGTCTGACCATCAGCCCTCCCTCTGCGGCATTCTCAAAATGTATGGTCCCGCCGTGCAAGTCAATGATGCGCTTGCAGATGCGTATTCCAATACCCGCACCGTGGCCGGTTTGGCGCGGAAGTGTGCCCTGATTCATGGCCAGGAGATGCGCTGCAGAAACTCCGGAGCCGTAATCCCGCAGTTGTTCCAGAAAATCTGAATCGGGCAAGTGCAGGGTCAAAAGCAGTCGGGACAGCGGCGTCCGAAGCTCGTGGGAAATGCCCGTGAGCAGCAGGGTGCGCTCTTCATGAAGACGATGCAGATCATTGGCCATACCGGTAATGGCCTGAGTCAGGTGCTGTACTTCCAGGGGACCACCGATGGGTTGCAGGGTGTCGGGGGTATCACCAAGGCCAATGCGTGGAGCTTCAGCGGCCAGGCGGGCCAGGGGGCGGTTAATCTGGCGGACAATCAGCCAGGCCCCCAGCAAGGTCACCAGCGCAATGACTCCAAGACGCATGAACATGAATCCCTGCCCACCAAAGTTCATAGGCGATACCGGCATGCCCAGCCAGGGCTGGTGAGGGCCGCCGCGTATCCACATCCAGGTAGTAGTACCCTCATCCAAACCTACGCGGAGTCTGGCCCCCGGTACCTGCTGCTCGACATAGTGAGCGGTCTTGTCCATGAAGTACTTATCTGGAATTTTGCCCGGTTTGGCACTGGCAGGTCGCCATTGCAGGTTTCCGTTGGGGGCATATTGTGCCCCGCTACTGATCAGTGCGTGGTCGGTTTGCAGCAGAAACTCGGCAAAGCGTTCGGCGGCTGGATTCATCACATACTGATGAAAAAGAACGTAAACAGCGGCTTGGGTGCCAAGCAGCAGCAGGCCGAGTAGCAGCAGGGTCCGCCCCAGTGTACTGCGGGGCCAAAATGTACGGATGTTCAGGGTTCGGCCACGAAGAGGTAGCCGTGTCCCCAGACCGTACGAATGTGCCGGGGGCGACCAGGGCCTTTGTCGAGCAGGCGGCGGAGCCGCGATATCTGCATATCGATACTGCGGTCATCGGCTTCCAGCTGGCGGCCACGTGTCAACCACATCAGTTTTTCACGGGTCAGTGCCTGTCCTTCATGCTGAATGAGGGTGGCCAGGGTTAAAAATTCGGCGCTGGTCAGGGAGATGAGCTGGTCATGAAGATGAATTTCCTGACGACTCATGTCCACCCGAAACGGACCCTTTTCAAAACTGGCGGTGACCCCTGAGGTTCTGGGCGCACTGCCCCGGACCCGGCGCAAAATGGCCTGGATACGGGCAACCAGCTCACGGGGATGAAAGGGTTTGGCCAGATAATCGTCGGCACCCATTTCCAGGCCTAAAATCCGGTCGACTTCGTCACCCCGAGCGGTGAGCATGAGAATCGGCACGTCGTGCTGCTGGCGCAGGCGTCGGCATATCTGCAGGCCATCTTCATGGGGAAGACCCAGGTCGAGAATAATGAGATCTACCGGGTTTTCTGCAAGGCTGGCTTCAATCTGGCGACCATCACCCATGCCCTGAACCATAAAACCATAGCCCTTAAGATGCGATTCCACCAGGCTGCGCAGTCGCAAGTCATCATCTATCACTAAAATTCGCGCTTTGTTTTCCATGCATTGTACTGTACTCCCCGGATGCGGATAGACCAAACGTAAATGTAACAAGTGGGGTACTCCGGAAATAAACAGACACTTTGTTACATGTCAGAGCGCTGTCTGCGCACGATTGTTACAGGCCACCCCGTTATGCTTTTCCTGAACTTCCATTGGACCTGAACAAGGATAATGCATGGCACAGGAAAATGCGGCAGCCCGGCGCTGGCCGGGACCCCGAAGACGCAGGCGGGGCATCGCCATATTGTTGGGCTCGGGTTTGATGATCGGTTTGGCGGGTTGTGCGGTGGGCCCCCATTGGTCCGTACCGAAGATGCGTACGCCGCCATCTTATAATGCCCGTCCCGCTGCTTTGCCGGCAGACGAGCAAAAAGTCCAGTGGACGCAGCAGCAGGCGCGTTCCTGGTGGTTGTTGTTTCACTCAAAACCGCTCAACAACTATATCCAGCAGGCCATGCAGGCTAATCCGGATTTGCAGGCAGCCCATGCGGCTTTGGCAAGGCAGCAGGCGCTGATGGTGGCTGCGCAGGGGGGCTTGGCTCCACAGGTTTCGGCAAACGCGGGAATCAGTCGCGCGCGGGCCTTGCGGACAGGTGCCGACGGCGGACAAAGTTACCGTATTCCGGGCAATCTCTACAGCCTTTTTCTGGGCACCATTGACGTCAGCTATAACCCGGATGTGTTTGGCCGGCAGAAAGATCTGGTCCATGCAGCCCGGGCACAGGCGGCGGTGACCAAGGCCAATCTGCATCAGAGTGAAGTGTTTCTCGCCGCAGACGTCAGTCGGGCTGTCATCAGTGGTGCCGCCGCCCGCGCCCAGTTGCATGCAGCCCGGCAGATTGCCACAGCGGATGCTCATTTGCTGAAACTGTTGCAGCAGGAATATAAGCTGGGTGATCAGAATCTGCAGAATGTAGAACAGCAGGCGGCCATGACGGCCGCTGCGCGTGCCCGCATTGCCCCTCTTGCGGCAGATCTGGCGGCCGCCCGCCACGCCCTGGCGGCGTTGCTGGGGCAAACGCCAAATGTGGCCCTCAGCATTCCCGCTCTGCAAAGCCTGCATTTACCAGCCCGCTTGCCCACGACCATTCCCTCGGCACTGGCTGAAAATCGTCCGGATATCCAGGCGGCCACAGCGGAGATCAAGGTTGCTGCTGCCCAGGCGGATGTGGCGACAGCCAATTTATATCCCCAATTCAACATTTCTGCGGAGATTGGCAAGGCAGCCATGACCGGTGGCCTGTTTTTCAACCCGGTTTCCACCCTCTGGTCACTGGGCGCTGGCTTGGCAGCGCCCATTTATAATGGTGGCAGCCTGCATGCAGAGCGGCGTGCGGCGTTGGATCAGTATCAGGTAGCCAGTGACCAGTATCGCAGCACGGTATTGAATGCCTTTAAACAGGTGGCAGATGCCTTGCGCACCCTGCAGGGTGCTGATACGGCTTACATTCAGCAAAAACAGGCACAGCAAGCTTCTGCCAGGGCCCTGCACCTGGCCGAGGCCCGATATCGGGATGGTGCTACGGACTATGCCACCGTATTGAATGCCGAAATTGCCTATCAACAGGATTCTGTCGCCGCTATTCAAGGCCGCAGTCAGCGCTATCTGGATAGCGTCGCGCTGTTTGTGGCGCTGGGTGATGGCTGGCAACCGGATCAACCAGCACCCAAAGCGCATTCTGTGCCCTCTGAAACCCCCATGGTAAACACTGCAGGAGCCCCCGCATGAAAAAGGCGTTTCTTCTATTAGGATTGGTTGTTGTGCTGCTTTTTGGAGCCGTGTATGGCTGGTATGCATGGCGGCAGCAACGCCTGCATACCCAATTGCTTGCTGCTGCCAATCCGGCGGTGACGGTTTCTGCTGTAAAAGTCAAAACCCGCAATATAGCGGGTGAATTGACCGCCGTTGGCGAGGTGGTG